>Ga0302320_10002639_pt1 | contig 42027 bp, 26 predicted proteins | sample Bog_T0_3_FD_202130 | JGI IMG/M metagenome (GOLD analysis project Ga0302320, IMG submission 202130) | Peat permafrost microbial communities from Stordalen Mire near Abisko, Sweden - Bog_T0_3 | ecosystem: Environmental > Terrestrial > Soil > Wetlands > Peat | place: Sweden: Abisko, Stordalen Mire... | reverse complement strand
AACCCTATGGCGCCCTGATTCTTGGTTTCCGCCGCATCCGGACCTTTGAGCCGCAGGAATTACGGGTGGCGCTGGCGATTGGCAACCAGGTCAGTGTGGCCGTCGAAAACTGGTCCCTAAACCGGGCGGCGGAGCGTCGAAATGAAGAGTTGCGAATCCTCCACCGCGTTGGGGAAGCCCTTCGCTCCACTTTTGATATGCACGCCCAAATTGAAATCCTCCGGCATGAATTAAAAGGCTTGATGGGTGGAACAAATTTTGGTCTGGCATTGCAGGACACCGCGGAGGGGCCGCTGGAAGTTGTTGTGCCTTTTGAAAATGAAGGCCCACAGAGCACCCCTCAAGGAGGTCCAGCCAACTCTCTGGCGCAATATGTGCAGCGCACCCGTCAGCCACTGCTGGTGGCGAGCGACGTGCCGGGGGCAGCGCGCCGATTGGGATTGCCCCCATTGAATTCGTGCATTAAGACCTGGAGCGGAGTGCCCCTCCACTTCTCCGACGGGTCGGTGGGTGTCCTGGCGCTGGCGGACATGGAGCATGAATACGCAATCACCAAGACCCAGTTCGAACTTGTGCAAGTATTGGCACAGGAGGCTGCCGGCGCGGTGGAGAACGCCCGCCTCTTTAAACGGGAACAGCGCCGCTCCAGCCACCTGGCATTACTCAATGAATTGGGACGCAAAGCCAGTTTGGTTCTGAATCCGCAAGAATTGCTGCCCTCCATTTGCCGGCAAGTCCGCAACGCATTCGGGTACGACCTCGGCCGAATCGAAATAATGGACCCGAGTGGTGAAGAGTTGGTTGTGGAAGCGGAGGCAGGTTACGGGCTCGAGTTGATCGGGCGCCGTGTTCGCATAGGAGAAGGCCTTTCGGGAGTGGCGGCAGACTCCGGCGAGCCCGTCCTGGCGAACTCCGTTGTGAAAGAACCGCGCTACATTGCCCTCCATCCCGGCATCCGCTCAGCGTTGAGTCTTCCCCTGAAGTACCGGGAGGAATTGATGGGGGTGCTCAGCCTGGAGAGCAAGCAGGCCTACGCTTTCTCGCAGCAGGATGTGCTGACGTTGCGAACCCTGGCGGACCAGCTTGCGGTTGCCCTGCACAATGCGCGTGCCTACCAGGTGGCATTGGAGCAGGCCATCACTGACGGGCTGACAGGGTTGAAGACCCATCGCTATTTCATGGAAGCGCTTGACCGCGAGTGGCGCCGCTCCACGCGGTCCGGACAGACCTTCTCTGTCATCATGATGGATTTGGACGGGTTTAAGCAGGTCAACGACCGCCACGGTCATTTGGAAGGTGACAAGGTCTTGACAGCGGTTGCCAACTTGCTGAACGATCGAGTGCGGCAATCGAACGTTGTGGCGCGCTATGGCGGCGACGAGTTTGCCATCATGCTGCCCGAGGCTCGGACGGATCAGGCGGAAATTCTTGCCGAACGACTGCGCGCAAGCATTGAATCGGACCGATACCTGGCAGCACATCATGTTACAGCCAGCTTTGGCATTGCCACTTTCCCCCTGCATGGCCCGACGCAGGAGGAGATTCTACGAGTGGCCGATTCCGGCATGTACCTTGCCAAGCATCACCACGGCAATCGCGTTCGCGTGGCGTCCCTCACCCTTGCCTCGGCGCAGGCCGACTGGGAGAGTAAACTACTTGAGGCCTACCTGGGCGTCACCATGAAGCGCATGTTCTCCACGGGCCCGGAAGTTTTTGATCATTACCTGGAACGCTTTCAAGACGTCACGCTGAAAGGCAAAGGTGACGCCCCCTCGCTATTGGATACGGTGACGGCGCTGGCATTTGCCATCGATGCCAAGGACCACTACACGCAGGGTCACTCGCAGTCAGTCTCACGCATCGCAGCCCAGATTGCGCGGCAGATGGGGCTTTCCGACCCGCTCATTGAGGAAGTTCGCCTCGGTGGCATTCTCCATGATATTGGTAAGATTGGCGTGCCGGAGTCGGTTCTCAACAAGCCAACTCGTCTGACCGTGGAAGAATTTGAGTTGATGAAGAGCCACGCCGTGTTGGGAGCGAAGATTCTGGAGCCCCTTAGGGTAAAGGCCATTGAACGGATTCGAGGGATGGTGCGGCATCATCATGAGATGGTCGACGGGTCTGGCTACCCTGATCGTCTGAAGGGTGAGAAGATCCCCCTCGGCGCGCGCATTATTACCGTGGCGGATTGCTTCGATACCATGGTCTCCGAAAGGGCATATAAGCCTGGCCGCAGCATTGAAGAGGCCCTTGAGGAATTACGCCGCTGCCGCGGGACCCAGTTCGATCCCGACATCGTGGATGCCTTTGCCCGGTCGTTGGAAAACACCGAGGAACTTGAGCCTCAAGTGGACTTCAAAGAGCCGCTGATCAACTGATCGGGCAATCACCTCAGCAATTGGCAGATTTGAGCCTCAGTGCTTTCCCCGTCATCCAATCTTCAGGTCTTCCGATCACTTGAACCGCGTTGGTCGATAGGCTTCAATCGGGCGGGAAGTCGATCCCTTCAAAACGATGTCCGCAATAATTTCGGCAGTTACCGGCGTCAGCAGAATGCCATTGCGGAAGTGGCCGGTGGCGAAGATTAGATTTTCAATCTCACCATAACCCAGAATGGGCAGGTGGTCCGCCGTGTCGGGCCGCAAGCCGGCCCACGCGCGCAGGAATCGAGCCTTGCCCACCATGGGCGCCAGGCGGACTGCGCCTTCAATAATGGAACGCAGTCCCTGGGCCGTTACTGATTTTTCGAAGCCAGTGTTTTCTGAGGTTGCTCCCACTACAAGGCGGCAATTCGGGCGGGGCACCAGGTAGGTGATTCCAGAGCGAACTACAAACGGAAAATCCTTCTGAACTTCAAACTCCATCATTTGCCCGCAACACGGAGTTACAGGCACGCGTACACCAAGCCCCTCAGCCACCTTTCCTGACCAGCATCCCGCCGCCAGCACGTAGGTCTTTGCGGTAAATCTGGAGTCGCTTCCGGCAATAATGCTCTCAACGCGGTCGCCCTTGGTATTGAACTTGTGAACAGCGCATCCTGACTCAATCCTTACGCCCGCGCGCTGGCAGGCGATCAGCAAGGCGCGCATTAGTCGCTCGTTGTCAATCCAGTGATCATCGGGGATAAAGAGGCCGCTGCGGACGTGCTGGGAAAGTTCAGCGCCCCGCTCTTGGATTTCCGTGATTGTCAGGGGATGAAGAGAATAGCCCTGTGAGCTTTGGCGGCGGTGAATTGCTGCCAGCTCTTCCTCTTGCGCGTCGTCAAGTGCCACCATAAGTGAGCCGTCACTGCGATAAGCCGTGTTGTGCCCGCTGGACTCTTCCACCTCGGCGGCAAAGTGTGGGTAGAGATTACGGCTGGTGATACACAAATCGGAAAAGGTCCGTGGCTCCAGCATCTCGCCCCAGGGGGCAAGCATTCCTCCTGCGGCGGTGCTGGCCTCGGCACCCGGTTCGGAGCGATCAAGAACCGTTACCTTCATCCCAGCTTGCGCCAGGCGCCAGGCGATCGAGCATCCGATGATCCCTCCGCCGATGACCACGACGTCGGCGGCGCGTGAAGAATGCTCAGTCATGACTAAACAGGTCCTCAATGTCCAGTTTTCGCCATGCAGGGCGGGGGGTCAAGCGGATTCTAAGGGCTTTCGGTTTTGGAGTTCTTCCCTGCCGAGGATTCCGCGCCCAGCAGGGTGACTTTCTTGGTGTTATCGTCAGGGATTCGGTCAATGAGAAGCAGGAAAGGATCGACGCCTGCCTGGTCCGGCATCTCGCTGGAAGTGAAGGTATAGGTGGCGTGGGTTTGGGCCATGTGGACCCGGTCGCGATACAGTGTTCGTCCGTATTTGTGTCCTTTTTCCGGTTTGGCGAAAGCGCCGATATCAATCCAGTCATCGATAGGGACTTCAGTTTCATAACCCTTTGCGTCGGCTTTGAACTTGTGGGTCTCCACGTTGATCGTGACGTCGTACTTGCCGTCCGGGCGGCGGCGAGCCGTGGCGTCAAGGGCGCGGTTGGAAAACAAAGTGATGTCTTCAAATAGATCCTTGATCAGGTATTGATACTGTGGCGGTGTTTGCTCGCTTAGCGCGTCCACCAGCGCCCACGAAGTTGGATAGGGCGGCGCTTTGTAGGCATAGTGCTGAATCAGTTTGCGCAGGGCGGCGTTCATCTTGTCTTCGCCGATCATCTCCTTGAGGTAATAGAGCACCACACTGGCCTTGCGATAGTGGACGTAGCCTTGCTGCGCTTCCACTGTCAGCAGGGGCCGTTCCTTCAGCCGTTCGCGTCCACGGGCCCGCAGGTAATTATCCATTTCATAGCGCAGGAATTTCCGCATCGCATCGCGGCCGTATTCTTTCTCCATCACCATCAGCGCGGAGTATTGTGCCAGCGATTCGGAAAGGAGCGTGGCTCCCTGCATATCAGCGCCCACCACTTGATGAGCCCACCATTGGTGGCCCATCTCATGCGCCACAACGTAAAACACCATGTCAAGGTCGTCCGGGTCGTTCAGATTGGCGATAAAGCCGATGCCCTCTGAATACGGCATGGTACCGGCAAAGGCCTGCGCGAATCTCCCTACACGCGGGAATTCGATGATGCGAGCCTCTTTCTGATAGTACGGTCCGAAGTTGTGCGTATAGTAATCAAGGGACTTCTTGAGCGAATTCATCATGCGCGGCACGTTCCACGGATGACTCGGGTCGTAGTAGATTTCCAGTTTAATGCCGTTCCATTCCTCCCTCCGGACTTCATAGCGCGCCGACAAGAAAGATATGAACGCGAGCGCGGAGTGATCCAGCTTGTACTCGAAATAACGCCGCCCGTCCTGCCGCCATTCCCGCATCAGTGACCCGGGGGCGATGGCAATTTGGTCCGGTGAGGTGCCGATCACCGTATCCACGTCCACCCAGTCGGCGTGGCCCCGCAGGTAGTTGTCGCGGCAGTCATCGGTGCAATTGCGTTCAAGGGGTGGCATCAGAACTTGTTCTCCCAAGCCGTATTTGTGGCGGTCATTGGGGTCGGTCAATTCTGCATTTGGCTCATAGCCGATCAACGGACCGGCGGTGTTGTTGAAAAAAGTCCCGTTCTGCACCAGTGCGATATTGCTGACGGTATTTTCAAAGCCGCGGTTGTGGCTCCTTACGGTGAACTTTATGGTGCGGCTCTCGCCTGGCTGGAGCGAAGGAGTGAAGTGATAGATTCGGTAGTCGAGGCGCTTATCATCCTTCGTAAGCACCGCGCCCGGAACGTCAATGTTTGCGTCATAGTTCACGTCCAGGGTGAAATGGATTTCATTGAGCGGTTGCTTGTAGGGGTTGGTGATCACCGCTTCCCCACGCATGGCCATGTTGCGAGTTTCGGGAAAGATATCGATGAAGTATTTTACGCTGCGCAGGCGTGGCTGCGGCAGCTTGTCAAACGGCTTGTAGTCCTTCTCGTAGTCCGCCTGGCGCCGTTCCCAGTCCCTGGGTCCAAGCAGGCGATTCAGAATTTTGGTGTTGTAGTAGATCCATCCTCCCGTTGCAGCGAAGGCAAGGAAGCATGCGAGTGTCAGTGCCGGCCACGCGCCATGAAAGCGAAGGCGCGCATGGCCCAGGCGTTCGCGCCACCCCGTCTCCCGGCCCCGCGGCCAGAAGATGACCGTGGCAATGCCCAGAAGGCCGCAGAACAGCAACCAGTAAAGGGTGAACCAACGCCACGCGGCAATGTAGGGAGCGTTGCCGAATATATCGGAATAAGTCACATCGGGCGCCGCCCCGAACTGTAAGAGATAAGTGGCGATGTTCAGCGGCCTCCAGATGAAGAAATTGGCAATGGCGAAGGCGATGTAGAGGAAATAACCCACGTACTTGTTGGGTGAAATGGCATGAATGAAAAATGCCAGCACCCCAAAGAAGAGGAAAAAGGAGCCGTCGATGACGAAAAGTTGATTGCAGTAGAGGCCGAGTTGATAGCGATGATAGCCGTAGCAGGTCTGGACGATCACCCCGCTAGCGAGCGCCAGAAATTGCACCAGCATTACAGTAACGGCCAGTGCCACGAGCCGTGAAAGATATGCAATCCATTCCGGCGTTGGAAGCGAGTCCACAATTTCATCGAGACGCTGGTCGCGGTCCTTCCACACCAGCACCCCGGCGTAGTAGGTGATGATGGCGATGATGAAAAGGTAGAGGGAGCCTGCAATGATCTCAAGGATCCAATAGGTGACGGGCAGCGTGCTCACGCCGTAGCCTTCGCGTGCGCTCATCACCATGCTGGGAATGGTGTTCAGCAGTGCGGCAAGCAGGACTACCACAAAAACCGTACTCTTCAGGATGCCGAGCAGGTGAATTCGGGTTGAGGCCAGAAAGGTCGCAATGGGCGCATCATGCCGGGTGAAGGCGACGGCGGGAAGGGGAGTGATGACTGCCACGTTTTCCCTCTCATCGTCGTGAATTCGCCGTGCTTTGGTGCGCTTCTCCGTGAAGCTGAATCGGAAGTAGGCAAAAGCGAGAAACGCCACGCCCACGGCGACCCAAATAAGGCGATTCCAAAACAGCAGGCCGCTGGCGCCCACGGCCACGGAGTTTTTCTCCGCCACCGTCCAATACTTGGTGACAAGATTGAACGTCCGGATGCCAAAAGGATCAAGGAAGGCCCCAATGCGTTCACGCTCAAGCTTCTGCGTAAGCGCTTCCGCCACGCCATAGCCGGTCAGGAGGATAAGCGCGGCGACGAAAGAAACAATCTCATTGCGAGCCAGCACGGCCACCGCAAACAGTACCGCAGCAACTAAAAATGCATTGGGCAGGGCAAACACCAGGATGCCCTTGACGTGCGCACTCCAGTAAACCGGCCCCCAGCGTTCTGCATCCACCCAGGGCATGTACTTGGCCAGAATGATGCCGATGGAGACTCCCAGCATGGGAATGATGGAGACCAGCGTGGCGCCGAAGAAGCGGCCGAAGAGAAAATCGCGCCGGCGGATGGGAGTGGAGAAGACAATCTGGTAAGTGTTGTGGCTGAAATCGCGCAAAGCCGCGGAATTGACAAACGCTGTCGCCATCAGCAGTGTCAGCAGGCTGATCATGGCGTAGTAGTTCTCAATCACAAAGGGGGCGTTGCGGTAGGTGTTGGAGAGAGCGCCCCCCACCTGCACGTGGTCAGTGCTGGCAGCGCCGAAGAACAAGGTGGCGATGATCAGTGTGAAGATCCAGAGCATTGATGAGCGGAGCCAGTAACGAATTTCAAACCAGGTGATTTGCCAGAGCATGAGGGCGCCTCAATTCCAACCGCGGATTCTGGTGAAAAAGACGTCTTCCAGGTTGGGAGGGCTGGGAGTGAATCCGGGGTCAAGTGGTTCCGCGCTCAGCACGTGCAGGAATGGCCGTCCGCCAACAAGCCGGCTTGAAATCACCTTGTAGCGTTGCTGGTAATCGGCCAATTCTGACTTGGGAATGGAGCGCTGCCACACCCGGCCCTGGAGCGCGGTGATGGCATCTTCGGGATGGCCTTCAAAAAGCACGCGGCCGAGGTTGATGATTGCCATGCGGTTGCAAAGGTCCATGACGTCTTCCACGATGTGCGTGGAGAGGATCACAATCACCTGCTCGCCGATCTCTGCCAGCAGGTTGTAAAAGCGATTGCGCTCACCGGGATCAAGGCCGGCCGTCGGTTCATCAACAATCAGCATTTGCGGATTGCCGATCAGCGCCTGCGCAATGCCAAATCGTTGGCGCATGCCGCCGGAAAAGCTGGTCAGCGATTTCTTGCGCACGTCGTAAAGGTTGCAGCGTTGAAGCATGGCCTCAACCACCTGCTTGCGTTCGCTGGCTCGGGTGAGCCCTTTAAGCATTGCCAGGTGGCTCAGCATGTCCTGGCAGGAGATTCGCGGGTAGACGCCGAATTCCTGGGGCAGGTAGCCCAATCGCTGGCGCACTTCATCTTTCTGCTTCAAAACATCAATCGCTCCCAGGTGAACGCTTCCGGAGTCAGGCTCTTGGAGCGTTGCCAGCGTGCGCATTAACGTGGTCTTGCCCGCGCCGTTCGGCCCCAGCAGGCCATACATGCCATGCGGAATCGTGAGGGATACGTTGTCGAGCGCCTTGGTGCCATTGGCGTAGGTCTTGGAGAGGTTCTCAATGCGCAGTTCCATGCTCAGCTCCTGATGCACACAATTATGCCTTCACCGACGCTCTCATCCCGTTCTACGACATCGCGCGGGGCAAAGTTCCATCGATTATCGCGCCTCACCTGTGAATGCCGATTCAATTCCTGGATATTCACGCCCAGTGTACACCCGATGTGGTCAGCGGTACTTAAACCAGCCTGGATGTTTTCCAAGAAGGCAATTATTACGCCGGATGCGAAAGAAGTGATAGATGTTTACCGGGCATCGGCAAAAGACCACTGCTGATCGGGGATGGACGGCTCTGTGATTTTCGATGGTGGTATGTATTGGGCAGTGGGGACAGGGACTGGCTTTCAGGATGAGGGTGGTTGTCTTCAATCGATATCAGGTGGTGGGCGGTTTAAGTTGCTTCTCCATGAAGACACTGGCCACGATAGCTTCTGGTGACATCAGAGTATAGACGCCGAACGCCGCACAAGTTTTGAACCCTGCCTTCGCGTAAAGTCGCAACGCCGCACCTTGGCACTGACCTGTCTCCAACCGCAACATGGGCTGACCTGCTTTGAGCGACTCCGCTTCAATCCGGGCAAGCAACGCTTGGGCCACGCCGCGGCCGCGCACGCTTTCCCGCACGAACATGCGCTTCACTTCGGCGAATTCCGGGAAAAGTGCCACTCCGCCGCATCCCACTGCCACTCCGTTCAAGCGGGCCAGGAAGAAACGGATATGTGGTTGGAAAATCGCATCCAGCGTCAGGCCGTGCCGCTGCTCAATGGAATACATTGCCGAAAGCTCCCCATCAAGCTCGCCGATCAACGCGCGCACCTCATCAGTTGGTTGCGGGCATAAGTCAATTGTAAGGGTAATTGAGCTGCCCATAGGATCCCAACTCCTTTAGAGGCTGCAACCGACGAAATCTATTCTCCCGTCTTTGAATAATCCGAGTATCAATCGAGGGCGAAATGCAATCGTGCTGCCACGGCAGTCAAGGACGCTCTGCGAATCTCCCCCTGAAAGTGTGGCATAATCTTGGGTTGGAAGTGGAGGAGAAAACTGTGATGTGTCCGATCTGCAGCAAACGCAAAGCCAAGCGGTTGTGTCCGGCCCGCGCGGAGACCATCTGTTCAGTCTGTTGTGGGACTGAGCGCGAAGTGACCATCGATTGTCCCAGTGACTGCCTGTACCTCATCGACAGCCGCAAGAACGACATGGCACGAATGCAAATCGACTGGGCCAAGGTGCCGTTTCCGGAAAGCAAATTCAACCGGCGTTTTGCTGAGACCAACGGGCCGCTGTTGTATGCCATCGATCGCGCCATCTGTGGATTTGCAGCGGAGAATCGCCCCCTGGTGGACACCGATGTAGTGGCGGCACTTCAGAATCTGGCGGAGAGCTACCGCACGAAGGCGAGCGGAATTATATATGAGAAGCCGCTGGACTATGCGCTGCAACGTGCCCTTTACGAAAATCTGAAAGTGGCAATTGTTGAATTTCGCGAGAAGGAAGCACAGCGTGTGGGCATGACCACGCTGCGAGACAGCGACGTCCGCGACTCGTTGATCTTCCTGACCCAACTTGCTGCCGTCCATGAGAATGGCCGACCCAAGGGCCGTGCTTATCTGGACCTGATCCGCCAGCAATTTCCGAAGGAAGAGTTTAACAAGTCTGGATCCAGCATTCTGCTGAGTTGAACCCCGGTGACAGGAGCCAGAATCCGGGCGGCGACACTGCGATGAGGTGGCTGCACGATGACTTGCCGCCGCCGCATAAGTGATACCCCGCCAACCGTCTACAGGCTTCTGACTCCTGTTTCCAGGCTCCTTCTTTTATGTCCCAAATCGATCAAGTTCGCGCCGCCGCCGACATTGTCAAGATTGTGGGCGACTATGTGAAGCTGCGAAAGTCGGGCGCGAACTACACCGGGCTCTGCCCATTTCACAACGAGAAAACTCCTTCATTTGCCGTGCATCCGGTGAAGCAGATCTTCCACTGCTTTGGCTGCGGCGTGGGCGGAGACGTTTTCAAGTTTGTGATGCTGATGGACAGCCTGCCGTTTCCGGAAGCGCTGCGGCGTGTGGCGGAGAAGGTGGGCGTTCACATCGAAGAGAGAGCGGGCGAAGAGACCTACGACGCCAACACCAAGCTGCGGGCGTCGCTGATGAAGCTGCATGAAATTGCCGCCAAGTATTTTGCCGCGCAGTTGGGGGCGACGGCGGAAGGCCGCGCGGCGCGCGCCTACCTTGGCGACCGCGGCATCACGGACGAAATGGTGGGCCGCTTTCGCATCGGCTATGCGCCGGGGGATGGCCAGGGTTTGGTGCGGCAATTCACCGGCGCGGGGTTTGATAAGGATGCCGTGGAGAAAAGCGGCTTGATTCTGGTGAATGCAGAAACCCAGCGCCCCTACGATCGTTTCCGCCGGCGCATCATCTTTCCCATCGCCAATGATGCCGGCAAAGTGGTGGCTTTCGCGGGCCGCGCCTTGGGCGATGACCAGCCCAAATACTTGAACTCACCTGAGACTGCAATCTACACCAAGAGCCGTCTGCTTTATCACCTGGACCGCGCTGCTCAAACCACGCGCAAGCTTGATTACGCCATCCTGGTGGAAGGCTACATGGATTGCATTGCCGTGGCCTCGAGCGGCGTCGAGAACGTGGTGGCCTCGTGCGGCACCAGCTTGACCGAGGGCCAGATCCGCTTGCTGGGCCGTTACACGCGGCGCGTAGTGGTGAACTACGATCCTGACTCCGCCGGCATGGCCGCCACGGAACGCTCTCTTGCTCTTCTGCTTGAAGCGGGCTTTGAAGCCAAGGTGCTGGCACTACCAGGCGGTCTTGACCCCGATGAGTTTATCCGCAAGCGGGGAGCTGCGGCTTATGGCGAACTGCTGAAGACCGCGCCTTCCTACCTTGACTACCTGACGGAGCGGGCCGCCACCACGCACAATGTCCGCACGCCGGAAGGCAAAGTGGCGGCGGTGAACGCCATTCTTCCTTACCTCATCAAGGTCCCCAATCCGATTTTGCGCTCCGAGCTGGCAACCCGTTTGGCAGAGCGCCTGCACGTGGATGAGCGCCTGTTGCGCGACGAATTGCGGCGGGCGGCGGGGGAGAAGCGTGGCGAAGTCCACGTTGCGGAACAGGCCGCGGTGGATGCCAACCACGGGGTCAAGCAACTTTTGCGCGCCTGCCTGCATAGCAATGAAGTGGCGGATGCCCTGTTGCCTGAAATTATCGAAAGCGGTGCGGTGGAGGGCTTGCTGGGTGAGGGTGTCTTCAAGCGGTTGTGGGAGGCACGGCAGCGAAACGAGGAGATGAACATAGCCGAGGCGGAAGGGGTGTTGAGCCCCCAGGAAAAGCGCCTGGCGATCGACGCCCAATTCTGGCCCGAGGGTGCCCCGCTTTTGGAACAGGCTCAGGGCCACCTGCGAAAACTCAAAATTGAGCGCCTTCAGCGCGAGCGCGCTAAGCTGCAACGAGCCATCGAAGCCGCCGCACAAGCACAGGATTTTGAACGACTTAGAGAGCTGCAGGGAGCGAAATTGAAGCTGGATAGAGAGCTTCGAAAATAATTCTGGCCCAAAAAATAATTCCAGCCTTGCATAAACGAAGCGCGTTATATTACATCTAACTCTGTGGAGCCGTGGCAAATTGACGGCGGGTGTCAAAATCAACTTCAGGATTGCCAGTGGTGGCATCGCTGCCGATGTGTGCAGCGGGTCGCCTATTCCCATTTCTGTTCTATGCGCTATACTAGTCGGTTGTAGTCTGTCGCCCGTGGGGAGGCCATCGCTTTGGCTTTTGACGAAAAGTTCGACCAAGTAAACAAACTGATCAGCCTGGGAAAAGAGAAGGGCTACCTTCTCTACGATGAGGTCAATGACCTCCTGCCTTCTGATGTCCATTCCGCGGAAGACCTCAGCGATCTCCTCTCCATGTTCGACAGCGAGGGGATTGAGGTGGTCGATTCCCCGCGGGGCAAAACTCCAGAGGGTATTGCCCTGGATAAAACGGATGACATCAAACCGGATGAAGCTGGCGAAGACGTTGAGTTAGACCTTACCCCTGGAGCCCTGGATAAGACCAACGACCCGGTCCGGATGTACCTGCGGGAAATGGGCACAGTGCCGCTGCTGACGCGCGAAGGCGAAGTGGAAATCGCCAAGCGGATTGAGCGCGGGCAGATGAAAGTTTTCAAGGCGCTTTCCCGCTCTCCCGTGGTGATTCAGGCACTTTTTGCCACCGCGCGGCAGCTCAAGGCCGGCGAAAAATCCATCAAAGAAGTCGTGGTATTTGATGACGAAGAGCTGCTGGAAGACCGCGTTGTTCATCGACTGAAAGAAGTGGTGGGCACCATCGATGAGATGGAGCGGCTCTACAAGAAGTTGGGGCAGCTGCGGATCAAGCGCGACAGTATTCCGCGCACCAAAAAGCCTCGTGATTTTCGCCGCTACAGTTGGGCGGTGGCCGAGCATCGCATCCTGATTTCCCAACTTCTGCGATCGATCCAGTTCACCCACACGCAACGCAAAGCCTTGATTGGCGCACTGCGCATGGCTGTGGATGAGATGCGCCCGCTTGAGCGCGAAGCCGCCCGACTTGAAAAGCGCGTGGAAGCCACCCGCGCCAACGGCAACAAGGATCTGCGCAAGGAACTTCGCCAGGCCAAGACGAATCTGGAAGAGTTTGAAGCGCGCATTCAATTCACCACTACGGAGCTGCGTCGCAGCTACCAGAACATCGTGATGGGCGAGGAGCAGGCGGAAATCGCCAAGCGCGAATTGATTGAAGCCAACCTTCGCTTGGTGGTTTCAATTGCCAAGAAGTACACCAATCGCGGTCTCCAATTCCTGGACCTGATTCAGGAAGGTAACATCGGCTTGATGAAAGCCGTGGACAAGTTTGAGTATCGCCGCGGCTATAAGTTTTCCACATACGCCACATGGTGGATTCGGCAGGCCATTACCCGCGCCATCGCTGATCAGGCACGCACCATCCGCATCCCCGTGCACATGATTGAGACCATCAACAAGCTCATCCGCACGTCGCGCCAACTGGTGCAGGAGTATGGCCGCGAGCCCACTTCGGAAGAGATTGCCAAGCGCATGGAAATCCCCGTGGTGAAGGTGCGCAAGGTTTTGAAGATTGCACAGGAGCCTATCTCCCTCGAAACCCCCATCGGGGAAGAGGAAGATTCGCATCTTGGCGATTTCATTGAAGACCGCGGCGTCATCTCTCCTGCGGAAGCCGTGATCAACATCAATTTGAAAGAGCAGACGGAGTCTGTTCTGAAGACCCTGACGCCGCGCGAGGAAAAAGTGATCAAGATGCGCTTTGGCCTTGACGACGGAAGCGAGCACACGCTGGAAGAGGTCGGACAGAGCTTTGCCGTCACCCGCGAGCGCATTCGCCAGATTGAAGCCAAGGCATTGCGTAAGCTGCGCCACCCCTCACGCAGCCGGAAATTGCGGGCGTTCCTTGATGCCACCGTGCGCGAGTAAGCTTCTCGCGCCGGTAGGTTTCGCCTCAAGGGATCTGGGTAGCGCACAAGCTGAGTCAATTCCCAAAGCGCGGGGCAGCTCTCATGAAAAAGTGCCCGTACTGTAATTACTCCAACTACGACACCGCAAGTGTCTGCCGCAAGTGCGACACTGCCTTCATTGCGGAAAGCGCGACGCTTTACCAAGGCCGGCCCCACTGGATTGGTTCGGCCCGCGCCAAGGCCATTCGCAGCCAGGCCCTCTCCATGGTTGTCCTGGGTCTCCTCGTCAAGGTTTACTGGGGAGGTTATGGACCCTGGCCCACCATCGATTTCCCCCTTCTAGTAACCATCCGCACCTATGCGGAGCCCATTCTTCTTTACGGTGGCGCTACGCTCTACGTCTTCGGCTGGATTGCGAATTACATTTGAACTTCCACTCTATTCTGTGAGTTGCCCGGCCACGAAGCGGCGTTCCACTTTAACCCATAACATAATATGGTGAAACCTGGGGCAAGCTCAGCCATCTCAAATCGTTTTAGGCTGACACTCTTCGCATCATTGTGCGGCTAACATAGCCTTCCCTTGCATCCGCACGGTGACGATCTCATACGGCTTTACCTTAAACTTCACCCCATTATCCGCCACGGCAAGGGATTGCTGATTCTCTTCCATCGCACTGCACTGCCAGGCGGATTGAACCTCAAGAATCGGTGAACTCACGCCCACGGTGGCCGCCTTTCCCGCAATCTCCAGGAACCGCAAAATATAGCCGTTGCGATCTTCCGCCTGTTTCCATGCGAGCAGGACTACTCCGGGGTTATCAACCTTGAGGAATCCCCCCAGAACTTCATTGAGCGGAGCGGGCCGGTCCACAGACTTGTCCTCATACGTAACGACATCGGTTTCGAGCGGCGTCAGCGCTTCCCACCCCATGCGGCTCAGTGCCGGCCGGTCGAGTGCCGATGCGCTGGTGATGACGTACCGGAACGTAAAGTCGCCGCCCTGGCCGACAACATAGTTGGTATCCCAGTAGTTGTTCATAGCGTAGGAGAAAATGGTTCCCTTGCGGTCGCTGAACTCCGTGGGCCACGTGCCCCGAACCGTATGTCCCAGCGCAACCAGTGGAGCGTCCACGGGCACAATCGCGGCCGCCACATTATCCTGTTGCACGCCCACCCACTGCTGCACGGAGAACCACTCGCGCCCTGCCCCCGGCAGCAGATCCTTCGCCGGGTCGATATACCCATTCTGCAGTGCGTACATGAATTGGGGATGCTCCATGGCGAACGGAAAGGCGAAGTAGATGCCTTCCTTTGTGTAGACCTTCTCCTTGCGAACGTGATTGATAATCTCAATCCGTTTCTGGTCCCGGGGAAGAATGATCTCCGATTCAATGCGAGGGGTGTTGACGCCCGAGCTCTCCAGCCACGCCACATCCTCAAATGGCAGATTCACTACGGAATCAATCTTGCCGCCCATTGCGGGGTGCGGAATGAGTTGGGGAATTGGCGTCACATTGCTGTAGTCGATCAAGCGGTTCGGCCCTTCATCCGCTCCGGTCACATAAACATATTGGTTAAAGCGGTAGAGACTGGAGCCATCCACCAACTCGCGGTTCAATTCCTTGTCAAGAATGCTACGGATCGCTCCGCTCGCTGCATCCAGCTCCACCCGGTAGAAACGGTTTTCCAGGACGGTCGTTTGTTCCACGGCGGGCACCGCTGGCGCGGATTTGGCCGTCCGCAGCTGGTAGCACCTGTACCCTACCGCGGGGAGGTCCGAAGCGAGGAAGCGGACATGCTTGATGGATTTGCCTGTGTTCAGCACCTCCAGTGGAACGGCAAGGTGTGAGGAGGGATCAACAATCTCCTGACCTACGTCGAGATCAGTCTCCACCAGGCTTGTGCGCGGCCAGTTCAGGGAATTGAAAACGATAAGCGTGCCGGAGCCCACCTGGATCTGGTCCGCCAGTGCTGACAGTGTTCGCTGCATGAGGTGATTGATAAGCCTTCGCGCGTCGGTTGAGCGCGCCTCCTTCACATCACGCTGCTGCATGCTCTCCTGGCTCTGAGGGTCGGAGATTCCCCGGTCGGCTTCCCAGGTGTGTTCATTCGCAAGCAGGAGATTTCTCCAAAGCGCATTGAGCACGCTCTGTTCCGGCTGAAGGTGGGAACTTGTGAGCACACTGATGCTGGAAAGTTTTTCGGCTGAAAGCGCGCGGAATTCATTCTGCCGTGCCATTGCGGTGTGCAGCGCGTCGGAGGCCGCGCCATCCTCCCAATATGGGGCGCCATCACCACGCAGCACCGGCACTGCATCACCCATCTGGTGGGCGATGTAGTCCATGGCGTCTCCCACGCCGGAAATGTGAATCCTGGGGAAGGCGTAAAGCTTATTCCATGCGGGGAAGTCGCCCATCTGGTCAGGATTCAGGTCTGTGTTTTCCCACTGCGTGCCGAAAACGATGACGCCGTCTGACTTGTAATCCGGCCGGGAGTAGCTTTGCAGATAGATTGGCAGCGAATCGCGCATGGCAGTCAACCTGGGAGGAAGTCCAAACATGATGCGCGACTGGTGATAGCTGAGTGACGACCACGTCAAAATCCGCTTGCCGTCCGGCCCTTCCCAATACCAGGGGGATTTTTCATTCATCCGGCTCTGCAAAACGAACGGTCCGCGGTAGCCGTTGCTGGCATGGAGAAAATATTTCAACCCTGCCGCGGCGAGAATGGACGGGTAGGAGGCCGTGTACGACGGCACGTCAGTGATGTTGGCGTAATTAAAGGCTCCGCCGTTTTCGTGATTGAATTGATAGCCGCCATAGAGCGAACGGATGAGTGTTTCCGCCGTGGGCAGGCCCGTCAGCAGGTTGGCGTATTCGGGCGGAACAATGATTCGCCTCTGGCGGACAAACTCCAGAAAATCATGGCGGTCCTGCTCGCTGCGGTTGGCAAGGAATTGCTCTGCGCTCCAATACCCGTCAATGCTGAAGCGGAAATCGGGATCGCGGCGCGCGATGGCCATGGCTTCGTCTATGGCGCGGCTCTGCACCTCTGCAATTTTGCCCTGGTAATCGGAGTAGCCAACGTCCAGATGTTCGTGCGGAACTACAAAGACGTTCCACTTTTTCGCGGGAGCCAGTTCTTGCGGAAATTCACGCGAGCGCCCGTTGCACTCCACTTTGAGCACTGCGGCCGTCTCCGCCGCGAACTCCGGAACATCAAAATCCACGCGCTGCTCACCAAAGTCGTTGTCGCCCGAGAGCGTGGCAGCAAACTTCTGCTTTCCCACCAGCAGGGTTACGCGGCCCCGTTTGGCCGCTTCGCCGAAGCGCAGGTCCGCCTCTATAACTTCCGTTGGCTTGCCGTTGTTGGACTTATAGAAAATGGTGGGCACAACGGTGGCGGCGATTTGCGCAGGCTGAAACCTGGCCTCGGGGTTCTGCTCCAGCTTCAACGCGTCGTAGTGAATCCCGGAATTGCCAATCACCATTACGGCGCCTTCGGAATCATCCCGCGCGTCGGGCTGGTCCGTCGCCGTGAGGATAAATTCGTTCGCCCCGGGCTTCAGGTAGCTTGCCGGGAAGTCAAAAGAGATGGTGGCGGTGGAATAGCGGGGGGCAAATACGCTGCCCAAATCGCCCGCGTCGTAATTCAACACGGGATGTTGATAAAACAAGCCGTGGCGTCCGTTGATGCTGACGTCAAGCGCGGGAACACGCGGCGTATAGGCAAGCAGCGCCGCGGTAAACGTGTAGACCCCGCTCGGCGGGCCGGAGAGCGTGAACTTGATCGTAAACGGATGCGCCCGGTGCCCAGCTTTCCCGTTCGATGTGCCCGGCTGAAATCCCAGCCAGTTCCCCCCAGGCTGACTTGCGCCGATGACGTAGACGGGATCATCCGCAGGGTTGGTGTAATCCAGCGTGCCGCCCCGCGTGGGGCTGACTCCCTGAGCGAACTCGCGTGATGATTTATCAAATTTCCCAATCTGCCAGACGGTGGTGGAAGCCGCAAGGAGATTTGCGGCGCACGTAAGCAGAATGACGATAAGAAGCCATCGGGTTTGTAAGCGCATGAAGCTGTCCTTTCAAATGAAGCACGTTGTGCCACGGGCATCCTGCCGCGCAGGGGCATAGCCATAGCATGAGTGCGCCACAATTTCTGTCACGTTCGGTAACGACGGCAACTGATGTGGCGCTGACCTTTAGGTCAGCATCGCTGGCAATGCGGCAAGAGTGCCGACCTGAAGTGTATGGTGCCATGACATCCTTTACACTTTTGTGGAGCAGTCTTTTGCTATCGGCGCGTAAACAAAGAGCACAGCGAAGAGACGAGAAGCGGCTCAGGCACTGCATTCGGTTAATGTGCACGTCTCCGCCGCCTATTCTCTGAGTGTTAATAATCACTTACGAAAAAAGTGTAAAGGATGTCATGGCACTCTACACTGAAGGTCGGCGCTACAAGTTGCAATCCGTGTGATGCACGACACCAGTTGAATCCACATCAGGTTCAAAGTGCCGGCATTGCTTTCACCCGCACGGTAACGATCTGGAACGGCTTGACGGCAAAGGTGAATCCCTGCGCTGAGACCGCAAGCGCATCGCCTTTTTGCTCCATCAAATTGCAACTCCACGCCGCTTGCGTGTTCAGATGCGGAAGCGTGACGTTCACCGCGCCCTGTTTGCCACCGATTTCCAGAAAGCGTATGACCATTCCATCGCCGTCATCGGCAAGCTTCCAAGCCTCCAGCACCACATTAGGCTGGTCGATCTGGAGGAAGCTTGATTCATCCGCCGGCAGCGGGGCCGGTGTCTTGACAGCCTTATCGTTGGAGATAATCTCATCCGTCTCGAGCGGCGTCATCTCTGCCCTGCCGAACTGGCTCAGATTTTCAGGTGAAAGGTCGCGGCCGCTGGACACGACGTAACGGAAAGTAAAATCGCCTCCCTGCGCCGCGGGCCAGTTGGTGAAGTAATAGTTGTTCATGACGTAGGAAAATATATTGCCGCTGCGGTCGCCGAATTCGGTGGGCCACGCGCCGCGCACAATATCTCCCAACGCCACCAGGGGGGCATCAACAGGGACGATGGCGACGTCAACACCCGCTTGCCCGGCCTCAAGCCAATGCTGTACGGAGAACCACTCCATTCCCGCTCCGGGCATCTGGTCACGGGCGGGATCCACCATGCCGTTTTGCCCGTCGTAGCGGAATTGCGGATGGTCCATCATCAATGGGAAGGAAAAGTAAACAGCTTCCTTGGTGTACGCGGGAGTCTTTCGCAGATGGTTCGTGAAGAGGATCTTCTTCTCATTGTCGAATAGGGTAATTTCCGTGGAAATCTGCGGCGCGTTGAGCCCGGTGCTTTCCAGGCGGGCAACGGCGCCGTAAGGTTTGTGGGTTAGGGAGACCAGGCGGCCGCCCTCGGAGCCGTGGATATCAAGTTTCGGAGTGGGTGTGGCGGAACTGAACTCCTGAAGGCGATTAGGAAACTCGTCGCCTCCAGAAACATAGAGATACTGGTCAAACCGGTAGGGGCTGGATGTATTTACCAGTTCCTGATTTAGTTCTTTATCGAAAATGCTTTTCACCGCACCGCTTGCGGGGTCCAGCTTGATGCGATAGTAGCGGTTCTCCATAATTCCAGCGCTTGTGCCCATGGAGGCCGGAGGTACGGATTTTGCGGCCGTCAGGGCATAGCACTTGTACCCCACGGCGGGGACATCCTGGGCGAGAAAGCGAATGTGCTGATAATCCTGTCCTGTGGACAGCACCTCATAGGAAACCTCCTGCCTGGAGGTGATGTCAAGCAGCGCCTGGCCCTTCTTCAAGTCGTACTCCACCATGCCGCTGCGTTTCCAGTTGAGCGGATTGAAAACGATCACAGTTCCCGCCGGGTCATCGATGGCGCCGGCTAGCGTGGCCAGGTGCCGCCGCAGGATGTAATCAATGTCCATCTTCGCTTCGTGCGCGTAGTTCTCCTTAAAAGCGATCTGGCTGGAGGACTCTTCCACCTCCGGGTCCCAAACGCTGACTGCGGATGTCCACGTATGTTCATCAACCAGCACCATATCCCGCCAGAGTTGGTCCAGTCGCGCGCGGTCGGGTTTGACCACAGGATTCACCAGCGTGCTAAGGGTTGCAAACATCTCCGCTGAAGGGGCGCGATGTTCCGCAGCCCGCTCCATGGCCACGTAGGTGGCGTCGGAAGCGTTGCCGAATTCCCAATAGGGCCCGCCATCGCCTTTGACCACCGGAATTGCGTTCCCGAGTTGTTGAGTAATATGGTCAAGCGCTTCGCTGAACCCGGAGAACTGCATTTTGGGGTAGGCGTAGAGTTTGTTCCATTCATCCACCATCTCCGCCTGCTGGGGGAAAAGATCGGTGTTTTCCACTTGCGTTCCGTAGAGGAAAACCGCGTCGGATTTGTATTCGGGGCGGGAATAGGCCTGAAGGAAAATGGGAATTGAGTCGCGGCCCGCGCTGAGTTGCGGCGGCAATCCAAAAAGATATGCCACCTGCAAGTAACAGCGGGAATACCACATCAGGATTCGCGCGCCGTCGGGCCCTTCCCACCAGAAGGGCGATTTTTCATGAAGGCGGCCGCGCACCAGAATTGGACCATTGTCGTTATCGCTGGCGGCCACGAAATATTTCAATCCTGAACCCGCCAGGATCGAAGAATAGGACCAGGAGTAGGACGGGACGTCAGTGATGTTGGCGTAGTCAAAGCTTCCGCCATACTTCTGGTGGAATTGATAACTGGAGGATAGCGAGCGAATCAGTGTTTCGAGGCTGGCAAAGCCGGTCAAAAGGCTGGCTTCCTGCGCCGGGACGAAGATCTTCTTCTCATCGATCATGCGAATCAGTTGGTCGCGCTGGGGGTCAGTGCGTCCGGCAAGAAACTGTTCGATGCACCAGAAGCCGTCAGGGCTGTAGCGGAAGCCGGGATGCGCTTGAATCATCTGAATCGCTTCGTCGAGGGCGCGGCTTTGAACTTCCGCCACCTTGGGCTGGAAATCCGTGTACCCAACATCCAGATGTTCATGGGGAACAACGTAGACCGTCCATTTCTTGGCGGGATCAAGCTTCAGAGGGAAGCGTTGGGTGCGGCCGCCGGTCTTGATGGCAACATTCGCTTCCGTGCCCGCGGGGAATTCCGGAACAGCGAATTCAATTTTCTCCTCGCCAAAATCCCGGTCCGATGACATCGTTTGGGAAAATGTCTGGCCGCCTAAATTCAGCGTGACTTCGCCATGGGCCGCGGGCGCGTTTCTCTTGATGAAAACGTCCAACAACTCTTCCAGGTGCTCGCCATGGTGCTGGTAAAAGACCGTGGGGTCGACGTCGGCAGTAACCGCGGCGGGCTTGAAGGCGGCGGTTGAATCCGCGCTGAGGTCAATGGCGTCGTAGTTGATTCCAGAGTTGGTGGCGTCATCGCGCGTGGCCGGGTCGTCAACGGCCGTCAACACCAGTTTGTTGGTTCCCTTGGCCAAATAGGCGGGGGGAATTTCCGCCGTAATGGTGTCGGCGGAGGCGATGGGGCTCACGACCATTTCGCGGTCACCGCCGGTGTAATTTAGTTTTGGATGACGATAGTAGAGGGCGCGGTGGCCATTGATTTCGATGGCGAGGTTGGGAGCGCGCGGAGTCTCAACCAGCAGGCTTATCTTGAGGGTCACAAGGCCGCGTGGCACGCTAGCAAGATCAAAGTGAATGGTGTAAGGATGAGCTTGAAACCCGGCTCTTCCATTGCCGGAACTGGGTTGAAAAGCAGGCCAATCCTTGCCGGGGCTGCTCTTTCCCACAACGTAAATCAGATCACCCTGGGGATAATGCTGTCCAAAGAGCGGCGCGCCCTTGCCGCCTTGATTGAATTCGGCGGAGGAATCATCGAAGTTGCCAATTCGCCAGATGGTCTGAGCCGTTGCATTGGGCAGGCCTAGGACGCAACTTGCCGCGACCACTAGGGTCCATGAAGATAAAATGCGTTGAAATGCTCTCTTTTCCATAATGCCCCCACTCCAGTGTCGTGTTTGCGATTACGAAAACTTGCCTTCCGTTCTATAGAGTCACGCTCTGGTCACACCCTGATGACGAAGCGAAAACGCATGTCATCCCCATACCATTGCGGGAAAGCGGTTCCCCACAGGTTATTAAACAGGTTAACGTGCACGCCTTCGCGCATGTTCGGCTGCTGATTGTCATACGTTAGGAGTGCTCGTTGTCCCGGCGCTACCAAGGGGGCATCTAAAGTTTCCAGCGTGAAGCTTCCCCGGGCGTCGCGATAACTGACGTTTCGGGTTACGGCGTGCAGGTGGAATCCGCCGCCCGCCAAGACATCGTGCGGCGAAACGGGACGGTCCACCTTATCGAGCAGCCAGCCCTCGCCGTCAGGGGCATCGGGCGAGAAGGACAGCCACATTGCCTCCGCCAGGCGGTTGGCCTGTTTGTTGAAACACTGGAACGTAATGTGAACCGCCGGGTCGGCCTTGGGCAGGCGGATCTCCATGGTCAGTCTTTCTGGCCAGCTAATAAGATCAGCGATTTTCGCATCGGCTTTAGGCATGCGAATTTCGGCCACGATTTTGTCGCCCGCGGAATCGGTGCCCGCCCAGATTTGCTCCAACTGTGGTTGCCAGGATCGGCCTTGTGTTGGATATCCACTTATGCCCGGTTTGCTGAAGTCGTATCCCATGGGAATTGTGTTGTAAGCGTGGTTGTATTTCTCAAAATCCGCCGCGGTGAAGGTCTGATACCGAAACGTGGCAAGCAGGTGATCCGCTGAAGCCCATTCACGCCCCGTCTTGCGGTCCTGCAATCGCCGGATCGCTCCGGTTGTGGGGTCAAGCGCGATGGTGAAATGCTCCCCTTGAATCTCTCCATCCGGTGCAAGAGGTGTTAGCCCTTCTGTTTCCGGTGGCTTCGGCGTGAGCGTTTGCAGCCGCTTCTTCGCTTCATCCTCAAGAGCTGAAGGCAGCACCGAAACAGCTACGTCCATGTCCGCGCGCTTTTCCGCCCAGCCTGCGTCCACTTTCTTGAATTCCGGCAATGTTGCCCTGGCGGTGGCAAGTTCCTTAGGCGAGTAAACTTCCGGATGTCGCAAATATTGCCCGATGCTCAACCCCCAGTTGTGTTCAGGTCCAAGGATGAGCTTCGAGGTGAGAGCTAAATCCACAGCACCGCCTTGTGTGATGGTGCCCTTCGACAACCACTCGCGCCGCAACCGGCACAACTCCCGATATCGAGCCACTTTGCCAGGGTCGCTGCCCACGCCATAAATCCACGTGTCGCCCATCTCCTTCGTTACCTCGGGCAATTCAGAACGCAGCGGCTGAAGAGCCTTCGCGATGGTGTTCAAGTTTGTGGAGACAATTTTGGCCGCAGGGAAAATTGCGTGCAGCCAGGCATAGTGAGCTTTTATCTCGTTCAGAGAGTGTGGTCCGGAATTATCGCCTCGAACCTGAATGGAAACTGCCACCTCAGTTCCCGGAATCGCCACCGTGCTTCCATAGTCAGTGGGGTGATAAAGCACCATGACTTCCGCCCCTTCGGGATCGCGCCAGTTGAAGAGGAAGGTGTGTGGATCTTCCTTATCGGCTTCGTGCACGCCGAATTTCGCCAGCACCGAGGCGAGCTTCGAATTATCCTGATCGATGCTTTGTGTAATAGGAGATCCGGAGGGTGTATAGAACGGGACGTCAGGTGATTTGCAGCCCGGGTTGTCGCCGATATCAAGGAACTGTATTCCTGCCTCGGCTAGCGGGCCCACTAACCCGCGCGTGTGACAAGGGACATCGGTGAGTTTGCCGGCAATTGTCTTCTTGCCAAAACGCTGGTCGAGTGTCGCCGATATTTTCAACGCCGAAGTGATCAGTGAGCGGTCAAGCATCTCAGAATTCCACGTGAACGGCAGAGCGTGCCAGGCGATATCTCCCGCCGCAATCGCAGACTCCACCCGCTTGCGATTGTCAGGGGAAGCCTGTTCTAGATAGTGGTAAATCATCCACGCCGCGATCGTCCAGACGTAGCGCTCTTCGCCGCCCGCGCTGCGAAGGTTCTCTGCAGTGTCCATGGCGCGCGGCAAGTAATCATCAAAATAGGTGCGAATAACCCCGTGCTCGGTGTCAGTGAATCCGACATCCAGATGGCACTTAAACATCACGTAGACGGTTTTGACCTGCGTGATCGGCCCTTCAGCCCAAGCCTGTTGTGCGGCATTCTTCAGACACATTCCAAAGGCAGTCGCGGTGATTCCTCTTAAAAGATCGCGGCGTTGCATGATTTATTTCTCCTTATGAAAATGTTTTCTGGGGAAGACGATTGGGTGTGCAGAGGATTTATTTGACGGTCCAGGAAGGGTTTGAAGAAGTGAGGCAGGTTCCGGTACCATTCTCCTGGTTCAATTTCGATGATGGGTTGTTGCAGAACGTTCACTTCGTGCTCCTCATAGAGGTCCGCACGCGAATGTGGAGGGCCTTTGCCGCCGCCAAGGGCGGCTTCATCACTTACAGCTTTCCGAAGTCCACAGTGGAGTGGGCATCGTCATTGTTTACTGCGTGCGACTTTTGGGTACGCATTTGGTAGACCCATGAATTGAGTGTCCTGATAATGCGAGCAGCCGGGGAGCGGGGTGGCGAGCGATCAATTGTGTGCGCATCGAAAGCTGCCGTAATTTCGCGGAATGGGCTGTGACTGATCCCCGCTCCTTTGCAGGCAAAGCTGACGTTTTTGGGTCCCAGCGCAAGCCAGCTTTCAGTCGGGCCTTGCAAGGCATCTCGCCGTTCTCTGGTGCGGCTCCTCTGCGGTGAGACTCGAGCCTTCGGAAAGCCCGAATCCTATCACTTGTGGGCCCATGTTGTCCAAATATTCAATAACTATGAAAAGAGGGTTGATGGGGGAGTTCCTGTGGATTGATGTTCATCCGCGCTGGTGCTGGCTCATGCCAGACCGGCAGCAATTCTTGGGATTATGGCGACATCCTCTGCCCTGACCACGCAGCCAATTCAGTGAGTAGTGGCGCGCCAATGAGTTCACTCTCCCATTGTCGGCAGAGATAGTTCACGCTTGATCGCAAGGCTGGAAGAGGATTGGCCCCGGGTGTCATGGTGGCAACCTCACTCCTCAACCAATCAAGCAATTCATCAAGGTTTAGGAAACGGGATTGTGCAATGGCCTCGCGAAGTTCCGGCACGGTGCGGCGTTCGAAATCCTGTTTACGCCCAACGTCGATAATGTCGGGAAGCAGCAGGCCTGGTTCACCAAGCTTGATATCAAGGCGAGCCAGCACTTCCTGATAGACCGAGCGTGCCATGGTTTCAACCTGATCCGTCAGATTGCGCATCAATTCCATGCCTTTAAGTGCCGAACCCGCGGTTTGGGTCTCTTGTTCATCAGCAGGTACCAGCTGGCAATAGAATTTCAGTTTGGGCTCGGTACCAGAAGGGCGAACCGTGACAATGAAGCCGTCCATGAAAAACTGCAGGACATTGCGCGAAAGCTGGTCGGTGCTGCCCTGCAACTTGCCGAAAGTTATCTCATTCCAGTAATCCAGCACTTTATGGACGGTGCGCCCACCCAATGTTTCCGGCAAAGAGTTGCGGAGAGATGCCACGAGACGGTCTCGCTCGATTCCTCCCTCGGCACCCGTCATGACGATGGAGCGGCCCGTGTCCGCATATCCGCCGAGCCTTTCCAATATTTCGATGTAGTAATCGAGCAGAGTGCGCCCCTCCAAATGCAGCTTTTGATAAAGGGCAGCCAGGAACATGCAAGCGGGCGCCGAGTCCTTATCGCGAATCGTGGGAGTGAGCATGAGTCCATGCGCTTCTTCCGTGGCCAGCACCAGTGATTCCGGTCCGGTACAGGCGTTTCCCCATCGCCCGCGCTGTTCAAGCACTTTCAAGACATTAGCCATGTACTTAAATCCCACCAACAGATCATCAACGATCCATGAACTCCCAGCCGATGCCGCGATCTGTCCCAGAATCTTCGTTGTTACCAGTGTCTCCATCACCAAACCGCGCCGCTGCGGGCCGTCGGGATCGAGCATCAGGTAATAACATAGGAGGGTTGCAATCTTGTTCCCGTCAAAGTGGTGCCACGATCCATCGGAGAGGCGCGCTTCCAGACCAACTCGATCCGCGTCGGGATCACTGGAGAGGACGATGCCCGAATCGACACTCTCAGCGTACCGAGTGGCGGGCACAGTGGCCTCCGAAATCTCGGGATTGGGAGCCTTGAAGGGGATTGGCGCGAACGTGCCATCCGGTCCCTGATCCGGTGGCGACATGATCAGAAATCCCAGCTTCTGCATTACCGCGCCCGCCGAACGCATGCCGCACCCACACAGCGGCGTGTAAACCACAGGAATGTCAGAACGCGGATTGAATACACTGCCAAACAAGCGAACATATCCTTCTATGTACTCTGCGTGCAGGTCATTGGGAATAGGTCGAATCAGCCCTTGGGCAAGTGCCTCTCCGAAGAGAATGCGACGCACCTCAGTAACCTGGTCCATGGCGTCTGCGAGACGCTGGTCATTTGGTGGGATCGGCTGGCCGCCGTACTCATCGTAGACTTTGATACCGTTGTCGTCGGGAGGATTGTGCGAGGCAGAGATATTCACTCCGCCCACCGCTTGCAGCTTGCGGATGATGAAAGACAGCTCGGGCGTGCTCAGGAGCGACTGGTCAGCCTCTGGTTCTGCGATGTATGCCGTGACTCCATTGGCGGCGTAGATTTCACATGCCAGTTTGGCGATCGATCTCGACGACGTTCCCAATAGTGGATTCTCGTTCCCAAGGAATCGGTAAACGCCCGCAAAATCATTGAACACGCGAACATCATTGGCCACAATGACGCTGAGCATTGCACCTGGAAATGCCGCCGCGAGGAAATTACAGTGCCCCTGCACCGTCATCGCCGCTGTTGTATGATTAAACCGATTGGATCCGTACCCAACACGTCCGCGGCGACCGCCCGTGCCAAAGGGAAGCACTTGCCAAAAGGCGTCAAACAGTAGGGGCGCGTGCTGTTCCCCCAAGTGCAGGGCCAGGATGTTTGGGAAACACATTGGCACAGCGCCCTCAAGCCATGTCTGCAATCGGATGGCGGCAGCACTTCCTCTGGCGCCATACCGTTCTTCCAATAGATTGGAAATTTTCCTCAGCGCTGCGAGATCGGTCATGTGTTTCGCCTCGTTCCGGAATTTGATACTTCGATTCTAATACGAACCACCATTGGCGCGCCGCCTATGAGCATGGCGTTGCCTTTCCGTAACAGCCGGCAGCGAATAGAAACCGAAATGACTTTAGCGATTTCGGAAATTGGAATAGACTACCGCCATCTTGACTTGGAGGAGAACCAGACATGCCGGGAACAATCGAAGTCGTGATTGGCCCTATGCGCAGCAATAAAACGGCGGAGTTGATTCGCCGTGTCGCCATGCGCGAGGAGTTCGCACACCAATCCGTAATCCTCTTCAAGCCCAAGGATGACACCAAAAGCGCGCAGGGGGTGGTGCAGAGCCGCAACCAGCTTAGCCATCGGCAAATGGATGCGGTGGAGTTTGATTCCTCCAATCCGTGGGAGATGTTTGCCTTCATTGCTGAGCGCGAGAGAATTATCGGCAAGCCCATCAACTGCGTGGCCATTGATGAGGGCCAATTCGTTGAGGAGCTGTTTGACTGCGTTCGCGCCCTCCTGGAGCGAGGCTATGACGTGATTGCTGCCGGCCTCGACCTTAACTTTCGCGGCCAGCCTTTTGGAGACATGCTGGCATTGGTGTGGCTGGTGAACGCCTATGGCGGAAACGTTACATGGTGCATTGCCTACTGTGAATGCGGTGCGCGGGCATTTTTTTCACAGCGGCTGATCAATGATCAGCCAGCCTCCTATGCGAGCCCAACCTTAATGGCGGGTGATTCTTACCGTCCGCGCTGTGCCAAACATTTTGTTCTACCCGGGCGGCCCAAGCGCGCGAATATGCCGATTGAGGACGAAGCATCATAGCACCGGGATTCGATGCAAGGAATTTGAAGTAGATGTAGCGTCCGATAGCAATTCTGCGAGGGTCATGGGAGAAGTTATGGCGAAACAATCTAACATTTCGGTGGTGGGCAGCGCCAACGTTGACCTGACAATCTTTAACGACACGTTTCCCCGGCCAGGCGAAACAATTTTCGGAAAGAGATTCGACCTGGGATTTGGCGGCAAGGGCGCGAATCAGGCTGTTGCGGCGTGCCGATGTGGAGCTTCTGTGGGCATGGTGGCCAAGGTCGGGAATGACTTGTTTGGCCCGGCCACCCTCAAGAATTTTGAGTCGCAGGGCATCGACGCCAGTCATGTGCTAATTGCGGAGGGAATCTCCTCCGGCGTTGCGCCCATCTTTGTGGATTCAAGCGGCCAGAACCGCATCGTGGTAATCAAAGGTGCGAACGAACTGCTCTCTCCACAAGATGTGGATGCCGCTGCGCCTCTGCTCAACCGGGCTGACACGATCCTGCTGCAGTTTGAAGTTCCTCTGGCCACTGTCTACCACACCATCCGTTATGCCAGGGCGCGTGGAATTCGCTGCATTGTGAATCCTGCTCCCGCATTACCGCTGGATTTTCAGGCGGTTGCCTCGGCGGACTACTTTGTGCCCAATGAGAGCGAGGCCGAGGCCATCACAGGAATCCCGGTTCATAATCTTGAAGAGGCCAGAAGGTGCGCAGGTTATTTGCTGGAGCAGGGGCTGGCGAAAGTTGTCATCACGCTGGGTGAGCGCGGCTCGCTGCTGGCGACAAAGGAAGAAATGGAGTTGATCCCTGCCTTCAGAGTCGATCCCATTGACAGCACGGGTGCCGGCGATGCCTTTATTGGTAGTTTCGCCGTATTCTTGGCAGAGGGACTAACAGACAAGGAAGCGCTTACCCGCGCCAGTCTGTACGCGGCCTTATCCACTACCCAGGTGGGCACGCAAAAATCGTTCCCGAGCCGAGAGGAGTTTGAGCGCGAATGGGAGAGGAGGGGCGAATATGAATTACGAATTAAGAATTAGGAATTAAGATTTAAGAGTGCCGACTTTCCTGTTCGTGGCACTTGATCTCAGAGGGGAAGTTCCTTCTTTTGATTCCAATTCCTAATTCTTAATTGAATTTCTCCTTACCACTTTCCCAGCAGCCGACGACAATCTTCCAAAATGAATTTGGTTCGCGATGCGCCCACTCTGGACGCTCCTAGAGCGCGGAAGGCCAAAAGCTGGTCAAGCTCGCGAATCCCGCCTGCCGCTTTCACCTGGACATGCGCGGGTGAGTGCGCCCGCATCAGCTTTACGTCTTCTATGGTAGCTCCGGACGGTCCGAAACCTGTCGAAGTTTTCACCCAATCGGCCCCGACTTCCGCACAGATCTCACACAAACGGATCTTGTGCACGTCCTTCAAGTAGCAGTTTTCAAATATCACTTTCACCTTCTGGCCTTGGGCATGAGCTACATCGATGACGGCTCTCAGGTCCTGGCGCACGTAATCCCAGTCTCCGCTCAGAACTTTGCTGATGTTCACGACCATGTCTAATTCCTCGCACCCGTCGAGCAGCGCCCGCTCAGCCTCTGCAGCCTTAATGGCTGTGGTGTGGCCGCCGTGCGGAAATCCGATGGTCGTGCTGGCCTTTACCGTGCTGCCCTTCAAAAGTTCCGCGCACCGCTTGAGGTAGTAGGGCATGATGCAGACGCTGGCACAATTGTATTCCAACGCCATTTTGCACCCATATTCCAGATCCTCATCCGTAAGAGAAGGCGGAAGCAATGAGTGGTCGACCATCTTGGCAATTTCAGCGTAGGTGTAATCCATCTTTGGCTCCGTTGTGCGGTGATATTTTCTCTCCCGCAACCTACGGGAGTGCTCGCTTCCAACTTCCAAGTGAATCAAGATTGTATGCTGGCTGCCTCAAGACCTCAAGTGTCGATCGTAACCTCGGCGAACAGGGTCGGAAGGAAAGGATCGGAACCTTGATTCGAAACTTGAAAACCAAACATTGTCACGCAATACCGGACAATTGTGGGTACAGGGTCCGGATTTGGTGAAACCTCACTAGGCGGGCTGCAGAACGTTGTATACTCGCATTTTCCAGTGAATCAACAAAAAGTGTTGTAGACGCCCTGTGGTACATTTTCATATTCGCGCATGGAAACGCCTGAATTAATCCGGAAAAAGCGTGACGGCTTGGTTCTCTCCCAGGCTGAGATATTCGATTTTGTAGAGTGCTACACCCGGGGGGAAATTCCCGACTATCAAGCCTCCGCCCTGTTGATGGCGGTCTATTTTCGCGGCATGGACCGTCGGGAAACTGCGGATCTGACAGAGGCAATGCTGCGATCCGGCCGCGTGCTTGATTTCTCCGCTTTGCCCGCCCCCAAGGTTGATAAGCATTCCACGGGCGGGGTTGGGGACAAGACTTCTTTGATTATTGCTCCGGCAGCCGCGGCGGCAGGGGTGCTGGTGCCGATGATTTCCGGCCGCGGTTTGGGGCACACCGGGGGAACGCTCGACAAGTTGGAAGCCATCCCCGGCTTCAGTCCCCGGCTGTCATACCAAGAATTCCAGAGGATATTGGACAAGTGCGGACTCGCCCTCGGTGCGGCGACGGAGGAATTTGCGCCAGCGGACCGCAAGCTCTATGCCTTGCGCGATGTCACCGCCACGGTGGAGTCCATCCCGCTGATCACCGCTTCCATCATGAGCAAGAAGCTGGCGGAGGGAATTGATGGACTGGTGCTCGACGTCAAAACCGGAGCGGGAGCGTTCATGCAGGAGTTGGATCATGCCCGCGCACTGGCAACCAGCCTTGTGAATACTGGCGAGGCACATGGCAAGCGCGTTCACGCCTTGATCACAGACATGAGTCAACCCCTGGGCAATGCGGTGGGAAACGCCCTGGAGGTAATTGAGTCGGTGGAAGCTTTGAAGGGCCACGGCCCGCGGGATTTGGTGGAGCTTTGCCGCGAGTTGACCGCCCATATGCTTCTGCTCGGCAACTTGACGGATTCGTTGGAAGAAGCAAGGGCGCTATACGATTCCGCCATCGCGAGCGGCAACGCTCTGGATCGGTTTGCGCGCGTGGTGGAGGAGCAGGGAGGCAATCCGCGCGCCCTGGAAGATTATTCGCTTTTGCCCCAGGCTCAGTTTGAGGATGCAGTGGTGGCGCCCGAGGACGGCTATATTTCCGAACTGGAGGCGCGCGTGATGGGTGTCGCGTCGATGGTGTTGGGAGCAGGGCGTGAGCGCGCCGACGCCATTATTGATCCTGCTGTGGGGCTGGTTTTTGAAAAGAAGGTCGGCGATGCTGTGCGCGCCGGAGAGCGGATCTGCATTCTATACTCCAATGACCGCTCGCGCCTGCCCTGGGCTCTTGATATGATCCGCGAAGCAATCGTTATTTCTCCTGATCCCGTCTCCCCGCCGCAATTGATTCTGGAGCGGGTGTTGCATTCAGAAGGCGCTGTTCCGGCGCCGGAGCGAGTGGTGGAGCTTTAACGATTCAGTGAGTCAATTTGGAGGCATTGGAAGTCAAAACACGCAAGATCCTTGGGGAAATGAGGGGATTAAATGATTTCGTGAGCCGGCGATGCTTGATGGCCCAATCGCCCCATCACTAATTCATCAAATCGCAAATATCTATGACACGTTTGATTCCGATCCTTGGCATGATGGTGATTCTTGTCGCGGCCACCCTGCTTTCCAAGAATCGCAAAGCCATCCCCTGGCGCACCGTTGGCATTGGCCTGGCGTTGCAAATTCTCGTCGCGCTCTTCGTCTTGCGCACGAGTTTGGGCTACAACCTCATGACCAAAGTTTCCGGAGCGTTCGTAAGTATCCTGAACTGCTCCTTTGCCGGCTCGGAGTTCGTTTTTGGCGATCTGGGAAAACACCAGAGCAGTTTTGGATTTGTCTTTGCCTTTCAGGCTCTCCCCATGATCATCTTCGTGGCCGCGCTTATGTCCATCCTTTACTACATCCGCGTCATCCCCTTTCTGGTGACGCTGGCCGGCAAGGCGATGATGAAGTTGCTGGGCACGAGTGGTGCTGAATCCCTGGAAGTTGCCGCAAGCATTTTGATGGGGCAGACGGAAGCGCCGCTGGTGATCCGGCCTTACCTGAAGGACCTGACGGAATCTGAACTGATGACCATCATGACTGCCGGCATGGCGCATATCGCCGGGTCGGTCTTTGGCGCGTATGTCCTGTTTGGAGCGGAGGCTCGGCATCTGCTGACCGCCGTGGTGATGACCGCTCCCGGCACCATTGTGCTGTCCAAGATGCTGGTTCCGGAAACCGGCCACCCGCAAACCGCGGGCAACGTGAAACTCACAGAGGAAGGGAAGCCGATCAACCTTTTGGATGCCACCTCGCGCGGAGTCTCTGACGGTCTCCACCTGGCGCTGAACGTTGCTGCCATGCTCGTTGCGTTTGTGGCTCTCATTTATCTGGTCAACCTGGGCTTGGGAACTGTGCACACGACCCTTCAATCCTTGCTTGGTTATCCCCTGGCGCCCGTGGCGTGGCTGTTGGGTGTTCCATGGAAAGACGCTGCAACGATTGGGAATTTGATGGGCACCAAGGTGGTGGTGAATGAATTCGTGGCTTTTTCCATGCTCGGCCCGCTGAAGGGTCACATCGCCGACCGTTCCTTCACAATTGCCACTTTTGCCCTGTGTGGGTTTGCCAACTTCTCCTCCATCGGAATTCAAATTGGCGGCATTGGGGCGCTGGCCCCAACACGAAAACAGGATTTGGCCCGGCTCGGTTTCAGAGCGTTGATCGCCGGCACACTGGCCAATTATCTGGCGGCTGCTATTGCCGGGCTGCTGCTGACGTGAAGATAGGATGAAGATCGAAATTCGAAATTAGAATTGCGCCCTGTATTCGAATGTCGAATCTTGAATCTGGGTTTTGATTTTCGAAATTCGATTTTCAGTTTCGATTTTCGCGCGATTTTGATTTAAGGTTACGGAAACGGTGAACAAAATGGCTCGACGAATATCACTAGATTCCCAATCCTCTCCGCATGGTTATGAGCAGGCGAAGCAGGCGGCGGATTTCATCCTCTCGCGTGGCTTTGTACCGCGCGTTGCCATCACTCTTGGCTCCGGATTGGATGAAGTTGTGGGCCGATTGCAGGTACAGGCGAAGATTCCCTACAACGCCATCCCTCATTTCCCCGGGACGACGGTGCAGGGGCATGGTGGCACGCTCGATCTGGGAAGCTGGAAGGGCGTTCCCGTAGCCATTCTGGAAGGCCGCGTCCACTGCTATGAAGGCCACGCGCCGTCAGCGGTGGTATTTCCCGTCCGGGCGCTGGCTCTCGCGGGAATCGAGACCTTTATCCTGACCTGTGCTGCGGGTGGCATCGCCTCGAAATCAAAACCGGGTGGCTTCATGGTTTTTTCGGATCATTTGCACATGCAGGGAGTAAACCCTCTCGTTGGCATTCACGACCCACGCTGGGGAGCGCAATTTGTCGACTTGACGGAAGCCTACGATCCCCCCTTGCGCCGCATTACGCGGAAAGCGGCAACCAGGCTGCGCGTGCCGTGCTTTGAGGGAGTGTATGCTTCATTGCTTGGTCCCACGTATGAGACGCCGGCGGAAATTCGCGCATTGAAAGGCATGGGAGCCGATGCGGTGGGGATGTCAACCGTGCCGGAGGTGATGGCGGCCCGGCAATTGAAACGACGCGTGCTGGCCATTGCCACAATTTCCAATCGTGCCGCGGGACTGGCGGGGAAACCCTTGTCGCATGAAGAGGTGCTCAGAGCAGGCCGCGCCGCTTCGCGCCATCTCGCAGACCTTCTCGATGCGATCCTGCCGCAATTGTTGTAGCGACGGTCTCTGACCGCCGTCGTCGATCGGAGATCGGCGCTACAATCTGGCGGCCGGAAACTGCCGCTTCAAAAGAATGAGGGTGAGAGGCCATGAATCCTGAAGAGCTGATTGCCGTTGCCGTGAAAGTGCGGGAAAACGCCTGTGCTGACTACTCCCACTATAAGGTCGGAGCTGCGCTGGTGACCGCGAGCGGCAAGGTCTATACGGGATGCAACATTGAGAACGCAACTTACGGCCTCACCGTGTGCGCTGAGCGCGTGGCTCTGTGGAAGGCGCTATCCGAGGGCGAAAGGAAGTTCACGCAAATTGTCGTGGTAACTTCCAGTGAGCCGCCTGCCTCCCCCTGCGGCGCTTGCCGCCAACTTCTGTGGGAATTCTGCGGCGACATTGAAGTGATTCTCGCCAATTTGCAGGGCTTCCGCAAAACGCTTCACCTTACCGAAATATTTCCCCGCCCCTTTGACCAGAGCGCTCTCTGAGCAATTCGCAGAATGACAGTATGAATTGATTTATCCGGATACCCTTAAACCCCACCGACGGCAGGATGATGCTCTGGGTACCGGATTCTGGCATAGCCTGATTTGATGGCGGTATAGATAATGCGAATCCGTTCTGCGTAGGGAAGGAAGGAGCTCTTCATGGAATTGATCGTGATTTTTTCGAAATCATCCAGGCCCAATCCAAAGGTATCCATTGCCACCTGAAATTCATTGCTCATACTGGTGCGGCTCATCAGCCGATTGTCGGTATTCAGCGTCACCCGGAACTGTTCCCGGTAGAGCACCTTGAAGGGATGATCCGCAATCGTTGGAATCGCGCCCGTGTGGACGTTGCTGGAGAGACAGATTTCCAGCGGGATGCGCTTGTCGAGGACGTATTGCGCCAGGCCGCCTAATTTCACGCCGGACCCCTCGGTCACCACAATGTCATCAATCAGCCGTGTTCCATGGCCAATGCGGTGCGCTCCGCAATATTGGATGGCTTGCCAGATGGATTCCTTTCCGTAACCCTCACCCGCGTGGACAGTGATATTGAAATTCTGGCGCTGGATGTAATGAAATGCGTCGACATGCTTCTTGGGAGGATAGCCGCCCTCTTCACCCGCCAGATCGAATCCCACCACACCGCGGTCGCGAAAATCCACGGCGAGTTCCGCCATTTCGAGTGAAATTTTCATGTTGCGCATGGCGCAAATGATGAGTCCCGCGGGTATCTTGAAGTCCCTCTGCCCGCGCTCCAAACCCTTCAACACGGCGGCGACAACATCCATGTTGGTCAGCCCTTTTTTGGTGTGAAAGATGGGAGCAAACCGCGTCTCAAAATAGACCACGCCATCATTCTTTAGATCCTCCACCTGTTCATAGGCGACGCGCTCCAGGGCCTCAGCCGTCTGCGTCACCGCGATGGTATGGGCAAAGCCTTCAAGGTAGCCACCCAGGTCTCCCCGATAAGCGCCCTGGTAGAACCAATCTGCCAGCGCCGCCGGATCGTCCGTCGGCAGCTTTGTGTACTTGGCGTCTTTGGCGAGCTCGATGATGGTTTGCGGGCGCATCGAACCATCAAGATGTTCATGCAGCAAAACTTTGGGAAGAGATTTGATTGTTGATTTGTCCAGAGACATAGCTTGTTACCTCCAGAGCCCTGGGCGGGCAAAACCCATTATATGTAATTGTGCTCGAAACGGGGCAGAATAAAGTCTGACCGAAAAATTGCGTCATATCGGTTGCCCATTCTCGTTTGGTTCTTCAGGTCGCGGCGGGGGCACGGTGTTCCCAATATCATTGGCATTCCAAGTAAACCGGGGTACCCTATGCTTTCGAGCGATAGGAATCCGGATATGGAATTTGTCACGGGACTCAAATGTGTTTTCTGCGGCGGGATGTATTCCACACGCACTCCCTATACGTGTCCGAAGTGTGGAATAACCGGGACGCTGGACGTTCAATACGATTACCGGGCTATTGCCAAACGCTTGACGCGGCGAAGCTTGGCCAAGCGCTCTGAGTTCTCGCATTGGCGATACCGTGAGTTGCTTCCCATTCGCGAAGATGCCGTGTTGCCGAGCCTGCAAGTGGGATGGACGCCTGTGGTGCGGGCCGCGCAGTTGGCAAAGCACGTGGGATTGAAGACTCTCTATCTTAAAGACGATGGGCGCAATCCGAGCGGTTCACTGAAGGATCGTGCCAGCTCCATCGGCGTGGTCAAGGCGCGCGAAAAACGGCAGAAGATCATTGCCTGCGCCAGCACGGGCAACGCGGCTTCGTCCCTTGCGGGCCAAGCCGCATCAATGGGATTGCGCAGCGTCATCTTTGTGCCCGAGCGCGCGCCGGAACCCAAGGTTACACAACTCCTCATCTTCGGGGCCACCGTCCTGCGCGTGCGCGGCAGTTATGAAGACGCATTTCAATTGAGCCAAACCTCCTGCGAGCGTTGGGGTTGGTACAACCGCAACAGCGCCATCAATCCCTACCTGGTGGAAGGCAAGAAGACGGTGGGGCTGGAGATCTGCGAACAACTTGATTGGAATGCTCCTGATTGGGTTGCGGTGTCAGTGGGCGACGGTTGCACCATTGCCGGGGTGTGGAAGGCTTTTTACGAGATGAAGACGCTGGGGCTGATCAAGCACACTCCGAAGATGCTGGGCGTGCAGGCGGCGGGTGCGGCGCCGGTCACCATAGCCTTTCAAACTGGCGAAACGCTGAAGCCCATCGAACCGAAAACTATTGCTGACAGCATCGCCGTGGGCGTGCCCCGAAATTGGAAGAAAGCGGTGCTCGCAGTTCAAGCTTCGGGCGGAACCATGATCAATGTCGAGGACGATGAGATTCTCGAAGCCATGCGATGCACTGGTCGTCTGACCGGCATGTTCGCTGAACCTGCCGCCGCTACCGCCGTTGCGGGTGTCCGGCGCGCGGTTGAGGAGGGTGTCATCGGACGAAAGCAGACCGTTCTCGCTGTGGTCACCGGCAATGGTCTGAAGGACATCCGCAGCGCGCAATCGGCGGTCACGAAGCCCTTTGACATTGCCCCGGATGGAGCTGGGCTGGAAGCAATTTTGAAAGATCGAAATTTGGTTCGTTAGCCGGGATACTAAATCCTATCAGTCTGATTGTGACCCTGACTTTACATCTTCATACTATGGCGACCAAGCAAGCACAAGCCAACTCGACCCTTCTCATCCGCGACATCCACACGATCATTACGATGGATGAAAGTGAGGCAGTCCTTCATGGCGGATTCATTTACGCCGAGGGAGGTGAAATCAAGCAGGTGGGGAAGCGTCCACCCGCGGGCCTCCGTGCTGACCGCACAATCAGCGCGCGGTACGCCGTTGCCATGCCAGGGATGATCAACACCCACCATCATCTCTGCCAGACGCTAACGCGCGCCTGCACCGCCGCCGCTGACATGGAACTCTTCGATTGGCTCCGCACCCTTTACCCCATGTGGGCGCGCCTCGATGAGGAGTCCGAGCATTTGGCCGCGCTGGTGGGAATGGCGGAGTTGCTGCTTTCAGGTTGTACGACCACCACGGACCACCATTACCTCTTTCCCCGCGGCCAAACCAAGCTGATCGACGCGGAGATTGCCGCCGCGCGCAAAATCGGCATGCGATTTCATCCCACTCGGGGAAGCATGAGCGTTGGCCAAAGCAAGGGAGGACTGCCACCGGATTCCGTGGTACAGACCGAGGACGAAGTTCTGGAGGATAGCGAGCGTGTGATTCGCAAGTATCACGATCCCGCGCCGGGCTCTATGTTGCGGATCGGCCTTGCGCCCTGCTCGCCCTTTTCTGTATCGGAAGAATTGATGCGCCAGACCGCGGTAATGGCTGCTCGCCACCAGGTGCGGATGCACACCCACCTTGCCGAGACCCGCGATGAACAGGATTATTGCATGAAGCATTTCGGCAAGCGGCCACTGGAATTTATGGCGGACGTCGGTTGGTTGGGCGAGACCACCTGGGTGGCGCACGGGATTCACTTCAATTCCCGCGAGGTCAAACGTCTGGGCCGTGCCCGCGTTGGGGTTGCGCATTGTCCCAGTTCCAACATGCGGCTTGGTTCCGGTATCGCTCCGGCACTTGCACTACGCCGTGCCGGTTCGCCGGTGGGCTTGGGCGTGGACGGCAGCGCTTCCAATGACAGTTCCCACATGCTGGCGGAAGCCCGGCAGGCCTTGCTGCTCAATCGACTTGCTCACGGCGCCGCGGCGATCAAAGCACACGAGGCGCTAAGAATGGCCACCGTGGGAGGCGCGGAATGCCTGGGCCGCGATGACATTGGCACTCTCGCCGCGGGGAAGCGCGCGGACATCGCCTTGTTCGATCTTCGCGATGTTGGTTACAGCGGCGCGGAAGATCCGGTGGCGGCTCTGGTGCTCTGTGCGCCTACCCACGTTGAAACCCTGATTGTGGAAGGACGAGTGGTGGTGGAGAATCATGAACTCCGAACCCTCGCGCTTGAACCTGTTCTTGCCCATCATCGCAAGTTCGCCGCTAAAATAGTTGGAACGCACCCCTTGCTTTGATATAGTACGGCTTGACAGGTACTCATGAGGGGCTCATAAAGGTAAACGTCCCCTCGTGTAAGATGTCTCCGAAAATGATTCCATCTAGCTGAAAACACGATGTTTGACCACGTCGAGCAGTTTCTCCAGCCCAAGACCCTTGGCGAAGCGCTTTCATTGCTCCGCAAAGCAGGGAAGCACGGCCGGATTGTGGCAGGCTGTACGGACATTGTGACGCAGGCTGACCGCTCCACTCGCTTCCTTATCGATATTACCCGCCTGGGACTTGATTACGTCCGGAAAAATAATCGAGACAATTTGATTGGCGCTGCGACGACGATGTCCGCGCTGGAACACTCTCCGATCATTCAGGCGCTGGCCGGTGGAATTCTGGCCAAAGCTGCCGCCACCTGTGGTTCGATTCAAAACCGCAACATGGCCACGGTGGGTGGCAATGTTGCGAACGCCTCTCCCTCTGCTGATACTGCCGCCGTTCTTCTGGCCCTCGACGCAACCGTCGTGGTGGCCAATTCCCGGCGCAAACGTAATATTCCACTGGCAGAGTTCTACTCGGGCGCGCACAAGACGGTTTTAAGCGGTGAGCTCATCGAGGAAGTTATTATTCACGCAGTGCCCGGCGGCGCGCGCACGGGCTGGTCCTTTCAAAAATTAGGCCGCACAGAGACAGATATTTCCCTTGTCAACGTGGCGGCGGGGCTGCAACTTGACGCCCGGGGCCGCATCAAGTGGGCTCGCATCGCTCTGGGAGCGGTGGGCCCCACACCGTTGCGGGCTCTGAAGACGGAAGGGTTGTTGCGCGGCCAGCAGCTTAACGAGGATCTGCTGACCCAGGCTGGAATTGTGGTTATGCAGGAGGTGCATCCCATCAGCGATGCTCGCGCCTCGGCCGAATACCGTTGCGAGATGAGCGCCGTGCTGGTGCGAAGGGCCTTGCGTGAGTGCGCTGCCCATGCCGGGGTCAAGCTATGAACAGCATGCAACTGAACCTCAAGGTGAACGGCGTGTCGAAGCACTGGTCCATCGCGCCCGGCGATCTGCTGCTCGACGTTTTGCGCCGTGAGGCCTACTTTGGCGTAAAGCGCGGTTGCGAATCGGGCGAATGCGGCGCCTGCACGGTTCTGGTGAATGGCAAACCCATCAATTCCTGCCTGATGTTTGCGGCGCAGGCGGAGCGATGCGACGTCCTGACAATTGAAGGCGTGGAGCAGAATGGGAAATTGGATCCCCTTCAGGAAGCTTTTTTGGAGCACGGCGCGGTGCAGTGCGGATTCTGCACGCCGGGAATGATTTTGAGCGCCAAAGCTCTGCTGGCGGAGCATCCCGATCCCACAGAAGCGGAAGTGCGTGAAGCGCTGGCGGGAAATTTCTGTCGTTGTACGGGCTATCTCAAACCCGTGGAAGCGGTTCTGGCCGCGGCGAGCGTATACCGGAAGAAGGGCGGAAAACCGAAACTCGAAACTGGAAAATCGAAACTCGGAACTCGAAAATCAAAACGCGCAAGGTAATCACCGATTTTCGATTTTCCAGTTTCGATTTTCGCTTTTGGCTCTGAAAACCATGGGTACAACGCACTCCATCGTCGGCAAGAATCTCAAGAAAGTGGACGGGTTCAAGCTCGTCACCGGCCGCCCTGCGTTTACGGATGACATTCACCTTCCCGGAATGCTCTATGGCAAGATTCTTCCCAGCCCCCACGCGCACGCCATCATCAAGCGGATTGATACCACCAAGGCCAAAGCGCTTCCGGGTGTGCATGCCGTCCTGACTTACAAGGATGTTCCGCGCGTGCCCCACACCACCGCGGGCCAGAGTTGGCCGGAGCCTTCGCCTTATGACACCTATCTGCTCGATTCCAAAATGCGCTTTGTGGGCGATCGCGTGGCGGCCGTGGCGGCGGAGACGCGAGCCATCGCGGAAGAGGCGCTGCGCCTGATAGAAGTTGAATATGAAGTTCTGCCCGCCATTTTGCAGATTGAAGATGCCATGGCTGAAGACGCGGCGGTCATTCATGACGAGCCGGATTCCAAGGGCATTCACGACGCCAAGCACAATCTTGCCGGATATATTCTGAAGGAAATCGGTAATGTTGAAGATGGATTCCGCGATTCCGACCTGGTGATTGAGCGCGAATTCCGCACCGGGCGCCAGCAGCATTGCCCCATTGAACCCCACATCACCATCAGTTGGCTGGATTCGGACGACCGGCTGGTGATCCGCACCAGTACGCAGGTGCCCTATCACACTCGCCGCCAGGTGGCGATGATCCTGCAGCTTCCCGTGCAGCGCGTGCATGTGGTCAAACCCCGAATTGGCGGCGGCTTTGGCGGCAAGCAGGAGATGCTGCTGGAAGACATTACCGGAGCGTTGGCGCTGGCCACGCGCCGTCCGGTGAAGATTGAATACACGCGAGAAGAAGAGTTCTACATGGCGCGCAGCCGCCATCCGCAGATTCTGAACATCAAGATGGGCGTGAAGCGCGATGGCACGCTGATGGCCAACAAGATGACCGTCTATGCCACCACGGGCGCATACGGCAGCCACGCCAACACGGTCCAGGGAAACACTGGCAGCAAGGTTCTTCCCATTTACCGCACAAGCAACATGCGGTTTGAGTGCTTCGTGACCTACACCAACACCCCCGTCGCGGGCGCATTCCGCGGGTATGGCTGTCCGCAGGGTTACTTTGCCCAGGAATCGGTGATGGACGAGATTGCCTACACGCTGGGAATGGATCCGGTTGAATTGCGCAGGAAAAACATGATCCGCCTGGGCGATATTGACGAGCTTTCTGCCCAGCTAGGTGAGGGGCGCAAGGGACTGCCGCGGCACATCAACAGTTGCGGTTTGCCGGAATGCCTGGAGCGCGGCATGGCGGCGATCGATTGGAAACGCAAGCGCGAGGAATATTCCAGCGCGAAACCCGGCGGCCATTTGCGACGTGGCGTTGGTGTGGCCTGCTCGATGCAGGGCAGCGGCATTGCCGGCATCGATTGGGGCGCGGCTTCCATGAAGCTCAATGAAGACGGCTCCTTTAATCTGCATTTCGGCGCCGCCGACCTGGGAACAGGGGCGGACACTGTGCTCGCGCAAATCGCCGCGGAAACTCTGGGCGTTACGCTCGACAAGATGATTGTCTGCTCCGGTGACACGGACTTTACCCCGTTTGACGTGGGCGCGTACGCCTCAAGCACCACCATCATTTCCGGCGGAGCGGTGAAGAAGGCCGCGGAAAAAGTTCGTGACACCCTGCTGCGCATTGCTTCCAAAATGCTGGATGTTCCGGTGGATAACCTTGTCCTCCAGGACAACAAGGTGGTAACCAAGTGCCCGTGCGAGAAGTCAGTGACCATGGAGAATCTGGCGCACTACGCGATGTACAAGGAAAAGGTGCAGGTGATGGAAAACGCCTCGCACTGGAATCCTGACAGCCCCGCACCCTTCTGCTCCCAGTTCGCGGAAGTTGAAGTGGATACGGAGACCGGCCGTATTCGCGTGATTCACCTGGTGACCGCAGTGGACCTTGGCGTGGCCATCAACCCGATGCAGGCCGAGGGGCAGAGCGAGGGCGCGTCCGCGCAGGGATTGGGGTATGGGCTGATGGAGGAGGTTGTGCTCGATATCGCCGGCCGCCCCGTCAATCCTTCCTTCCTCGATTACAAAATGCTGGGTTCAAAGGACATGCCCAAGCTGACGACGATTCTGGTGCAGACGGATGAGCCGCTGGGCCCTTACGGCGCCAAGTCGATCTCCGAGATTCCCATCAATGCCCCGGCGCCGGCCGTGGCCAACGCGGTCTATCAGGCCATTGGAGTGCGATTCCGAAAGATTCCGATCCGCCCTGAAGATGTGTTGCGGGCGTTGCGAGTGAAGGAAGGCAAATAGGTGCTAGGTGTCAGGTGTTAGGAAGAACGGAACTCGAATGGCTGACACCCGGCACCTGACACCTTATTACTTAAGTTAAGAATGGAGATGTTGCCAAACCTATGCCCAACGCACCCGAAAAGATTGTCCTTAACCGTGACCGCATTGCCACGCTT
>Ga0302320_10002637_pt1 | contig 42041 bp, 39 predicted proteins | sample Bog_T0_3_FD_202130 | JGI IMG/M metagenome (GOLD analysis project Ga0302320, IMG submission 202130) | Peat permafrost microbial communities from Stordalen Mire near Abisko, Sweden - Bog_T0_3 | ecosystem: Environmental > Terrestrial > Soil > Wetlands > Peat | place: Sweden: Abisko, Stordalen Mire... | reverse complement strand
CCATGGTCTTCGAGGCGAACTACCCGCGTGTGCTGCTCGATCTAGAGCTCGGTCGCTCCCAAGACGCAGTCAGCATCGCCGAGGGGTACCTGCGCCAGCACTCGGGCCTCACACCCGATGCCGATGCCCTCGATCGCTCGCTCGTGATGCAAGCAACGGAGCGACTGGCGGGAGCATTCAGCCGAGAGTCCTTCATTGCCGCCCGCGATCGCTGGCTTGCCCAGAATCAGACCCGAGACCCGGTTCGCACGTGGATCGAGGCCTACGCGCGCCCCGCGGAGAGTCGCGAGGACGCGAACACCGCGCTCGCCGCGATGCCCGACACGCATCCGCTCCTCGACGTATTCCATATGCGCCCCTACGACGCAGAGCCAATCGGCCGCACTCTCGCCCTCGCGGGGCGGTTCGACGACGCGATCCCCTACCTGACGGCCGCCACGTCTGCGTGCAACGTTCTGAACGGCACGGACGCGACCTACTCAATCTGGGCGGCGTTCGACCTCGGGCACCTGCTCGAAGAGCGCGGCGACGCTGCGGGCGCGTGCGCGGCCTACACGCGGATACTCGGGCACTGGGGCGCGGCGACCCCTCGTTCGCAGAGCGCCACCAAGGCGCTCAAAAGAAAGAGGGCTCTCGGGTGCGCCCCGTGAGCCCTTGCCCCTCCGGCGCTCGCGCGCGGGGTCTCAGTAGCAGGTGTTGGTGTACTGCACGTTTCCCGACGGACAGCTCGCGGCGTGGGTCACGCCTCCAACGGGGCGACACGCTCCCGACCCAACCGGGAGCGGGACGTACCCTGTCTTCATGGCGGAGCGCACGCCGAGGTTCTTCACCGTCTCGCGGCTGAGGGCGAGGCGCGCCTTCTTGCGGCGGCGTTCGATGACCAGAGCTATTGCACGGCGAATACCAACGCGCGCGGAATTCGCTCTCTAGTGCAAATGGACGTCGATACGAGGCGTTAGCGCATCGCGTGCGCAAGCGGGCGTCAGAGCGTTGCGCAAGGCCCAGGGGCGGATTGCGCGACGGATTGCGCAGAATGCGCAAGGAGACTTGCGCAAGTGGTCCGATGGGCGACAGGTCCAAATGAGCAAAAGGGCCCACGGCGATACGCCGTGAGCCCCTCGCGGAGCGTCGAACAAACGCCTTCGCGTCAGACCACGGCGGAGGGACAGCTGGCTGCGTGCGTCACACCTACAACCGGGCGCGCCGCGTTCGCCGCGGGTTGCTGACCGCCGGTGCGCACCGCGCTCCGCACGCCGAGGTTCTTCACCGTCTGGCGGTTGAGCACGAGCTGCTTGATCGGGGCGTTCTTCGAATCAGTCTTGTGGGTCATCTTGTTCCTTGAAGGGCTGAAGATTTGAGTGGGTTCGTCGAATCAGACGTTTCCGGAGGGACAGCTGCCTGCGTGCGTCACGCCTCCAATCGGGCGATCGCCCGTCCGCACGGCGCTCCGCACGCCGAGGTTCTTCACGGTCTGGCGGTTGAGCACGAGCTGCTTGATCGGGGCGTTCTTCGAATCAGTCTTGTGGGTCATCTTGTTCCTTGAAGGGCTGAAGATTTGGGTGGGTTCGTCGAATCAGACGTTGCCGGAGGGACAGGTGCCTCCGTGCGTCACGCCTCCAACCGGGCGATCGCCCGTCCGCACGGCGCTCCGCACGCCGAGGTTCTTCACCGTCTGGCGGTTGAGCACCAGCTGCTTGATCGGGGCGTTCTTCGAATCGGTCTTGGTGGTCATGGGGCTCCTCTGGGACATTGCGCAATCCCACCGCGTGGGCTCGCTGCCCACGTTGCCTTAGCAGTAGTCGTGCCAGCTTGGATTGCGCACCGGGCTCTACTGCGCAGATAGGGAGGCTGCCGCACGCGCGGATGGCCACGAGACCTCGCCCCATTTGGCGCTCCCCTCTCCCGACGGATGGCCACGCTGCGCCGAGATGGCGTGCCCCACCTTCGGACAAGGCGCTCGATCCCTCGGACGCCGCTTCCTCTCGCCTCGAGTCTGGCGTCGCATCGTCGCTTGGGGCGCGCCAAGTGGCGGCAAGTCGGCGCTGTTCGCCATCGAGGTGGCGTTCCATCCGTGGACGATGGCGCTCACTCCGTCCGATTTGGCGTCATCCCCGTTCCAATATCGCGCCAATGAGCGAGCTTTTGGCGCCGCCATCGTCGTGATCGATAGCCAAACACAGTAGAGGCGGGTACGTATCTCGCCGCAATCGACGCCACCTCCGATGCCCGCCCCCCTCCTCTCCCTCAGCAAAGAAGCCAAAGCCCTCGTCTCCCTCGCCAGAATGCGCCTTGGGATGAGCCAGGAGCAGTTCGGTCACGCCCTTGGAGCCTCGAAGCGGACCGCCACCCGCTGGGATGGGGGACGCGCTTCCCCGAGCATTCCCCAGGTCCGCATCCTCACGGGTCTCGTCTACCCGCGCGATCCGGAGCTCGCGGCGCAGCTGGCCTCGGCGACGGGCGACACGCTCGAGGGCCTCGGGATCGTCGCCCCCTCCCCTCCCCCCGCGCCGCCGCCTACTCCCGCGCCTCCCCCTGCTCCCCCGCCGCCACCGCCGCCTCCCCCCCTGCCCACGGCGCTCGTCGTTCAGGCCGTCGTCTGCGCCGCGGCCGATGCGCTCCAGGCCTCCCCCGGCACCGTGCGCGCTCCCCTGCTGGCTGCGTTCCGGATGGCGCGCGAGCTGCGCCTCAGCGTGGAAGACGTGGAGACCGCGCTCTCGGCGACGGCAGCGACGGCCCCGATTCCGTAGCGGCGCACCTCGCGCGCGGCGCGTCCACCGGCCGCGCCGCTCCGAACGCCGCTCTCCGCGCGAACGCTGCTACCTTTCGCTCCCGATGCCCCTGGAGCCCGGCGCGACCTTCGGCCGCTACCAGCTCGCCGAGCTGCTCGGGCAGGGCGGCATGGGGGAGGTCTACAGCGCGTACGACACGCTGCTCCACAGGAAGGTCGCGCTCAAGGTCCTGACCGTGCGCCCCGCGGGGTCCGTCGACTGGAGCGCGCCGTCGACCGACGGGCCGGCGCGCATCCTCCGCGAAGCGCGCGCCGCCGCGGGGATCACGCACCCGAACGCCGTCGCCATCTACGACGTGGGCGAGGTCGACGGGGTCTCGTTCCTGGCGATGGAGCTCGTCTCCGGGCGCACGCTTCGCACGTACGTGGGCGATCCATCGGTGCTGCTCGCGCGGCGTATCCGCTGGATCACCGACGTGGCGCGCGCGCTCGGAGCCGCGCACCAGCTCGGGCTCGTGCACCGCGACATCAAGCCCGAGAACGTGATGGTCCGGAACGACGGGGTCGTGAAGGTGCTCGACTTCGGGATCGCGCGACGCGCGGTCGCGAAGGGGGATCACAAGCCGCCGGAGAATCCGACCGACCTCGCGGCCCTGTCGGCGTTTGCCGTGACGACCGGCACGCTCACGGCCGACGGGGTCGTGATGGGGACGCCGCGGTACATGGCGCCCGAGCAGATTCGCGGAGACGCGATCGACGGGCGTGTCGATCAGTTCGCGTGGGGGGTGCTCGCGTTCGAGTTGCTCGTCGGCAAGACGCCGTGGGAGGGGGAAGGCGTCGGGATCTTCGCGCAGATTCTGTCGCGCGAGGTCGATTCGCTCACGAGCCGCAACGCAGAGATCCCGGCGCGCGTGGACACGGTCGTGCGAAAGGCGCTGAGCAAGTCGCCGGACGCACGCTTCGCGACGATGGAGGAGGTCGCCGAAGAGCTCGAGCCGTTCGCTGCGGCGACGACGGGGCAGCAGCGGCGCTTCTCGATCCCCGTCGCCGTGCCGGACATGCAGCTCGCGGCGACCGAGCAGATCTCCGTCACCGGGCAGACCGCCGTCGTGCCGAGCGGGTTGCCGGCGAAGACCCAGGGGAGCGAAGGGACGACGGGGACGGTGCCGCGGAGGCGCGGGGTAAGGACGGTCGCGGCGGTGGCGATCGCGGTCGCCGTCCTCGGAGCCGTCGGCATGCGGGGGCGGGTGGGCCAGGTAGCGCGCGAGGTCGCGGCCGACGCGGGCGCCGTCGACGTACCGTCACAGATGTCGTCGAACCCCGACGCGACCGCGGCGTACCACGCGGGAATGCAGGCGCTGCGGGATGGATCGCAGGGGACGGCGCTGAAGCAGCTCGGTCACGCGACGGAGCTCGATCCGCTGTTCGGTGCGGCGCAGCTGCGCCTCGCGCTGACGAGGTTGCTGGATCCCACCGTCCAGGCGATTACGAGCGCCGACCTGCTCGCGGCTCACGGATCGCAAACGTCCCTCGGCACGCACGAGCGCATTCTCCTCGAGGCCTTCGAGCGCATCGCACGCGAGCCTCCCGACTTCGAAGGGGGACGGAGGGTGCTCGAGGATGCCACGCAGAAGTACCCGACCGACGCCGACTTCCCGTTCCAGCTCGGGCTCCTGCTCGATCTCGCCTCGCTGCCCGGCGAAGCCGTCAAGGCGCTCGACGTGTCCATTGCTCGCGATCCGGCGTTCGCCTTTTCGTTGCGGACGAAGGGGGAGGTGCTGATCGAGCTGGGGAACGACGAGGGGGGGACCGACGCCTTCAAGCAGTGTCTGAACGTCTCGCAAGCGGCGACCTCCTGTCTGTGGGACCTGTCGTGGATCCAGACGAAGGAAGGGAAGTGCCAGGATGCGGTCGCATCGGCTCGACGCTTGATCCCGCTGCTTCCCGATCTCCCCGTCTCCTACGTCCGGCTCGCAGAAGGACTCACGGGGAGCGGAGAGGCCGAGGACGCAGTACGCGCCGCGCTCGCACAGGCACTCGACCGCACGCCCGCTCCGGAGCGTCCTCTCAAGCAGGCGAGCCAGGAGGCCGCACTCGCGATCCTCCGCGGCGACTTTCGCGCCGCCCAAGCGCGCTACGAGCAATGCGATCGCCTGGCCGACACGAGAGAGCTGGAACGATTCGGCACGATCTACCCGCGCGTGCTGCTCGATCTCGAGCTCGGACGGACGGCGCAAGTGACCCGCGTCGCAGAGCAGTTTCTACGCGAGCGAGCGGGGTTGTCGTCGCGAAAGGCGCAAACGAGCGGTACGCCGCTGCTCGTTCTGAAGACGGCCGAGCGCGCAGCAGGGAGCATGACCCACGAAGCGTTCGTCGCCGTGCGCGACCGCTGGATCGCCGAAGCGGGCGACCAGGAGTCACCCGCGTCCCGCTGGCTGGAGGCGTACGCGCGCCCCGTCGAGACGGGTGAGGACGCCAAGGCGGCGGTCGCACGGATGCCCGACGCGAAGCCTCTGTTCAACCTGTTCGGATCGACCCCGAGCATCACGGAGCCGGTCGGCCGCACGCTCCTGCTCGCCGGGCGCCTCGACGAAGGGATTCGCTACCTCACGATGGCGAGCGCTTCGTGCGAGCTCACGGACGGGACAGCGGTGATCTACTCGACGCAGGCGGCCTTCGAGCTCGGTGGCGCGCTCGAGGAGCGCGGCGACGTTCCCGGCGCATGCGCCGCCTACGATCGAGTCCTCGCCCGCTGGGGTACGGCATCCCCCGCGCCGAAGACGGCGACGAACGCTCGAAAACGAAAAAGGGCTCTCGGCTGCGCGCCGTGAGCCCTTCCACCTCGAGCAGCATAGAGTCGTTTAGAGGGTCATCGCGCTGGCTGAGATCGGGATGCTGGCAACCGAGCCCGGGCCCGGGGTGCGGCACGCGGGCGTGATTTGGACGCCGTAGACGACTCCCGTACGAACCCCCGTCCGGAGGGTGAGGTTCTTGACCGTCTGGCGGTTGAGGACGAGGTGCTTAATCGGGGCGCTGTCGTTCGTGGTGCTCATTGGTGTTTCCCTCGATTGGTCTGCTCGCCCGGCGGCGGCTGTCATTCGTGGCGAAGCACTAATGCATCTCGGATACCAACGGGGACGGAATCATCCAACAGCGGACCTCCGCGACGATCCGAGGACTTAGCGCCCGCATTGCGCAGGCACGGATGGACGATTGCGCAAAGTGACCAGGTGGTTGCGCGACGAATTGCGCAAGCATGCGCAATTGCGCAACGCCGAGGTTGCGCAACCCCGCGGGATGCCCCGAATAACCGAGTAGTGCGCGCAGCTGGTCGTGCGTCCTACGTCGTCTTAGCAGTCGGCATACCAGGTGCGGCGCCGGAACCTCGAGAACGACTCTGCCTAGCTCGCCCGCGGCGCCAAGACCCCCGCGTCCACCGCGCTCACGACCGTCTCGTGCAAGGCGGACACGAGCTCGCGCATCGCCGTCCGCTGCGCCGGCGTCGGCGGCACGCTCACGCGCTTCGCGATCGCGGCGCGGTAGATCTCCGCGCGTCCCCGCAGCTCACGCGCGCGCGGCGACGACTGCACGCGACCGAGCGTGTCGAGCACCGCTTCGAGCGTGATCTCCGCGACGCTCGGCATACGCGCGCGCACCGTGTCGTCGTCGTCGTTCGAGAGCTCACGGTTCATCACGCTCGCGGACATTCGGCCTCCGATGACAAGCAAAGGAATGACCACGTGCCCGCTCGCGCACGACGCAGCGCAATTCACGTGATCGCACAGGGAGACCTGAGGCGTGCAGGCCGCAAAGGGCCGCGCGCCTGGTGGTCAATCGCGAGACCGGCGGGGATGGAGGAAGGGGTGAGCGGCTCGGGTCGAGCGTCCGCGGCCACCTCACCTTCCGTCCGCGCCACAGCGCGCGACCCCGCATCTCCGCTGAATCCGTCGCTCTCTGTGCGGGCTCCGACTTTGCTCCGCTCCGTCCTGAAATGCCGCAGACCCCCGGTGCTATTCTTCTCCCCGCCATGAACGACGCCCAGTCGCACGGATCGCTCGGCGAGATGTCGCTCGACGAATGGGCCGCCATGGATGAGGACGAAGAGGGCGAGCTCGTCGACGGCATCCTCGTGGAGGAGGAGATGCCGAGCGCGTCGCATGAAGTGATCGTCACGTGGCTCGCGCGCGTCTTCGGGAACTGGCTCGCAGGCCGCGGAGGCTTCGTCCTGGGCTCCGAAGCGAAGTTCGCCGTGGCACCACGCCGCGGCCGGAAGCCTGATCTCACCGTCTATCTCCCCGGACGGAAGCCGGAAGCGCACGGCGTCATCCGCGCCCCGCCCGACATCGCCATCGAGGTCGTGAGCCCCACGCCGCGCGACGAGCGGCGCGATCGGATCGAGAAGGTCGCCGACTACGCGCGGTTCGGGGTGCGCTGGTACTGGCTCGTCGATCCCTCGTTCCGGACCCTCGAGGTCCTCGAGCGCGGTGCCGACGGTCGCTACGTTCACGCCGCCGCGGCGACCGATGCGCCGCTGACACCGCCCGGCTGCGACGATCTCATCGCGGACGTGCCTGGCTTGTGGGCGGAGATCGATCGGTTGGAGCAGTAGCCGAGCCCGCCCGTCACTCCGCGGTCATCCCCAGCACCGCCAGATACGCCGCGCGCACATCGCGCGTGATCTCGAGGTACCGCGCGATGAGCGCGCTGCTCGCCGTACCGCGCGGACCGTCGCGCATCCCCATTCGGCGCGCGAACAGGGCCATCCCCGGCGCCCCCTCTTCGATGAGCTGCACGCTCGTCCCGTGCAAGACGCGCAACCGCTGCTCCATGCGCCGGAGCACGCGGTACCCCTCGCGCAGCGGCGCCGCGAGGTTCGCCTCGAGGTAGCCGCACGCTTCGAGGGCCGAGAGGGCGGTCTCGGTGTCGGGCGTGCGGATGCGCGGGTCGCTCCCCCACTTCATCTGCAGCCACTGCGCCGCGAACTCCACGTCGACGAGCCCGCCGCGCCCGAGCTTCAGGTCGTACCGGCCTGGGCGCTCTCCGGCGAGCTCGCGCTCCATGCGGAGGCGGAGGTGGTGGACGCGCTCGGTGGCCGGAGCGCCCCGCTCGTAGGCCGCCGCGTGCGCGATCGCGATCACGCGCGCGCCGAGGGTGGCGTCTCCAGCGCACGGGCGCGCCTTCAGCAACGCTTGTCGCTCCCAGTCGTGCGCCTCGGACGCGCCGTCGTCGGCGCTGTGGTACTTCGCGAACGCGTCGAGCGAGACGACGAGCAGCCCCTGGTTCCCCGAAGGGCGCAGCCGCGTGTCGAGCTCGTACCCGGGGCCGTCGCCGTGCGGCGCGCTGAGCAGGCGCATCACGCGCTGGGCGACGCGAACGAAGCGCTCCTGGGCCTCGTCGCTCCCGTCTTCGTAGATGAAGAAGAGATCGAGATCGGACCCGTAACCGATCTCGCCGCCGCCGAGCTTCCCCATCGCAATGACGGCGAGCCCGCGGGCTGGCGGCAAGTGTGGGCCGTGCTCGGGCAGGACGGGAGACGGCCCGTGGTCCCTCATCGCGAAACGGGTCGCTCGGTCGAGCGTGGCGTCGGCGAGCGCCGAGAGGACGTGCGTGCACGCTCGTGTGGAGAGCTCGCCGGCCAGGTCCGCGAGGCCGACCTCCATGGTCACCCTCCCCTTCGCGCGGCGGAGCGCCCCGACGAAGTCCTCCGGATCGCAGTCCGGCTCGAGGGTGGCGATCTCTTCGTCGAGCGCCGCAGCAGCGGTCGCAGGGGTGGGCGCGCCGCGTCCAAAGAGGAGGCGATCGGCCAGCTCGGGGTGGCCGATCATCGATGCACCGAGAAACGCGCTGGCGCCGAAGAGCCCGACGAGCGCCCGCGCCGCGCGCGCGTCCTCCGCGAGCGCGCGCGCGTACACGCTGGGCGTGCCGAGGCGCGCGAAGAACGTGGCCATCAGGCGCGCAGCCTGCTCGGGATCGGCCGCCCCTTCGAGCGCTTCGACCAGCACCGGCGCGAGGTCGGGGAACTTGTCGCGCGTCGTCGCCCCCAGGGGGTAGTCGGGGCGACGCGCGAGCGCGAGCAGGTGCCGCGCGAGGTCCGGCGACGACGACGCGCCGAACACCTCCGCGCTCCACCCGAGGACGGCCGCCTCGTCCCCCGCGTCGAGCGCGTAGAACACGCGATCGAGCGCCCCCGCGTCGTCCTTCTTCACGCGCCCTTCGCGCGAGAGCGATCCGAAGCGCGTCGCCACGCGGCGCCGCGTCTTGTCCAGGTCGCGCTCGAGGTCGCGCTCGTTCGCGAACCCCAGCGAGCGCGCGATGCGGTCGAGCAGCGGGTCGCCCGGGGGCGGCAGGGCGTGGGTCTGCCATCCCATGGCGAACTGCACGCGGTGCTCGAGCCGCCGGAGCGCGAGGTACGCGTCGGCGGTCTCGCGCCCTTCGCGATCGGTGACGAGCCCGCGCGCGCGCAGCCTGCGGACCGCGTCCAGGGTGTTGGTCGCGCGCACGCTCGGCTCGCGCCCTCCCCAGATCAGCTGCAGCGACTGCACGAAGAACTCGACCTCGCGGATCCCCCCTACCCCGAGCTTCAGATCGCGTTGCGGATCGATCGGCGTCTCGGCGCGTGCCCGCACCACCAGGGCGATCATCTCGTCGGCGACGGCCGGATTGACCTCGCGCCGCCACACGAACGGCCCCAGCGCCGAGAGGGCCTCCTGTCCGAGCTTCAGGTCTCCCGCCACCGGGCGCGCGCGAACGAGCGCCGCACGCTCCCAGGTGCGCCCCCACGTCTCGTAGTAGCGCTCGGCCGCCGCCAGCGAGTTGACGAGCGGTCCGCGCGCCCCCTCGGGTCGCAGGCGGAGGTCGACGCGCCAGGCGAACCCGTCCTCCGTCACGTCGCCGAGGGTGGCCGTGAAGCGCTGCGAGACGCGCGTGAAGTACTCGTGCAGCGAGGTCGAGGTGCCGTCCTTCACCGCCTCGCCGTCATCGGTCCCGTAGAAGAGAAGCAGATCGACGTCGCTGCCGGAGTTGAGCTCGCGCCCCCCGAGCTTCCCCATCCCGATGACGACGAACCCGCAGCGCGCCCCCTCGGTGGTCCGCGGCTCGCCGAAGCGGGTGTCGGCCCAGTGCATCGCTTCGCCGAGTGCGAGGTCGATGCAGACGTCGGCGAGGTCCGAGAGCTCGCGCGCCGTCACGTCGATGTCGCTCCCGTGGGGCAGGAGCTCGCGCGCCGCGACCCGGAGCCGCTCCCTCTGCGCGAAGCGACGGAGGCCGCGCCGCACGCTCGCGTCGTCGGTGGCGTCGCCGATCATCGTGAGCGCCGTGCGGCGGTAGGCCCGGGCATCGCGCGCGAGGCGGGTGCCGCGCGCGATGGCGACGACGTCCTCGGGGTGCGCGAAGATCGACGGCGCCATGGCGGGGTACGCACAGGCCAGGAGCGCGGCGAGGTCGACGGCGTCGTCCGTCGCGGTCAGGCTGCGCTCGCTCGCGGTCTCGAAGAAGCGCGCGCGGGCGAGAGCGGCTTCGGCGCGCGCGATGGAGTCGGCGAGGGCACGAAACGGGGAGACCACAGGACGAGAACGTAGCGCGCTCCGCCGGGCGTTCCGTGTTTATCCGGTCGCCTATGCGGTTCCCCTGGGTTATCCACCCGGCGTGACCCGTCTCTTCACGCCGACGTTCCTCGCGTTCGCGATCGTGGCGTGCGGTTCCACGCCGGCGTCGCCCCCCCCGACCCAGGCAGAGGTCGGCGAACCGTGCGACCCGTCGCTCTCGGCTCCGTGCGCGCCGGTCGCCGAGGTGTGCACGCAGGTGGTGTGCGATCCGACGGACGAGGTGTGCACCAAGGAGCCCTACGATCCGGCCGCGTGCGCGTCGAACGACGGCGGCGCCGACACGCAGATCCCGGGCGACGGCGGAGTCGGCTCACCGTGCACCTCGGGCAAGGACTGCGCGTATCCGCTCGCGTGCGTGAACCTCTCCTGCCTCGGCTGAACGTCCGGAGACGCGCCTCCCCGACGTAGCGCTACCATGGCGGCGTGCCCAGCTCCGCGCTCCGCTACCGAACCCTCGGCGAGATCGGACGCGGAGGCATGGGCTCCGTAGAGCTCGTGTGGGACGAGGAGCGGCAGGAGCAGCTCGCGCGAAAACGCATCCTCGGCGGCCCCGGCGACGGGTTGATTCGCTTCAAGCGCGAGTTCCGCGCCATCGCCAACATCCGGCACGAGAACCTCGTCCGCCTCTACGAGCTCGACGAAGACGGCCTCGGGCCGTACTTCACGATGGAGTACGTCGTCGGCGCACCGCTGCTCCTCCATTGCGGCCTCTCGTCCTGGTCGAAGGACGCGTTCACCGAGACACGGCCCGTCTCCGGCGACGGCGCCGCCGTACCTTCGGGCCCGCAGGTGATCTCGGGCCTCCTTTCGCCAATCATCTCCGCGCCCGGGCAGTGGCGGTGCAACTGGGAGCGCATCGACCAGGTCGTCCCTCAAATCGTCCGCGCGCTCGATCACCTTCACGCGAGCGGCATCGTCCACTGCGACCTCAAGCCGAGCAACGCGATGGTGAGCGCCGAGGGGGTCGTGAAGCTGCTCGACTTCGGGATCGTCGCGGAGATGCGCGGGCGCCACGGACCGGGCAACCAGATCCTGGCAGGGACGCTCGGGTACATGGCTCCGGAGCGTCTGGGCGGCGCGCCGGCCGCGCCTCCGGTCGATCTCTACGCGCTGGGGGTGACGCTCTTCCAGATGATCAGCGGAGCTCTCCCGTTCGGCGACGCGTCCTCGATCATCGCGATGCTGCAGCAGCGCGGTCTCCCTCCCCGCCTCGACGATCGCGTCCCGGACGCCCCCGCTCACTACGTCGCGCTCTGCTCCGCGCTCCTTCAGAGCGACCCCGCGCTGCGCGCCACGACGCGCGAGGTGCTCGACACGCTGGGGCATGCGTCTCGTTCGCTGGCCCCACTGCGGCCGCGCGGCGAAGGGATGGTGGGGCGCAGCGTCCTGCAAGCGGCGCTGCACGCGCGAGCCGAGGCGACCGGCAGCGGCGGCTTCGATCTCGTGAACCTCCAGGGGCCGAGCGGCGCCGGCAAGACCGCGCTGGCCCTCTGGCTCGCGCGCGACCTCGAGCGCGCCGGGTGGCTCGTGCTGCGTGGGCGCGCGAGCACCAGCGAGCACGTGGCCTTCAACGCTCTCGACGGCGCGATCGACGATCTCGCCGGCGCGCTCGCCAGCCAGGGGCGCCGGGGCGTTGCTCGCGACCTGGCGGCGCCGCTACGCGACGCGGCGACGCTGTTCCCGGTGCTTCGCGACGTGGTCGCGCCGGTGTCGGCCACCACCGAGAAGGCGACGACCCGTGGCTTCGAAGCGCTCGTCGAGGTGCTCCGGCGCGTGGCCGCGAGCACGCCCGTGCTGCTGGTCGTCGACGACCTGCAGTGGGCCGACGCTGACTCGCTGGCGTTGCTCGACGCCGTCGCGGCTGCCGCGCCGGCGCGCGTCCTCGTCGTCATGACCACGCGCGACGACGTCGGCGAGGCGCGCGCGATCCCCTGGCTACGCAAACGGCGGGTCGAGCCGCTGCACGTGGGCCCCCTCGACGACGCGGCGGTGTACGAGCTCATCTCCCGCGCGGCGCGCGCAGGTGGTGTCCGCGCCGGGAGAGAGACGATCGAGCGCGTCGCGTCGGCGGCCGCGGGGCGCCCCTTCCTCGCCGAGGCGCTCGGCCGTGCGCTCGCGCACGATCCCGAAGCAGCGGGCGATCCTCTTGGAGGCGTCGCGGCCGCGATCGAACGCGCCACGCCCGAGGCGCGTGAGCTCCTCGCGTTCACGCTGGCCGCGGGGGGCTGGACCTCGATCGCCACCCTGGCGCAGGTGATGAATCGGAAGGCCGGCGAGATCGCCAACCTGGCCTCGGACCTGGAGACCGATGGGCTCGTTCGCCGCGACGCGAACGACGGGAAGCTCGGCGCGGTGGACGTCTACCACGACCAGGTCCGCGAGCGTGCCCTCGGGCTGCTCGATCCGCGCGCGCTCGCTTCCGCACACGATCGGTTCGTCGTCTGGTTCGGTGATCGCCGCGGCACTCCGAAGTCAGTCATCGTGCGTCACCTCGTCGGTGCGGGCCGCATCCGGGAGGCCGCGGAGCTGGCGCGCGACGCGGCGCATCTCGCCGAAGCGCAACGCGCGTTCGCCCTCGCGTCCGCGATGTACGAGGTGGCCCTCCGTGAACCTTCGTCGGATCGCGTGGCGCTGCTCCGGAAGCGCGCGCTCGTCCTCGAGCGCATGGGGGGGTATACGGCCGCAGCCGAGTGCTGGCGCGAGATCGCGGTCTCGGTCGTCGAGCCGGACGAGCGGAACGAGGCTCTCCTTCACGAGGCCCACGCGCTCCTGGGTAGCGACGAGATCGCCCGCGGCTTCGCCCAGTTGAACCATGCCCTCGCGGCGCGGGGCGAGCCGACGCTCGGCACGAGCAAGGTCGGCGACCTCTGGACCGGTCTGCAGTTCGTGCTCGGCGCCTTTTCGTCCGCAGGGCCCTCCCTCTCGATCCCGGCCGCGCCACCGGGCATCGAGCTACGAGCGCGGCGAGACATGGACGTCGGTCAGTTCGTCGCGTACTTCGATCCGCTGGCCGGGCTGGATCTGATGCGCCGAGCGCGCTCCCGCGCCGCCCGCAAGGGCGCGTACGACGCCACGACCTTCTGTGACTACACCTTCGCGTACTTCGCCCTCTTCGGCGCGCGCAGGTCGGGCCGCGTCCCCCTGTACGAACGCTTTCGCGCGCGCGCCGACAAGTTCGCAAAGGGACGCGCGCAGGAGGCGGAGAACGCCGCCTGGCCGATGTTCCTCGACGGCGTCGTGGCGATGCGTGACGCGGAGTGGGACCGCGCGGCCGAGCACATGGACGCGGCATGCGACCTCCTTCAGCGCGCGGGGCAGGTCGGCACCCAGTCGCTCATGTACATCCTCTTCGCGCGCAACGAGGTCGAGGTCTGGCGCCAGAACGCCTTCGGATACCAGCGCGTGTACGAGCGCGTGCGCGCGGCCGTCGAAGAGAGCGGCACCGGGACGATGCGCTGCCAGCTCGACATGGGCGCGGCCTTGATCCGCGTTTGGTCCGGCGACGCCGCCGGGGGAGCGGAGATGCTGGCCGAGCTCCATCGCTCGTGGCCGGTGGACGTACGGACGGTTCAACGATTCATCATCGCGGGCGGAATGCAGATCGTTCACACGATCCGCGGCGAGACGTCTCTGGCGCGCGACCTCGCGGCCCGACTCATGGCGGGCGAGTACGGCTACAACCCGCTCGACACCATCTACGCGACCTATTTTGCGAACAGCGCCGCGCTCGCCGAAGTAGCCGCCCTTCGTGGCGGGGACCCGAAAGCATCCGCCGCCCGGGTCCGAAAGTACGCGCGCATCTCGGCAGAAGGCCCCCCCTTCAGCAGGACGCCGGCCGCGCGCGCGCTCGCATACCTCGACGAGCACCTCGGCAAGCCCGAGGCCGCGATGGCGAGGTTCGAGGCCGCCGAGTGCGAGGCGCTTCGCCTCGGCCAGCGCGTGGACGCGGCGATCTCTCGCTTCAATCGAGGTCGGCGGCTTGGAGGTGACGCTGGCGCCGGGCTCGTCCTGTCGGCGCGCGCGCTCCTGGCCGAAGTCGGCGTGAGCGAGAAGCTCCTCACGCTTAGTGAGTTCCCCTAAATCACCGATCGCGATTCTCGAACACTTCACCCGCGACCCTCACCCCCCGAGCGTTTCCTGCGACGCTCACGTGCCCCTCTCCCACGAGGGGAGAGGGGGTTGATCGCCGTGTCTTCTCCCCCTCTCCCCTCGTGGGAGGGGCGCGCTCGCCCCGCTCGTGGATCCGGCGGGGGTGAGGGACGCGCGGAGTGCGCGTGCGCCTGATCGAGAATCGCGCTCCCCGATTTAGCGTCGTCCCCTAGAGGCTCTCCCCCCACAACCGAAACATCACGATCACCGCCCACGCGAACAACGCGTGGGCCACGATCGCCGGAAGCAAGCGATCGAGCCGCTTCACCATCGCGCCGAGCACGAGACCGAGGCCCAACCCGGCGAACGGCAAGAGCGGGTCGAGCCCCGCGCTCGGCGACCTCAGCGACCACATCGTCGGCACGTACGCGATCGAATACAGCACCGCGCTCGCCGCCCAGGCGAAGCGCTCCCCGATCTTCTCCTCGAGGATCGACGTCACGACGCCGCGCCACACGATCTCTTCGGCCGCGGCGCCGACGATGAGCCCGAAGAGGAGCACCGCAGGATGCGCGCGGAGGGCGGCCGGGTCGCCGGTCTGCAAGTAGATCCGAGCGAGCCACATCGCACGCGGGGACCCCGCCCCCGAAAGGACGATCTTCGAGAAGCCGTAGGCCCCCGCGAAGAGCGCGCCGGCCGCGAAGAAACCGACGGAGAAGTCGCCCGATTTCGGCTTCAGGAGACGCCAGAGCGGCGCGCGACGCCCCGAGAGGAAGAGCGCCACGACGGCGAGCGCGAAGATGGGCGCACTGGCGAGCACCCAGAAGCTCCTCTCGCCTGCGCGCTCCGTTTGGAACGCGAAATACGACGTGACCGCGACCGTGGACACGATCGTGCCCAGAACGACCCACTTCCGGACCGCCTGCGCGCGATTGCCGTTGGCATCCTGCATCAGGCGTTCCCGGTACCAACAAAGCGCATCGTTGCGCAACGCCGCTCGCGACCTTAGCTTCGCGACCACGATGAAGCACGGTGACAGCTACCGCGACGAGACGGCGTCGCTCGTCGCCGAGAACGCGCGGCTGCGCGCGGAGCTCACTCGCGTCCGGTCCCCGCGGCGGCGTGCGGCGGCGGCGCTGGTGCTCACCGTGACGGACGTGACGGCCGTGCTCGCGCTGCGCCCATGGTTCAACGGCGGGAGCGACGTGAAATTCTGGGCGGCGGCGATCCTGGTCGCGGTGCTGACGCTCGGCGCCGTAGCCTGCGCGCTCAGCGCGGTCCCGCGGCGCGACTGAAGAGGAAGAGAAAACAATGGCATCACGAGGTTTCGGTTCGGGCATCGACGCGCAGTCCGTCGGGCGAGGCGTGCGTCGCTTCTTCGTCTTGTTCGTGGCGATCGTCGCCGTCCTGTTCGTAGGGTGCCAGGCGACGACGCGCGTCGACGCCGGCCACGTCGGCATCCGCGTAAAGCTCGCGGGGAGCGACCGCGGCGTCCAGGACATGCCCGTCGTCACGGGCTGGGTCGTCTACAACCCCATCACCGAGCAGATCGTCATCTTTCCGACCAGCGTGCAGAACGTCGTCTGGACGGCGAACCCGCACGAAGGTCGCCCGGTCGACGAGTCGATCACGTTCTCGTCGAACGAGGGGGTCAACGTGAACGCCGACGTCGGGCTGTCGTTCCACATCGACCCCGCGCTGGCGCCGAAGCTCTACGGGCGCTTCCGTCAGAACGACATGCTCGCCCTCGCCGACGGCTACGTGCGCAACGCCGTGCGCGAAGCGTTCAACGACGTCGCGTCGAAGATGCCGGTGCAGCAGATCTACGGCGCGGGCAAATCCAAGATGCTCGCGGACGTGACGAAGAAGTGCCAGGACATCCTGGGCGTCGATGGGTTCGTGATCGATCAGCTCACGATCAACGGCGCGCTCCGCCTCCCGCAGAACGTCGCCGACGCCATCAACCGCGCGATGGAAGCGACGCAGAACGCCATCCAGAGCGAGAACAAGGTGCGCCAGGTGAAGGCCGAGGCGGAGCAAGCGATCACGCAGGCCACTGGGCAAGCCGAGGCGACGCGCGAGAAGGCGCAGGGCGAAGCGGACTCGGTCCTCATCCGCGCGCGCAGCGAGGCGAAGGCGAACGAGATCATCCGCCTGTCGACGAACCCCGCCGTCCTCCAGTACCGCGCGCTCGAGCACTGGGACGGCAAGCTCCCCACGTTCAACGGCAACGGTCAGGTGCCGATGCTGACGTTCGACGTGTCGAAGATGGGCGGCGGCATGGACGACGCGACGCGCGAGAAGCGCCTGAAGGAGCTCCTCGCGGAGGACGCCCAGGACGAGCGCGACGCGAATACCGCGAAAAAGGCTGCCGCCGCGAGTGACGCGGGCGCGGCCGCGCAAACGCCCGCCCCCTAGAGACCCCCGGTTGACCGGGGCCAATGCCCGGGCTATAGCCTGTTTCGCGAGACCGGTGTGCGCCCCCGAGATGGTGCGCTGCCAGGATTGCTGAGAGAGATCGCGCCGCAAGCCGCGCCATGCGGGCTCGGATTGAGCGGCGCGCCCGATGTCCCGGGGGGAACGTCCGGGACCCGGTGCCGAGTGAGGCATCGACGAAAACGAAACGGAAACCAGGATGACGTTCACGGAAGCCGCCGCCGAGGTGTTGCGCCTCGCGGGCAAGCCGCTGCACTACAAAGAGATCACCGAGCTCGCGATCGAGAAGAATTTGCTCTCGCACGTGGGGAAGAGCCCGGAAGTGACCATGGGCGCCCGCCTCGCGGCGCTCCTCAAGAAGGAAGACAAGACCAACCCGATCGTCCGCGTGAAGCCGGGCGTGTTCGCGCTCCGCGACTGGAGCGACAAGAAGGGGCGCGGCAAGCGCGGTGAGGAAGCGCCCGCCGAGAGCGACGCCGGCGAGGACGCCGGTGACGTCGAGGTGAACGCGCTCGAGGTCGAGGCTGCCGCTCGGTCGGCTGCCGAAGCCGAGGACGCGGAGGGCGACGACGACGAGGACCGCCCGATTCTCGCGGAGGGGGACGCCCGCCTGGTCAACCTCGCGCAGAGCGGCGCCGAGCTCTTCGACGACGAAGAGGACGACGACCAACCGATTCTTTCATCGACTTCGACGACGACCTCGACCGCGCAGGGCGCGTCGGCGCAGCCCGGTCAGCCCGGTGGTGACGCGGGCGGCGAAGGGGGTCGGCGTCGCCGGCGCCGTCGTCGTCGAGGGCGCGGCGATCGCGGACCGAACGACTTCGTGCAGGGCGACCGCGCCTCGCAGCCGCGCCTCCACGACGCCAACAACAACCACGCTGCCGCGCCCGCCTCGATCCAGCCGACCGCCATCGTCTCGGTCGACGGCGAGACGCCGGTCGACGGCTCCCGCGATCCGCTGGCGCCGAACCCGCGCGCGATCGTTCGCGATCGTCAGCAGATCATGTCGGGCGGGATGCCGAGCGGCATCGACGTCCCGCTGGGCGAGGGCGACGAGCTCGCGGGGAAAGACCTCGCAGACGCGACGCTCATGGTGATGACGGCGTTCGATCGCAACGCGGGCCCCATCGCGATCCGCGGGATCGTCGAGCAGCTCGCCCGTCGCGGTCGGCTCCAGGGCGATCCGCAGGCTGCGCAGACGCAGCTCTCGGCGTCGCTTCGCGCCGACAACCTCCGTCGCCTGGCCAACGGTCAGCGCCCGCGCTTCCGCTTCGCCGCGGGCCTGCGCGTCGCACCGACGGACTGGTCGCTCGGACCGGACGTCGCGCGCCTCGAGCAGGAAGTGACCGCGGCCATCGAGCGGTACCGCGAGGCTTCACGGCGCACGATGCTCCGTCGCCTCCAGGAGCTCCCCGGGCACGCCTTCCTCGAGCTGGCGCTGCTCGGCCTCGAGCGCATCGGCATGTCGCAGCTGAAGGCTGTCCGTCGCGCGGGCTCCCCGGGCGGCGAGTCGCACTTCTCGGCGATCCATCGCACGGGGAGCGACGAGATTCGCACCGCGATCGTCATCCGCAAGGACGGCCGCGAGATCGGCCGCGAGCGCGTGAGCGACCTGCGCGGCGCGCTTCACCACTACGGTCCGGCGAACGCCGGCTGGCTCGTGACGACCGGTCAGGTGCTGTCCGGCGCACGCGAGGAGTCGGGCGCTCAGAACGCGACCGGCGCCGCGCCGATCGCGCTCTACGACGGGCTCTCGTTCTGCAAGCTGCTCGAGGAGAACGACGTCGCCGTCGTCCGCACCAAGTTCAGCATCGCGATTCCCGACCTCGAGCTGCTCGAAGCGATTCGCGGCTAAAGTCTCGCACCCGACGCGCGCTCTCGCGAGCTGCGCGTCAGCAAGTCCCCTTCGCGTGCGCCTTCTCGCTCCGGCGAGCAAGGCGCGCGCGTCATTTTGGGGTAGTTTCGTGTCCATGGAGGTCATCGTGGCGATGCTCGCGGCGACGGTCGCGGCCATGGTGCTGCTCTGGTTCGCGGCGCGGGGCGCCATCACGGTGTGCGTCGCCCAGGTACGCGACGGGCGCCTCGAAGTGACCCACGGGGGGATCGCACCGCGACTGCTCGCGGACCTGGCCGATGTCGTCGCGCGCCCACGCGTGGACCGAGCGACGCTGCGGATCGTGCGGTCGCGCGGAATGGCGGACGTCGAGATCAAGGGTGACCTGAGCGAGGCGCAGGTGCAGCGCGTGAGGAACGTGATCGGCTCGGTGCCGCTCGCGAAGCTGGTCAACACGCGAGCGCGAAGGTAAGCGAGAACAGGTGAGAAAGATGCGTGCGCTCCCGCTCGTCGCCGCGATCCTGACGTGCTCGGTCGCCGCGCTGGCCGATCAGCCGCTGGTCCCGCCGCCGGCGCCCGTCGTTCCGATCCTTCGCAACCCGCGCGTGGGGACGCCGAGGAGGTTCAACCCGACGCTCGGAAACGCTACGGCGCCTGCCGCGAGCGCCAGCGCGAGCACACCCCCCACCCTCCCCGGCACGCCGCGGCCGGCGGAGTCTCTCGCGCCTGCCGCCGCGCACCCGGTCCTCGCCCCCAGCGCCCCTCCCGCCGCACGACGGCGGTTTCGCCTTCCCGTCCGCAAGGCCGAGGCACCTTCCCTGCCCGCGCCCGCGCTCAAGCTCACGGTCGACGCCCCCTCGCCGGAAGCGCCGTGGTTGATCCGCGCGACGAACACGGGAACCATCCCGCTTCGAATCATCGCTGACGCGCGCATCGTCGCGTTCGACATCTCTCCGGCCGGCGCTGCCGAGACCATGCACGCGATCACGTGCGAGCTCCCGCACGAGATGCGCCCCGCCGACGATGACGATCGCTCCCTCGTGTTGCCACCGGGACGGAGCTTCGCCGAAGCGATTGACCCTCGCCTCTTCTGCTTCGGGGCCCGCGAAGCGGCGGCCCTCGTCGCGGGCGCCACGGTCGTTCCCCGGTTCGTCGGGTCTCACGAGGTGGCCGTCGTCACGCCGTTGGGCGAGGCCGAGCCCGCCGTCGCCACGGAGCACGAATGGGCAGGCACGCCGTCGTCGATCGGCGCGGCCGTCGTCTCTGCGACGAAGGACGGTCCGCGGCCGCGAACGCTGGTGGTATCGACGTCGGCGTTCGTCGACGTCGATCGAGCGCCCGACGCTACGGTGACGATCACCGTGAAGAACGAATCGAACGCGCCGATTCCCTTCCTCTTCCGGCCGGAAACCATCGCGCTCGACGTCACCGGCCCGAGCGGCATCGGCGTGACCGATCCCTCCCCTACGGTGCACTGCGTATGGCGGGGGCCGCCCCCCTCCCCGATCCTCGAGCTCTTCACGCGGCTCGCACCAAACGGTGGCGATGCGCTGACCGTGCTGCCGAGCGATCTGTGCCCCGAGAAGACGCTCGCCCAGCCGGGCCTCTACATCGTGCGCGCGAAGCTCGACACGCGCCGCGCGTCGGGCACGCCGGTGGGGCTCCACACGTTCGACGGCGAAGTCGTGAGCGATGGGACGACGCGGCTCCGCGTTCGGAAGCTCACGGGCAAAGCTCCCGCCCTGGCGCGACCGCAGCTCGAGCTCATGCCCAAGAATTGACGCGGGGCGTGAGGGCCGCGCCACGCTCGTCGAAGGTGGCTGGACCCCTCGATTTCGGGGGGCGGCCCCGCGGTTCGGGGGGATGCTTCATCGGAACGCGCTTGTCCGCCCGAGCGGCGTACGCTTTGCTTCACTCGCGTGACAGGCAGGGGAAACCGATGCGCACGTGGAGCACGAATGTGGGCATTGCGCTGCGATCCGGCGACCGGATCGAGCTTCGCGTCGTCGACCTTTCGCTCGCGCGGGCGCTGTTCGAAGGCATCCCTGCGGCGCGGCTCCTGGCGCGGTTGAGGCTCGCCAGCGACGAGCGCGATCTGGCCACGGCACCCCAGAAGAAGAGCGTGACCTCGTCGTGGGACGTGCTCCTCGCGCGGCTGCTCGGCGACGCACACGGCGCGTCCGAGCGCCTGAAGCCCGCGATCGCGAAGCACGCGCGCGCCGCGTTCGACGAGGGACCGCTTGTGATCGAAGAGACCTGCGTGGCGCCGCTCTTGTTCGCGCTGGCATCCAGCGCCGACCTGGACGCTTCCCCCTCCGAGATCTTCGGGACGTCCCCGATCGGCGAGGTCCACGAACGAGACGTGGCGCGCGCCTGTGCCGCGTTCGAGCCGCGCGTGACGTCGGGCGCCGACATGCGCGCGGTGCTCTTCGAGGCCTGCGTGCGAATGACGACTCGCGCGATCGCCGGGCCGTGGGCGGCCGAGCGCGTACAAGAGACGTTCGAGGTCCTCGCCGAATCCGAGCTCCACGCGTCGTTGCGTTCCTCGAGCGCCGCGCTCTTCCCGCTCTCGTGGAATGGCGACATCACGGAGCGCGATCGTCGGATGGTGCTCCTCGAGCGCGCAGAGCTCGACGCTCTCGTCGCGAAGGATCCACGCGAGCTGGCGTCCGCGCTGGTTCGCTCCGAGCGCGACCCGCGAGTGAGCGCCTCGCACGCCGACACGCTGCTCGCCGACTTGGCGACGCTTCTGCGGAGGAAGGGGGAGCTCGTCTTCGCTCTCCGCCCCGCGGATCCGCGCGACGACGACGCACCCGCGCCGAGCATCCGGCCGTCGTGGATGCCCACCGACTGGTCGAGCCCCGACGCTTCCAGCGCGCTGGCCGACGCCATCGAGCATGGCGCGACGACGCTCCCTCGCCTGCGCGGCCTCGTCGCGCGCGGGGGAGAGCCCGCTCTCGACGCGATCGGCGCCGAGATGCTGCGCGTCACCTCGCACCCCTTCGCCAGCGGCGCCTTCGCCGACATCCTCGCGCGCAGCGGTCGACCGCGCGACGTCATCCGCCTCGTCACCTACTTCGCCGTCGCTCCCGACCCCGCAGGCGCTGCACGCGCGCTCTCCTCTTGCAACGCGCCGGAGCTCGCGAGCGTCCTCCGCGCTTGGCTCGAAGCGATGCTCCCGAGCGATGGCGGCGTCGCCCCGTTCGGCGAGAACCCCGACACGTCGAGCACCGCGCGGCTCACCGCGTGCGTCACCTCGCTGAAGCCATACCCGAAGCTGTACGGCGCGGTGCGCACCCTGATGTCGCGCGTGAGCGACGCGCCCCCGCCGAACAGCAGCGACGGCCCCGCCGCGATGTAACGACCTCTCGTCGTTCGAGCGACCAGCCGTGATCCCCACTCCTCATCAGGAGCGGAGCGACGAGGGACTAAACCGGAATCACGCCGCGCTTCCGCGCCGGGCGATCGATCCGCTTGTGCCTCGCGAGCTCGAGGCCCCACGCGATGGCCTTCCGCGTGTCGCGCGGATCGATCACCTCGTCCACCAGGCCCCACCCCGCGACCTTGTAGACGTCGATGTTCTTCTGGATCTGATCGACGATCGCTTTCCTCACCTCGGGCGGCGGCTCCTGATCGCCGAACAGCTTTCGCGCCGCGATGCCCACCATCCCCTCGGCGCCCATCACCGAGATCTCGGCCGTCGGCCAGGCGACGATCAGATCGGGCTCGTACGCTCGACCGCACATCACGTAGTACCCGGCGCCGTACGCCTTGCGGACGACGACCGTGATCTTGGGCACCGTCGCCGCACTCATCACGTGCAGCAGCTTGGCGCCGTGCCGGATGATCCCCGCGTGCTCGACCTTCGAGCCGACCATGAATCCCGGCACGTCCTGCAGGAACACGAGCGGGATGTTGAAAGCGTCGCAGATCTGGATGAAGCGCGCCGCCTTGTCCGAGGCGTCGACGTCGATGATGCCGCCGAGGTGCATCGGCTGACTGGCGACCACGCCCACGCTCTTGCCGCCGATGCGCGCGAGGCACGTGATGATGCTCCGCGCGAACCTCGGCTTGATGTCGAGTATGTCGCCGCCATCGACGACCGCGCGGATCAGCTTGTACATGTCGTACGGCTTGCGGTTCGTCTCCGGCAGGAGGTCGAGCAGCGCCTCCTCGCGCCGGTCGATGGGATCGGTGCAGGGGACGTCGGGAGGCGCTTCGTCGCAGCTCGACGGGAAGTACGAGAGGTACTTCTTCATCGCGACGATGCACGCAGCGTCGTCCGGAAACTCGCCGTCGCTCACGCCGCTCACTTCCGAATGGACCTTCGAGCCACCGAGCTCCTGCTCGGCGATCTCCTGCCCCGTCACGGCCTTCACGAGCGCCGGCCCTGCGAGCGCGAGCGAGCCGACGTTCTTCACCATCGGCACGTAGTCGGCGAGCCCCGGGATGTACGCCGTCCCCGCCGCGCCAGGCCCCACCATCGCTGCCACTTGCGGAACGACGCCGCTCATCACGACCTGCTCGCGGAACAGGTGCCCCGACCCCGCGAAGAGCGAGATCATGTCCGGATGGCTCGATCCCGGGTCGATGCGTGCGCCCCCCGAGTCGATGAACCACACGACCGGCCATCGCCCCTTCAGCGCCATCGAGCGCAAGCGGGTGACCTTCTCCTCGCCAGTGTAGCCGATGGATCCCCCTTTGACGGTGAAGTCGTAGGCGGCGGCACACACCATCCTCCCATCGACCTTCCCGAACCCGGTGATGACGCCGTCGGCCGGCGGCTTGTCGGTCCCGTCGGGGCCCGCGGCGAGCCCCATCTGCGTGCCGTGCATGCCGATCTCGAAGTAGACGCCCTCATCGAAAAACGCGGCCATGCGCTCGCGCGCGGTCATCTTGCCGCGGGCGTGCTGCTTGGCGATCTTGTCGACCCCGCCGAGCTCGCGAATCTTCGCCTGGCGCTCTTCGAGCTGTTGAACGAGCTCTCGCATCGTCGGCATCGCTATCTCCCGCTCCACTTCGGAGCCCGCTTCTCCAGGAACGCCATCAGCCCCTCGCGTGCGTCGTCGGTCGCGAGGCACTCACCCAGCTTCGCCCGGAGCATCGGGAGCGCGGCCTCGAGATCCATGTCGTCTTGCTCGGCGAAGGCGCGAAGCCCGAGCTGCACGGTGATGGGGCTCTTGTCGAGGAGTGCCGCGGCCAGGGTCTTCACGCGCGCGTCGAGGTCCGCGTGCGCCACCGACTCGTTCACCAGGCCGATGCGCGCCGCTTCTTCCGCGCCGAGCTTCTCGCCCAGCAGCATCATCTGCACGAGGCGACGACGCGGAACGAGCCGCGCCAGTACCGCCATGATCATCATGGGGAAGAGCCCCACCTGAATCTCGGGCGTGCCGAGCTGTGCGTCGCTCGACGCGACGGCGAACGTGGCCGCAGCGACGAGGCCGAGCCCCCCTCCCATCGCGTGGCCGTTCACCTTCGCGATCACTGGCTTGTCGAAGCGCGCCAGGAGGAGCAGCAGGTCCGCGTAGTCCCCCTTCGGAGGGAGAGCCTCGGCGTCGGCGCCGCCGCTCATCTGCTGGAAGTCACCGCCGGCGCAGAAGGCCTTCCCCGCGCCCGTGATCACGACCACGCGCACGTCGCTCGCGGCGCGCGCGTCGTGGAGCGCCCACAGGAGCTCGTTGGTCATCTGCGGGCCGATCGCGTTGCGACGCTCCGGCACGTTGAGCGTGATCGTGAGGACGCCGTCCGTCACGGACGTCGTGATCTTCGCGTAGGCGCGCATCACGCGCTCGCGTGCGCCGTCGCGGTGACCGGGGCCGGCTTCATCGTGTCGAGCGACAGGATCTTGCGCGCCTCCTCGACCGTCGCCACCTTCCGCCCCACGTCGCGCACGAGTCGCGCCGCGACCTCCACCAGATCGCCGTTCGACTTCGCCATCGTTCCGTTCGGCAAGTACAGGTGGTCTTCCAGACCGCAGCGGATGTTCCCGCCGAGGACCAGCGCGGCCGCGAGCATCCTCCACTGGCAGTGGCTGATCCCGATGACCTCCCACTCGCTGCCGGGCGGCATGATCTTCGTCTGGAGCTGCAAGCTCTCGACGAGCGGCGGAATCCCACCGAGCACGTTCACGATGAACGAGAACTGGAGCGGCTTCGTCAGGATACCCATGTCCAGCAGCGGCCAGATGCCCTGCGTATGCCCGCTGTCGAAGCACTCCAGCTCGGGCTTCACACCGGCCTCGTTCATGGCCTTCAGAAGCTTGATGATCTTCTCGTAGGTGTTCGGAAAGACCATGTCGAAGGCGAACGTCTTCTTCTTCTCGGAGTACTTCGAGTAGTTCATCGTCCCCATGTTGAGGGCGGCGATCTCGGGACGGCTCTCCCTGATGTACGTGCACTGATCGGTCACGTCGTCGAGCATCGTCCCGGTCGAGAAGTTCAGGATGACGGGGCAGCGCTTCCGGGTCTCTTCCTTGATGCGCGCGAAGGTCGCCGGGCTGAAGGTCGGAGAGCCGTCGTCGTTCCGCGCGTGGATGTGGACCGCCGCTGCGCCGGCGTCGTACGCGCGCTTCGCCTCTTCGGCGATCTCCACGGGCGTGTACGGAATCGCTTCACACTGCCTGCGGTTCGCGAGCACGCCGCTGAGCGCACAGGTGATGACGCAGAGATCAGGATCGCGTTCTGAGGTCGTCGCTGTCATGTCGATCACCTTTCGCCGGACTTGTCCCCGCTCTTGTCGCCGCTCTTCGCCGTCTCGTCGCCGACACCCCGCACGATCACCTGAACGCGCCGCGCGATCTTCGTCAGGATGCGCAGGAGCTCGCGCGCCTCTGTCCCCGTGAGGGTCCCTAGAGCCGCGCGGAACATCTCCATCGGCTCGACGGGGATCTCCCGCGCGATGCGCGCCCCCTTCTCGGTCAGCTGAATGTGGACGACGCGCCGGTCCTCGCTCGATCGCTCGCGCACGACGAGCCCCTCGCGCTCCATCCGGTCGATGATTCCCGTGACCGTGCTGTTTTGCGAGCGAATGCGATCCGACAGATCCGACAGCGAGAGGTCGCCGAACGTCTCCAGCATCTTCACGACCGTGAGCTGCGGCCCCGTGAGCTCCGCGCGACGGGCGAGCTCCTTCGTGATGCGTCGGCTCTCCGTGTAGAGATAGATGATGGCCTCGAGGATCTGATCGACCTCGGCCTTCACCTCACCGGAGAAGACGGCTCGACTGGGGGGCGCCGGGGGAGACATTTCGTACACGAAACATTTAGCCATCACGGAGCACGAGTCAACGGATACGTCCGTCTCTCGGCTGCGGGGGACGAGGATCGACTGCCCCTCCGTCTTGACGCCCGCGCAGCGCAGCCGTTCTCTCGTTCCCCCCAATGTCGAAGCTGAGCCCCGAGCACCAGAAGCTGCACAGGCTTGCGGGAGAGTGGAGCGGCGAAGAGATGATCTACCCGTCGCCGCAGGATCGCGGCGGGCGGGCGTCGGCGCGCGCAATAGCGCGGGTGGAGCTAGGCGGCTTCTTCGTGGTGAGCGACTACGTCGAGGAGCGCGACGGCGCCCCGCAGTACCAGGGCCACGGCGTGTACGGCTGGGATGCAGCGGCGCGCGCGTACACGATGCACTGGTTCGATTCGATGGGCTCGGTGCCCGCGACGGTGGCGCGCGGCCAATGGACCACGCGAAGCGAGGCAGACGAGGACCTGACGTTCGAGCAGCGGACCCATCAGGGATACGCGCGCTACTCGTACCGATTCACCCAGCGCGACGACGTTTACGTCTTCCGGATCGAGAGCTCCCGCGACGGGCGGTCGTGGCTCCCCTTCATGGAAGGGAAATACAGGCGCATAGGGTGAGAATCGGATGCGCTCAGGGTGATTTTCTTGCGTGGCGCACCACCGCGTGCTTCACCTTGCGGCCCTAATTCGTTCTCCGGGCCGTCACTTCCGGACGCCCAGGTCCCCATGTCGCACGAGTTCCCCATCCCCATCGCCGACCTCGACGTCTCCGGACGCGAGGTCAAGTTCCCCGTCCGCGCGGCGTGGATCCGTGGCGCACTCGAAGAGAGCGACGCGACGGCCGCTGGAAACGACGGACTGCTCGACGTGCGGGTCTCGAAGAGCGGGAACGACGTGGTCGTCAGGGGGCACCTCACGGCCGACCTATCGGTCCCCTGCGCCCGCTGCCTCGAGAAGGTCGCGCTCCACATCGACCAGCCGCTTACGGCCCTGATGGTCCCCGCCTCGGAGCTGCGCTCAGCCGCCCAGGAGGAAGATCTCTCCCCCGAAGAGCTGGACGTGATGACGTACAGCGGCGACACCGTCGCCCTCGATGAGCTGGTTCGCGACGAGCTTCTCCTCGAAATCCCCATGATCCCCTTGTGCTCGGAGGATTGCCCGGGTATGAGCCCGCCTCCCACTCGTGGGAGCGACACCGGGGGACAGGCCTCAGAGTCGGCGATCGATCCGCGCCTGGCGCCGCTATTGCGCCTGAAGAAGATGACCGAGAAGAAGGAGTAAGACCGTGGCCGTCCCCAAGCGACGAACGAGCCGTTCCAAGCGCAATATGCGCCGGGCGAACCATGACAAGGTGACCGCCCCCAACCTCATCGCCTGCGCCAACTGTGGCGAGCCGAGCGTGGCGCACCGCGCCTGCCCGTCCTGCGGCCACTACAAGGGCCGCGAGGTCAAACCGAAGGCCACCGGCGCCAAAGAGGGCTGACCGCGGCTCGGAGCGGAAAAAGCCGCGCGGCGCGTCGTTAGACGCGGACGCGCTCGTTTCCGCTTTCCGTCCGCCTCCGGGGCGCTAGATAGAGGGGGCTCGCGCGCTCTTCGCGCCCGAGCCCTCACTCGCAACCATGGCCAACTCCGCTCCCCGCTCCCGCATCCTCGGCACCGGTCACTACCTCCCGGCAATCGTCCGGACGAACGCCGACCTCGAGAAGCTGGTCGATACGTCCGACGCTTGGATCACCGAGCGCACGGGCATCCGTGAGCGGCGCATCGCGCCCGACGGCGTCGTCACGAGCGACATGGCCACGGCCGCGGCGAAGGAAGCGCTCGCGATGGCCGGGCTGCAGGCGAGCGACCTCGACATGATCATCGTCGGGACCGTGACCCCCGACATGCCGATGCCCGCGACGGCCGTGTACGTCCAGCAGAAGCTCGGCGCCACCTCGTGCCCGGCGTTCGACCTGAGCGCGGCGTGCGCAGGCTTCGTCTTCGGCCTCACGATCGCCGACAAGTTCGTCGGCTCCGGGACGATGAAGCACGTCCTCGTCATCGGCGTGGAGCTCCTCTCGCGCGTCATCGACTGGAGCGATCGCACGACGTGCGTGCTCTTCGGCGACGGCGCCGGAGCGGTCATCGTCGGTCCGACTGACGCGAGCTCGAGTGGCATCCTCTCGACCGCGATCCACACCGACGGGGCCCTCGCCGGCTCGCTGATGATCCCCGGCGGCGGCAGCGTGACGCCGGCCTCGCACGAAGTGGTCGAGCAGAAGCTGCACAAGGTTCACATGAGGGGGCAGGACATCTTCAAGGTGGCCGTGCGCAACCTGTTCAGCGCCAGCAAGAACGCGCTCGAAGCCGCAGGAATGACGAGCGAGAACGTCGACTGGATCTGCGCGCATCAGGCGAACTTGCGGATCATCGATCAGGTGACGAGCCGCCTGGCGGTGCCGGCCGAGAAGGTTCTCATCAACATCGACCGCGTCGGCAACACGTCGAGCGCATCGATCCCGATCCTCGTCGACGAGAACTTCCGCTCGGGCAAGATCAAGAAGGGCGACACCGTCCTCATGTGCGCGCTCGGCGCCGGGATCTCGTGGGGGAGCGCGCTCGTTCGGATGTAGCTTCTGCGATGAGCGCACTCGACCACTCGCGGCAACCGAGCGACCTCGAATGGTCGGAGCGAAGGAACGGACCGCGGACGGAGTACGTGGTCGCGCCGCCGCGCCTGAACGCGCTTCCGCTCCTGGTCTTCGCGGGTATCTGGGATTCGTTCCTCGTCTTCTTCTACATGGCGATGGTGCGGTCGACGCGCGCCCCGGGGCCCATGCTCCTCTTCCCGCTCGGCCACGTAGCGGTGGGCATGTTCCTCACGTGGATGGCGATGGTGAAGACGCTGAACCGTTCGCGTTTCACGATCGACCCGGAGGCGTTCGTCCTCAAGCACGCCCCCATCTGGGAGCGCGGCGCGCGGTTCGCGACGCACGACATCGAGGGGTTCGACTCGTTCGAATCACGAGGGCGGCGCGGGAGCACGACGTGGAAGGTCCGCGTGCTGACGCGCGACGGGAAGGCGACGAAGCTCTCCCTGCCCGTCGACGACCTCGAGCACGTCGGCTTCCTGGTCGCGAAGCTGAACGCTGCGCTCACCGAGGCGCGTGAGCCGGCCGGCTACCGCGAGCTGGCGTGACTCCGCGAGCGCGGGGTCCGCAAACCTGCATGACAGGGGTCGCGACCTGCGCTACTCCGCGTTCACGATGACAATCGCGTGGCTCTTCCCTGGGCAAGGTTCGCAGAGCGTGGGTATGGCGAAGGACGTCGTCGCGGCGTCGGCGGCAGCGCGCGAGGTGTTCGCACGCGCCGACGAGGCGCTCGGCGAGAAGCTGAGCACGCTGATCCTCGAGGGTCCTGAAGACCAGCTGACGCTGACGGCGAACGCGCAGCCCGCGATCGTGACCGTGAGCTGCGCGCTCCTCGCGGCCATCCGCGAACGCGTACCGTCGCTGACGTTGCCGGCGTACGCCGCCGGGCACTCGCTCGGGGAGTACTCGGCGCTCGTCGCCTCGGGGGCGCTGTCGCTGGAGGACGCGGTCCGCATCGTCCGCGCGCGCGGACGAGCCATGCAGGAGGCCGTCCCCGCCGGAACAGGCGCGATGGCCGCGGTGATGGGGATCGACCCCGCGAAGCTCGAGGAGCTTTGCCGCGCGGCCGCTGAAGGCGAGGTCGTGAGCCCGGCGAACTTCAATGCTCCGGGGCAGATCGTGGTCGCCGGTCACGCGGCGGCGGTCGCGCGCATCGGCGCACTGGTGGAGGGGGAGAAGGGGAAAGCAATCCCCCTGAAGGTGAGCGCCCCCTTCCACTGCGCCTTGATGGCGCCTGCCGCGCGCGTGGTCGGCGACAAGCTGGACCGGGTCACGGTGAACGCGCCCGCCTTCCCGATCGTGGCGAATGTCGATGCGCGGCCCAACCAGGATGCGTCGCGCGTGAAGGAGCTCCTCGTCCGACAGGTCGACGGCCCCGTACGCTGGGAGGAGAGCATCCGCTTCATCGCCGGCGCGGGCGTCGATCGCGCCATCGAGATCGGCCCCGGGAAGGTGCTCGCAGGGCTGGTGAAGCGCATCTCCAAGGAGGTCCGCGTCCTGTCCGTCGGCGACGTCGCGTCCCTGGATCAGGTCGGAGCGTTTCTCGCCTGACGCGCGCGAGGCCGGGGACCGATGCGAATGGTCGTGCGCGCCCAGGTGCGTCATCCAGTGCCGCTTGAACGGCGTGCACGGGCGTGGCAATAGCGGCCCACCATGTTTCGACTCGACGGCAAGATAGCGCTCGTCACGGGCGGTTCGCGAGGGATCGGGCGCGCGTGCTGCGAGGCCCTAGCGGAGCAAGGCGCCACCGTGGTCGTGAACTACGTGAAAGGCGAAGCCGCCGCGCGCGAGGTCGCCGACGCGATCAAGGCCAAGGGGGGCAACGCCGAGATCGTCGGGTTCGACGTCGCCGACACCAAGACGACCGAGACGGCGATCGAAGAGCTCATCAAGCGCCACGGCAAGCTCGACATCCTCATCGCCAACGCCGGCATCGCCATCGACGGCCTGCTCCTCCGCCTGAAGGACGAAGACCTCACGCGCCTCTTCGACGTGAACGTGCGCGGCACGCTCACGTGCACGCGCGTGGCCGCGAAGTCGATGATGCGCGCGACTCCGCCGCCGGGCATCGCGGGCAAGGGGTGCGGACGCGTGATCTTCCTCTCGAGCATCGTCGGTGAAATGGGGAACGTCGGCCAGACGGCCTACGCGGCCACGAAGGCCGCGCTGCTCGGTGCGGCCAAGTCGATCGCCCGCGAGCTGGCGTCGCGCAACGTGACCGTCAACGTCGTGGCTCCCGGCTTCATCGACACCGAGATGACGCAAGGCATGAGCGAAGAGATGAAGGAGCAGCTCCTGAAGTCGATCCCGCTCGGTCGAACGGGCGTCGCGCGCGAGATCGCGGCGGCGTGCGTCTACCTCGCGAGCGACGAAGCGGCGTATGTGACCGGGCAGGTTCTCCGCGTCAACGGCGGCATGTACGTCTGAGGTCCGTCGCTTTCGCTAACCTTCCCCAGTCCTTTGCGTGTAAAAACCGCCGCTGCGGCATAACTTCTCTTCCCGTTCCGATCGATCCCAACCGAGACACGAGGCAAGCGTATGGCTCAGGACATTCCCAGCGAGGTCAAGCGCATCATCAAGGAGCAGCTCGACGTCGACGAGAAGGACATCAAGGCTGAATCGTCCTTCATCGACGACCTCGGCGCCGACTCGCTCGGCCTGGTCGAGCTCGTGCTCGCCTTCGAAGAGGCGTTCGAGATCGATATCCCGGACGAGGACACCGAGAAGATCCGCACCGTGCAGGACGCGATCGACTACATCGAGAAGCACGCGAAGAAGTGAGAGAAGTGGCCCGTGCTCGCCCCCGCGCTTGAAACGCAGGAGGGCGAGCGGGCATCTGGATTCCCATGGAACGCGTCGTCATCACAGGTCTCGGCCTCGTCACTCCAGTCGGCATCGGAACCACCGAGAGCTGGAATGCCCTTCTTTCGGGCGCGAGCGGCATCGCCCCCATCACCCTGTTCGATTGCTCGCAGTTCCGCGTGCGGATCGCCGGCGAGGTGAAGGGGTGGGAGCCGACGCTCTACATCGAGAAGAAGAAGCTCAAGGAGATGGATCGGTTCACCGAGTTCGCGCTCGGTGCAGCGGCGATGGCCCTGGCCGATTCGAAGCTCGAGCTGTCGGCCGAAGAGCGTGACGAAGCCGGATGCTTCATCGGCGTCGGCATCGGCGGGCTGTTCACGCTCGAGAAGACGAAGCAGACGCTCATGGAGAAGGGGCCGCAGAAGATCAGCCCCTATTCGATCCCAGGCATCATCGCGAACCTCGCCGCGGGGCAGGTCTCGATGGCGCACGGCCTTCGCGGCCCGAGCTACTGCACGACCAGCGCTTGCTCCAGCGGGGCACACGCCATCGGTGAGGCGACCGAGTGGATACGGCGCGGCAAGGTGCACACGATGATCGCCGGCGGCGCCGAAGCGACCGTGACGCCGGTCGGTATCGGCGGATTCGAAGCGATGATGGCGCTGTCCAAGCGCAACGAAGACCCGAAGGCCGCGAGCCGCCCATTCGACAAGGGGCGCGACGGGTTCGTGTGCGGCGAAGGGAGCGGGATCCTCGTCCTCGAGTCGCTGACGCACGCGAAAAAGCGTGGCGCGAAGATCTACGCGGAGATCATCGGTTACGGGGCGTCGAGCGACGCCAACCATCTCACGCAGCCCGCTCCGCACGGCGAAGGGGCCCAGCGCTCGATGAGAATGGCGCTGAAGGACGGCGGCGTCGCGCCCGACGCGGTCGACTACGTGAACGCGCACGGGACCTCCACGCCGGCGGGCGACATCGCCGAGTCGGAGGCGATCGCGGCGGTCTTCGGAGCGAGCGCGACCGACAAGAAGCTGTGGGTCAGCTCGACGAAGTCGATGATGGGGCACTTGCTCGGCGCGGCGGGCGCGGTCGAGAGCGCGATTTGCGCACTGGCGATCGCCGAAGGGAAAATTCCGCCGACGATCAACCTGACGGACCAGGACCCTGCCTGTCCGCTCGATTACGTAGCAAATACAGCGCGTGAGCGTCGCGTGAAGTACGCGCTGAACAACTCCTTCGGCTTCGGCGGCACGAACGCATCGTTGCTGTTCTCCCGCTTCGAGGGCTGACGTGATAAGTCGGGCGTCGCCGTGAGATGCCCGTTCTGCTCTCACCTCGAGAGCAAGGTGACCGATTCAAGACTCTCCACCGTGGGGGACGTCACGCGGCGCCGTCGCGAGTGCGAGAAGTGCACGCGTCGGTTCACTACCTACGAGCGCGTGGAGGAGATTCTGCCGCTCGTGGTGAAGAAAGACGACCGACGCGAACCGTTCGAGCGCGCGAAGCTGCTGGCTGGACTGCAGCGCGCTTGCCAGAAGCGCGGCGTCGCGATGAGCGAGCTCGAGGCGATCGTCGACGCCGTGGAGCGAGAGCTGATCGACTCCGGCGAGAAGGAAGTGGACGCTGCACTCATCGGCGAGAAAGTGATGCCCCTGCTCCGGGCGAAGGACGAGGTCGCGTACGTGCGATTCGCCAGCGTGTACAGGTCGTTCCGCGATCTCGAGGAGTTCCGCGCGGAGCTGGAGAAGATAGCGCGCGACCGCCCCGCGAGTGAGCCTCCGCCCCTGACGCCGTCGCGTCCTGCCGCCGCCGTTCCCGTGCGGACGCCCGACCTCGCGAAGGATCAACCGCAATGAGCGCGTCCGTCCCGCCCCCCCCGAGCGGCGCCTTGTCCGATGACGAGAAGTGCATGCTCGCGGCCCTGGAACAGGGGCGCCTCGGTCATCCGTCCCCGAACCCGCACGTCGGCGCGGTCGTCGTGAAGAACGGCGAAGTAGTCGCGCAGGGACACCACGAACGCGCGGGGGAGGATCACGCGGAGGTCGCCGCGCTCAAGGCCGCGGGGGCAAAGGCCAAGGGGGCGACGATCTACGTCACGCTCGAGCCGTGCAACCACGTCGGCCGGACGCCCCCCTGCACGGACGCTCTCATCGCCTCGAAGGTCGCGCGGGTCGTGATCGGGTGCCGCGATCCGAACCCGCACGTGGTCGGCGGCGGCGTCGAGAAGCTGCGCGCCGCCGGGATCGAGGTCGTCATCGGGGTGCGCGAGCCGGAAGCGCGCGCGCTGATCGCACCCTGGTCGAAATTCGTCACCAAGGGGTTGCCGTACCTTTCGCTGAAGCTCGCCCTCTCTCTGGACGGGCGCATTGCGACACGCTCGGGCGCTTCGAAGTGGGTGACGGGGCCCGAGGCACGGGTGCGCGTACATGCGCTTCGTGCGGCGCACGACGCGATCGCGATCGGCATCGGAACTGCCGTAGCCGACGACCCGCGCCTCACCGTTCGCGACGCCCCCGGCGGCAGCCCGGTGCGCGTGGTGTTCGACACCAAGCTCCGGCTGCCCCCCCACGCGCGCCTGGTCGAGAGCGCCGCCGATGTTCCCACGCTCGTCCTCTGCAGCGTCGACGCCCCGTCCTCGAACGAGGAGGCGCTCGTCACGCGTGGAGTCGAGGTTCTCCGGGCCCCGAGCTCGGCGGAAGGGCGCATCGATCCGCAGGCCGCGCTCCGCCTTCTCGCCTCGCGCGGCATCGTCACACTGATGGTCGAGGGGGGCGCAGAGCTCGCCGGGAGCATCCTGGCGGGTCGCCTGTGCGACGAGCTGCACGCCTTCATCGCGCCGAGCTTGCTTGGTCCGCGTGGGCGCCCCGGCGCGGTCGATTGGGCGGGCCCGGAGACCCCCGCTGAGGCCCCGCGCATCTCGAATCCCCGCTGGGAGCTCGTGGGGAGCGACGCCTACGTGCACGGCCCGATTCAGTTTCCGGAACGCTGACCGCCGCGCTCCGCCTGCGTCCCCTCGCCAGGCGACCGATCAGGCATTAAGCTCTGTCGAGTAGCAATGGCGATTCGCACCATCCTTCACTACCCGGACAAGCGCCTCCGCGAGAGCGGCAAGCGCATCGATAAGATCACCGCCGAGATCCAGTGCCTCGTCGACGATATGGCCGAGACGATGTACGCGGCACCCGGCGTAGGCTTGGCCGCGACGCAGATCGGCGAAGCCGTTCAGATCTTCGTCATCGACATCGCTGAGCAAGATCAGCCGAGTGATCTACGCGTCTTCATCAACCCCGAGATCCTGGAGCGCGTCGACGAGCTGACCTGGAACGAGGGGTGCCTCAGCTTTCCCGGCGTCACCGAAGAGATCGATCGGGCCGCGAAGGTGCGCGTGCGCGCCCAGGATCGCGAAGGAAAGTGGTTCGAGCTGGAGGCCGAAGGGCTGCTCGCCATCGCCATCCAGCACGAGAATGACCACCTACAGGGGGTGCTCATGATCGACAAGCTCGGCCCGCTGAAGCGCCGCATCCTCGACCGCAAGATGAAGAAGCGTGCGGAAGAGCGCGCGAACCCCTAGCGAACTAGCAGGGGGGCGTCGCCGGAGCCGCTGAAGCGCGGCTGCGCTTCAGCGAGCGCGCTTGAAGAGCGCGGGATCGAGCTTGATCCCGCGCGCAGCAAACTCCGCGATCGCGCGCGGCTGAGCGCCGGTGCTCTGGTGGGTACCGTCGGCGCCCGAGGCGTCGGGGGTGAACACGAACAGGTCGCGCGGCCCCTTCCCTTCGTACCCCGCGACCTCGGAAATGCGGAGGATGCGCGCGCGGCCGTCGGCGAGCGTCGTGAGCTCGATCGCGATGTCGAACGCTTCGGCGATGCACTCGCGTGCCGCCTCGAGCTCCAGCCCTGGGCGTGCCATGGCCAGCTGCGAAGCAAAGCGCGCCAGGAGCTGGCGGAGCGACGGAGCCGCTCCCGCCGCGACCACCCCTTCGGCCCCCTCGCCGATGGCCTCGATGAGCGCTGCAGTGGCACCCGCCGGGATGCTCGCCAGGATCAAGCGATCGGGGCGAAGCCGGGCGGCCGCGCGCACAGCCTCTTCGCTCGCGCGCGGACGCGCGTCGGCGAGCGAAAGCCCGACCACGTGCGCCTGCGGCATCTGTACCTCCTCGACGTCGGAGAGGAGCGCAACGCGCTCTCCCGCAGGCGCGGCCGAGGCCAGCGCCGCCACGAGCAGCGCGGTCGACGTACCCGCCGGCGCGCTCGCGAGAATGTTCGCGCGAGCCTGTACGCAGGCGTCGAGGAACACGGCCATCGGGCGCGACATGGCGTTCGCACGTACGAGATCCTCGAGCGTCGCGTCGACCTTGCGGCGCTTTCGGATGATCAGCGCGTGCGCGAGCGACGTGGGCGGAGCCACCGCGATCATGTGCGCGCCGCGCGGGAGCCGACGCTCGATGACGGTCTCGCCCGGCTTCACCGCATCGCCCGCCTGCTGCGCGAGCCTCGCGATGATCCTCCCCAAGGCTTCATCGCTCGTGAACGCCGCATCGGCGTGGACCAGCGTGTTCTCGCGAACCGCGAGCACCTGGTCGTTTCTGGCGCACTGGATCTCGGTGACCTCGTCGTCCTCGAGCAGCGCCGCGATCGGCCCGAGCGCGGTGAGCTCGCGGTGCGCGTCGGCGGCGAGCGACCCGAGATCGGTCCCCTCGGGCGCCTCTCCCTCTTCGCGCATCGCCTCGGCCTGTTCGCGCGCGACCCGCTCGATCGAGCGCGCGAGTGCATCGTCGACGGTCGGCGACTCGCGCAGGGCGGCGAGGTCGAGTGCGTCGGCGATCCGATCGACGAGCGTGATGAGGGCCAGCCTGCGCCCTGCCTGTGCCGCCGTCTCGCGCGGCGCGACGCGAGGGGCTGCAGCTTGCAAGACCATGGGCGGCGCCACGAGCTGCGCCTGGGCAGCGGGCGACGTGACGGCTCCCGCAGGGGCGGGCGCTGGCGCCGCGACGGGCGCCGGTGCGGGAGCGACTACCGACGGCGAGCGCTGGGGCACCTGAGCCGTCTGTCGGGGCTGGGGCTGAGCCTGGCCCCCCTGAAGCGCCAGCGTCTGCCCGCGCGGGTTCGCCGCGGGAGGCGGTGCCGCGGCGGCGGCCCTCGGCGCAGGCTGAGCCTGCGGGGCCTTCGGCGGCGGCGGAATGTCGCTGTCCTCGCGATCACGCTCGGCAATCGCAGCGTTCCCGGCGCCGCCGCCCGACCCCATCATCCGCGGTGCTTGCTGCGGCGAAGCCATCGCGGGCGGAGGGGGCGCCGGAGGCACCGGCTGCTGCGCCGGGGCATTCGGCTGATTGCGCGCCAGCGTCCGCACGGACTCGTCGTCGTTGCTCGCAGCGACGTCCGCGCCGCTACCGCTCCCCGCGTCGAGGCGGAGAACGAAGTCTCCAATGTAGATCTTGTCGCCTTCGCGAACGATCGTCGCCTGCGCGATCTTCCGCCCGTTCACGTACGTGCCGTTGGTGCTCTTGAGATCGGTCACGATGAACCGACCGTCGCGATACAGCAGGCGAGCGTGGTGCTTCGAGACGTTCCCCTTCGGGAGCATCAGGTCGTTGCCCTGAACGCGCCCGACGTTGATCTCGTTCTTGTCGAAGGTTTCTCTACGCTCAGCGCCACCTTTCTCGCTGATGATGATCGAAAACATTTTCGGATCGTCCCTCGAGACCGGTGAAGTGATGGTCAAACGTCAGCGAACGCCCGGTGTGAGACGCGGGCACGCGAGGCGGCTCAGTTGCGGATTGTCGAGCGCGCGCGCGCGGTGTGTCAATCTCATCGCGATCAAACACGAAAGACAGCGTGTTAAATGCCGAAGGGAGCGCGGAAATCCCGCACTCCCTTCCCATCGCCTACCCCACAAGTACTTAGCGAACCGCGCTCAGGACTCGGCTTCGCGACGCCCCTTCACTTCGGTGGCGACCATTCCGAGCAGCTCGCTCGCCAGCGTCATGACGTCGCGCTCTGCGTAGCCGCTCGAGCGGAGCTCGCGGTAGATCGTCTTGGCCAGGATCGCGAGGGCGCGGGGGTCGCGCGCGCCATGCGTTTCGTCGAACGGGAGTGCCATCGTGATTTTCTCGGGTCGCCGGGGTGGTCCGCTTGGGCGAATCGCTCGTTCGCGGGGCCGGCGCAGGTTCCTCTAACAAGGCCCGTGCCATCGAAACGGTGACGCGAAACCCCCGAAAACGCCATTTTTCCACAGGCTCAGCCGGCCAAGTGCGAACGGAGGTGCTCATCGGAGCAGCGTTATCCGCGAACCGCAGTTCGCGTTCGCGGTGCTCATGAGCACGCGCGGGTGGTGATAGCGTGCGCGCCCATCGCACGATGACCTCCGCTTCCTTCTTCGCCGGTATCAGGGCTCCAGATTCCCCCAAGCGCAGGCTGGGAATAGCAGCGCTCGTTTACGTCGCCTGCACGATCGCGTTCCTCTCGCTCGCGGCGCGACAGACGCTGACCGACCACACACCGTTCAATCACTACGCACTGCTGGCGGACGCCTGGCTGCATGGTCGCCAGGATCTCGCCAACGGGGCTCCCGGCTACGCCCAGGGGAATGACTTCGCGGTCTACGGCGGCAAGACGTACATCAGCTTCCCGCCGTTCCCCGCAGTCTTGATGCTCCCGTTCGTCGCCCTCGCAGGGAGCGCAGAGAACTTCCGCGACGGTCAATTCATCCTCTGGCTCGCGGGGCTTGCACCGGCGTTCCTGTTTCTGGTGTTCGAGAAGCTCCGGAGGCCGGACGCGAGCGGCGTCGCGCGCTCGAAGCGCTCGGAGACCGAGAACATCGTCCTCACGGTCCTCTTCGCTCTCGGCACGGTCTACTGCTTCACGGCGGTCCAGGGGACCGTCTGGTTCGCGGCGCAGGCCGTCGGCACGAGCGTCTTCGCGCTGTACGTCCTCTTCGCGCTCGATGCCGCGAGCCCCTTCGTCGCGGGCCTGCTCCTCGCGTGCGCGTTCATGACCCGACCACCGATGCTCCTCGCGGGCTTGCTGTTCGCGCTCGAAGCCGTCCGCGTCCACGCGCGCGACGGGCTCCCGACGGAAGGAACGTTCCTCGAGCGCATCCAGAGCACGTGGACGCGGCTCGACAAGCCGAAGGTCATCCGGGCCTACGCGCTCTTCGCCGTCCCGATCCTTTGCGCGTTCGCCATCCAGTCGCTCATGAACCACGCGCGCTTCGACACCTGGGATCCGACCGTCGGGCACCAGTATCTGACCGTCATCTGGGCGGCGCGGATGAAGAAGTGGGGCCTCTTCGGCATTCACTACCTGTCGAAGAACCTCGGCGCGATGCTCACCATCCTGCCGTGGCTCCCCCCCCGACCGACGCCCCCCGGCGCATCGCCGTTCGTGATCAACGAGCACGGGTTGGCGCTGTGGTTCACGACGCCGCTCTATCTCTGGATCTTCTGGCCGCGCCGTCGCACGGGCACGGCGTGGGTCTACGCGGTCGTCGCCGTCTGCGCGGGGCTCATCGCGTTCCAGGATCTTCTCTACCAGAACAGCGGCTGGCGCCAGTTCGGGTACCGGTTCTCCAACGACTACGCGGTGCTCCTCTTCGTGCTCCTCGCGGTGGGCGATCGCACGATGGGCTGGCTCTTCCGGACGGCCGCGGCGTGGAGCATCGCCTGGAACGTCTTCGGTGCCGTATCGTTCGATCGCCGAGGTTACGACCAGTTCTACTTCCGCGAAGGATCGCAGACGGTCCTCTACCAGCCCGACTGAGGCCACCATGCGACGAACGACCATGTGCCTTCTCGCGGGCTCTCTCCTGACCGCAGCCGGCGCATGCGCACAAGCGCAGGGACCAGGCCCGTCGGTCTCGGCCGGCAAGCGCCTTGCCTCGATCACGGTCACGAGCAAGTCGTTCACCAGCAACGGGCAGATCCCGGTCGATCTCTCGTGCGACGGGAAGGATCTTTCGCCGCAGCTCACGTGGAGCTCGCCGCCGGACGGGACCAAAGCGCTCGTGATCATCGTGGACGATCCCGACGCGTCGCTCGGCGCGTTCACCCACTGGCTGGTGATCGATCTGCCGCCGACCGAGGTGATGCTCGCCGCAGGAGTGGACCCCGCGACGCTCGGCGCGAAGGTCGGCCAGAACGACTCGCACAACGTCCACTACAACGGCCCCTGCCCCCCGCGCGGCGAGATGCACCGGCACCAGTTCACGATCTACGCGGCCGACTACGTCCTCCCCCTCAGCGAAGGGGCGACGCGTGCGGACGTCGACGAGGCGCTGAGCGGCCACGTCCTCGGCGTGGGAACGCTCGTGGGCCTCTTCGGGCACTGAGGGCGACTTGGCGCGGCCGCGAACGCAGGCGTGGAGGTCGAGCCCGTTCCGCGAAGAGCTTCGCGCCGTCTACGCGCGCGTCGACGCGACGCTCGCCGGGTACTCGTGCGACGCGAGCACCGAGTGTTGCCGCTTCGGGATCACGGGGCGCGAGCCGTACGTGACGCCTGTCGAGCTCGCGGAGATCGAGCACGGCATCGCGGCCCGGGGCCTTCCCGCGCAGACCAAGCCGAGCCCGCGCTCGCTCCCGGTCGTGGACGACGAACGGCGGTGTCCCTTGCTCGACGACAGCGGGCGCTGCCGCGTCTACGACTCGCGCCCGCTCGGCTGTCGCACGTTCTTCTGTGATCGGTCGCTCCACTCGATGAAGGCCGAGATGAAGCGCTTCCCGCGCGACGAGCTGAACCGCGCGGCGCGCGACATCGCCGATCTCGCCGCGCGCTACGCGCCACGTGACCCGGGCGCTCGCCCGTTCACCCGCGCCTTGAAACGTTGAGTACCGGCGTGCGTGCGCAGTCGCGCGCATGAGCGGTATGCTTGGGCTCGATGCACAATCGCCTGACGCGCCCCCGCCTGCGCCCGGTCGAGTCAATCGTCGTCCCCGATGCGACGCACGGCAAGGTGCTCGTCCTCCGCGACACGCAGGGGGTCAGCTCCGCGAGCGCGAGCCTCCCTCCGCCGCTCGTGCCGATCGTGGCGCGCTTCGACGGGGCCCACACGTGCGAACAGATCGCGAGGGAAGCTTCGCAGGAGCTGGGCGAAGAGGTTCCCGTGGCGCTCATCGTCAAGCTTGCGAACGACCTCGATCAGGCGCTGTTCCTCGAGGGCGCTCGCTTCCACGAAGCCCGGGCGCAGGTAGAGCGCGATTTCACCGAGGCGCCGGTTCGCGCCGCGTCGCACGCGGGCGGCGCGTACTTCGACGATCCGCACGAGCTGCGAAGCTACCTCGACGACAAGTGCCTCGAAGCTGCGAAGCGCGCTGACGGCGAGCAGAGGACCGCCTCGCGCGGCGGCTCGCTGGTCGCGCTCGTGGCGCCGCACATCGATCCGTGGCGAGGCGCGGTCGGCTACGGCCACGCCTACGGAGCCATGCGGCGCGCGCTCGAGGCGCAGGAAGTTTCGACGTTCATCCTCCTCGGCACGTCGCACGCGCCGATGCGCCAACCGTTCGCCCTGTGTCGCAAAGGGTTCGCGACACCGCTCGGCACGCTGAAGCCCGATCTCGAGGCGATCGACGCGCTCGCGAAGGCTGCGACGTTCGACGCGTACGCGGACCAGATCAACCACAAGCGCGAACACTCGCTGGAGTTCCAGGCTGTGTTCCTGAGGCACCTGGTCGGCCATCGCGACGCGAAGATCGTCCCGGTGCTCGCGGGGCTCGGTGAGCATCAAGCGCACGCCACCGACCCGGCGAGCGACGGCGCGGTCGAGAAGTTCCTCGGCGCGCTGCGTTCCATCGTCGAGGCCGGGCGCGGTCGCACCGTGCTGGTGGCAGGAGCCGATCTCGCGCACATCGGCCCGCGCTTCGGCGACGCCCCTCCGAGCGACGAGCGTCTGGCCGATCTGGACGCGACCGATCGCGGCTCCCTCGAACGTGCGACGGCCCCCGACGCGCGCGAGTTCTGGAGCCACGTGGCGCGCGATCTCGACAGTCGGCGCGTGTGCGGCCTCGGCCCGATCTATTCGCTGCTCCGCGCGCTGCCGGCCGGCGCGCGCGGAGACTTGCTGCACTACGAGCAGACCATCGACGCCGAAGACCGGTCCGTCGTGAGCCATGCAGCGGTCGGCTACTTCGCGTAGTTGACAGACCCGTCACTGAACGCTAATTGACCGGCTCCGTTGCGGGAGTAACTCAGTGGTAGAGTGCCACCTTGCCAAGGTGGACGTCGAGGGTTCGAATCCCTTCTCCCGCTCAAGAAAAGCTAGTGAAAGCGGCCGGTTCGAGGTTCTCCCTCAGCCGGCCTTTTCGTTGGGAGCACCACCTCCCGCGTTCGGAGCACCACCGGGAGCACCACCTGCTTCGCTGGTGGAGGCGGGTCGGCGGCTGGCCAGCTCGATGACGCGAGCGATGCCGTCACGCTGCTCGCTGCCGTGCGCGGTCGAGTAGTGGACCTGCATGCGCTCGGTGAGGTGACCCGAGATGCTTCGGGTCACGACGTCGTGTACCTGCGCGGCTCGGGCGAGATCGTTGAACGTGCGGCGCAGCCCGCGCTGGGTGAACTTCTTGCCCAGACCGACCTGCTCTGCGACATCAGCGAACGGCTTGTTGAGGACGGACGGTGAACGGAAGCCGCCGTTCACCGACGGGAAGAGCAGCTCCGACTCCTGCTGCTCGGGCGTCGCCAGCTGCGTCTC
>Ga0302320_10002636_pt1 | contig 42052 bp, 41 predicted proteins | sample Bog_T0_3_FD_202130 | JGI IMG/M metagenome (GOLD analysis project Ga0302320, IMG submission 202130) | Peat permafrost microbial communities from Stordalen Mire near Abisko, Sweden - Bog_T0_3 | ecosystem: Environmental > Terrestrial > Soil > Wetlands > Peat | place: Sweden: Abisko, Stordalen Mire... | reverse complement strand
GGATGTCCCTGTCCGGGAGATTGTGAATATCCGTTCTGTGCTTGTCCTTGCGGGGAGACGGGATGGCCATCGTCCATCGTTGCTCTTGTGCCCGAAAGCGTGCCAGATTCTAAGCCTCGTCCGGCTGCTCTTGGAAGCAGTGCACAAGTCGTCAGTCTCTCACCCGAACAGCGCCGCGCAGTAGACCGGGTGCTTGGACTTTCCCAGGCAGATAATGGCGGGTTCCTTTTTCTTACCGGGCAAGCCGGAACTGGCAAGAGCGTCGTCGTGCGGGAGATCCGCGAAAAACTGCGCTGCGTAGTCGTCGCCCCAACGGGTCTTGCCGCAGTCAACGTCCAAGGTGCCACGATCCACAGTACATTCAAGATCAAGATCGGTCCGCTTACTCGTGGTTGCGTAAATGGCCTCTCCCACGAAAAGCGGATGGCCATCGAGCGTGCTGAAGCGATAGTCATCGATGAAGTCAGCATGGTGCGCGCCGATTTGATGGACGCCATCTCTCACGTCCTCCAGAAAACACTCGGAAACCGTGAGCCATTCGGCGGCAAGTTGATGATCGCCGTCGGCGATATGTGGCAGCTTGAGCCGGTCGTCGCTGACGAGGGAAGTCGGGACCTGATCAAGCAGAAGTACCGTTCGCCCTTTTGGTTTGACGCGCATGTCTTGGGAGGTCCACGCGGGTTAGCCCTCGCCTTCGACGGTCAGGAAGATCCGGCAGCGCAGATAGAGAAGATAGAACTCAGTGAAGTGTTCCGTCAGACTGGAGATCCAAATTTCTTGGCCGCTCTAAACGCTATTCGCGTGGGAGATCCCTCGGGATTGCAGTTCTTCAACCGGCGAGTTGGTGTCTTGCCCCCGACTGAACGGGGGGCGGCTCCCGTTACGCTGACGTACACGAATGACAAGGCAGCTGCAATCAACCGGGCTCGTCTGGATGCGATATCCGGTGATGAGCAAGTCTATACAGGCTCACTGGACGGCACCTTCGACGTCAAAGACATCCCCGTGCCAGTGCACCTGCGACTGAAAGTCGGAGCTCAAGTGATGTTCGCCCGAAATATCCAGATAGCAGAAGGTGACGAACTGGGCATAGTCAGCAATGGCAGTGTCGGTGATGTGATCGGGTTCCGCGAATCGGGACCAGTCGTGCAACTGCGTGATGGCCGGGTCGTGATTGCCGCCCCTGAGAGTTGGAAGAAACTTGCCTACACGTACGACTTGAAACGTGACGAAATCGCCGAGGAAGAGATCGGTGGATTTACCCAAGTCCCGCTCAAACTCGCGTGGGCCGTAACGACGCATAAGAGCCAAGGGCAAACCCTCGATACTGCCTCAATTGAGCTTGAGATGGCCAGCTTCGCTCACGGACAGCTCTACGTTGCGCTTTCCCGCGTTCGGAGCATCGACGGCTTATATATCAAGCGAGAACTGACACCAAGCGACTTAGTTGTTCATCCTCGTGTTCGTGAGTTTTGTGGGGTTGCCGAGATTGTCTCAAGCCCAGCGGAGACAGGAACGTTTACTTCAGCAGACTTTGATTAAGTAGGAGACCAAAAAATGGAAGATATCTTTGCCCCCGATTCCTCAGTTGCCCCAGCCACTGAGAACGACATAACACCTGAGACGCTGATCATGCGTCGGTACCTAGAACTTGGCACAACCATCCGGGATCTTGTGGCCGAGCGCGACCATATCAGGGACACCGAACTCGTACCGATGATGCTCGAAGATGGCATTCAATTCCGCGACGGCGAGCAGTACTTGCGATTCGAATTTGTCGAGAAAGTGGACTTCGACCACAAAGCAGCCAGGAACGCCGGGGACATCTCCGACGAGATCTGGAATCGCTATGTCTCGGTCAAAGTGGAGCGTCGCTTGATGGCCCGCAAGGTAAAGGACGAACTGCAGGTACAGGCTGAGCAGCAACTCCTGGAAGCGATTTGTGCCCTCGTGAAGAGTACGAAACAGAAGCCGCCGGTTGCAAGCGGCAACGAGGAACTCTAGCGAATGACTGGCGCACCTAAATTTCTCGGCTTGGTGGCTTGCTCTTGATGTGCCTGTCCCTTTGGCAACCGTGGGCCACGGCGATCGCGCTTGGAAGCAAGCGAATCGAGACTCGTCACTGGTACACGCCGCATCGAGGTCCGCTAGCGATTCACGCCGCCAAGCGCTGGACGCTTGCAGAGAGGGCACTGCTGCATGAGCCCGAATGGATCGGCGCCCTTCAACCGGTCGTGCGCGATATGCCCTTCCTATCATTGGGAGCCATCGTTGCTGTATGCGAGTTGGTTGACTGCCGACGTGTGGAATCACTTTCAGATGGTGAACTGCATTGCGCCCTGCTGCCAGTCTGGGATACCGAAGGTCTCCACGAGTGGTCTGAACACGACATGGGCAACTTTGCCCCAGGACGATTCGGTTGGATGCTTTCCAATGTGCGTGCCCTCGAAGTGCCCATCCCCTATCGAGGCATGCAGGGCCTGTTTGACGTGCCGGACGATGTGTTCGAAGGCCACCTAGGAGACTAATGCTTCAACTCGCTCTCGGCCCTAAGGAAGTTCAGGCTGCGCTATCGCTTAAAACAATCAAGCGAGCACGCCAGCTTTGGGACGAACCCGGCTTTCCAGGCTTTCGGGACCCAATCGATGGGGAACTCGTGGACGCCGATGATCTTCGGGCTTGGTGGAAGACCCGTGCTTCTGCGAAGTTAGCCGAGAAAGGACTTGTGATTTATGAACAAAAAAATGCCTGCCAAGAAACAGCAGAAGCAGAACGAAGCGCGCAAGCGCCTGAAGGAAATCAAAAGGGATGTGACCCTCCCGGACGGCTCGATTACAAGGAAATCCTTCTACGGGCACACGATCCAGGACGCCGAGCGCAAGTATCAAGAGTTCGTAACCCCTCCGTTGCAGGCCGCACTTCCTGAGGGCTCTTTCGTTTGGTATTACATCAACAAGTATTTGCCGCTCAAGGCGCACCTGCGCGCTAACACGAAAAACACGAACCGTGCCGCCGCCCTGCATGTCCTTGAAGAAATCGGCCATCTGCAGGTGAGGAACATCGACTTCGCCGTATTGGCCGAAATGCTGAACCGCCTCGATGTGAAGAGGACCTGTCGAAATCCAAAAGCCAAGCCGAAGAGAGTCGCTGGCCAGTACGTGGACCCAGTCTTCATATATGAGCCCCTGGGTCCAGCCACAGTCAACAAGTGCCGTTCTCTAGCTCTTGAGGTCTGCTCAATCGCCACGGATTTGGACGATAAGGTTCGGCCCATCAACAGTAAGCGAGTTCCGTCCAGGGAAATGCCTCAAAAGGAGGTTGACGTCTACACGCCTGCAGAAATGAGGAGACTCTTGGATGTGGCTTCAGGCCCTATGCGAACGGCAATCATCCTAATGGGCTTTCTAGGACTGCGGCTACGCGAAGCCTGCGGACAAAGCTATACGGATCTCGCCGCCAACGGAACGCTGGCAGTACGCTTCCAAGTGGATAGGGCCACTGGAGAGCTGACGACCAAGCTCAAATCCAAGTATGCCCGTCGGGATCTTCAACTACCTGCTGGCCTTCTCGATGAAATCCGCGCCGTTTGCTTTGCCAGAGGGCGTTTGATCCACTGGACAGACAAGTCGGGTAGCGCCCACCCATACAATGCCGACGCAATAGATCGAGATCTTGCGGTTGCGATGAGACGTGCGAAGCTTCGCATTCTAACGCCGCACGAACTTCGCCATAGCTTTTCAACTTGGCTCGATGAAAACGGGTGTCCGAGAAGCGTTCGCATTTCGCTGATGGGACAAACCCGTGCTGGTGTGCACGATCGGTATAACCATGCCGACCCAGAAATGCGACGCCTCTGGTTGGGAAATCTCTGGCAAGCGTCCTTCGAGACTGAATCAGATCCGCGCTGCGTAGAGTACGCATCCTCGAAGACGGGGCCAGTCAAGCCAGCAACAGGCGAGTCGAACGGCCGCAGCAAACTCACCGCCCAGGACGTTCAAGAAATCAGGAGCAAGCTGCCAACCACCACTACATCACAGCTCGCACGAGACTACAAAGTAGATCGGAAAACCATCACCCAAATCCGCAACGGCATAACGTGGAAATCAGCCTGAATCAAATGTCTACGTTCTCTGTCGTAAACCTTACGACAAGACATCAATTGTCTCACCCTAGTAAGGGTATCTGGCTTAGGTTCAAAAAAGACTGGAGCCCTCGACGAGAATCGAACCCGTGACCTCTTCTTTACCAAAGAAGTGCTCTGCCGCTGAGCTACGAGGGCGTTGGTAGTCGCTATTCAATTTTTGCCTCGAACCAGCGACCTTCCCGACCAGTCGGGATGCTCTGCCGCTGAGCTTCGAGGGCGCGTTATGGTGGGGAGTGTAGGATTCGAACCTACGAAGGCATCGCCGACAGATTTACAGTCTGTTCCCATTGGCCACTCGGGCAACTCCCCAGACGGTGGAGAGTTATACCCTTTTCTGAGGCATAGGGGGAAGGGCAATATCGAATCAAACTGGCAGTGAGTGCTTGGATGGCAAAAACTGCCGACATAGGACAGGCAAACGACGGCCTTCCTAGCTATCGACGTCTACCAAGGGTCTACGTTTGCAAAAACCACGTCGCACATCCGGATCTGGATGCCGACTTCGGCATTCATACCAAGGAGTATGGCAACTCCCGCGTCTTCGGCAGTGGACGCAATTCCTCGACGAAAGCTCGCATTGTCGATAAAAGTAACATTCAATTGGAATAAAGGGTGTTATATTAATAGCAGCATGGCCACAGAGAATCATCCTTACCTCAGCAAGCGGTTCCAGCAGATCATGGAATTGGCTTATGAGAAGGCGCCCATGTCTGCCGCGGACCTGGAGAGGGAACTGCCGGGCTCGCCGGCAAATTCAACCGTCCGCACGCAATTGCGTCAGCTTGAGGAAAGAGGTTTGCTTCGTCATTATGAGAAAGACGGGAGGTTTCTCTATGTTCCCACTGAACCGCCCCAGGCGGTGGCAAAATCAGCGATGAAAAAGGCACTCAAGGCCTATTTCAACGGGTCGTTGGAGTTGGCATTCTCAACTTTGCTCTCCGCGAAAGAGACCGATATCGACGACGAAGAATTTGAACGGTTAAGAAAAGTGATCGACGAAGCTGCCGAAGCTCAAAAGGAATCTTGAACATGTCTTTGGTGGAATTGGGAATTCGGAGTACCCTGCTTCTGCTTGCCGGCTGGATGGTTGCCGGAATCATTCGAAAGGCCCCAGCGTCCTCTCGGAACTTGGTTTGGCGCCTAACCGTCCTCGGTTTGATTCTCTTGCCCGCGATGCAATTGCGTTTGCCTGCGTGGGAAGTGTCGGTTGAGAGAATCCCGATGGTCCATAAAGCTGTGCAACTCGTTCAGCCCGAACCTGCTCGCGTGTCGCCTTCTGTTGGCATCGTTGAACCGGCGCACTCTGCTTCAGGTTCCGTAGGCTCCGAACCGGCGACATTCAACTGGCTGACCGCCGCGGCGGATGCATGGGGCATTTTGAGCGTGATCGCGTGTCTTCCACTGCTATTTAGTATGTTTGCGCTTTATCGGACGATCCGACGGAGCCGACCTATCGAGTCGCCGGAATTATCCGACTTGTGCATCAAACTGAGTATTCGGAGACGGACGGTGCTTCGAATCTCTCCAGACATCCAGACGCCTGCGACCGCTGGGTTCTTCAAGCCACTCGTGATCCTGCCGGAGTCGGCGATGGAGTGGGATCAAATGCGGATGGAGATGGTATTCCGGCACGAACTTGGACATGTGCAGCGTGGAGACTGGCTGATGCGCGTCCTCGCTCATCTGTCTTGTATTTTGTACGCACCCAATCCGCTCGTCTGGTACGCGTGCACCAGGCTGAGGGAGGAAAGCGAGGCCGCTTGCGACGACCTCGTGGTCGCGGGAGGCGTCAATGCGAAGGCGTATGCCGAGGAACTCCTTTCAATTGCACGATTTGCTCGACAGTCGAGCCTGGGTTTGGCCACGGTAGGAATGGCGCACCGGTCTAAGGTTGAGTCGCGCTTGCGCGCGATCGTTGATCCAACCAGACGACGTCATCCAGTCTCCAGACGCACTTCAACCCTTTTGATGACACTTGGCGGATGCCTCGTGTGCATCATCGCCAACATCCGGTTGGTGATTGCTCAAGACCTGCCAAATCAGGGCCCAAAATCCATCAATTACGGAACCCTATCCACGAATTTCAGTCCTCCGATCCAGCAAAAGTCGGAACCTATTGCGCCTGGTTTTCAAAAGACGGTTCGTGGTTTGGGGTCGGTTGGAATCTCGGCCGTGGTGACCGATCGAATTGTGAACCACTCTTGGACGGAGGACGGCCAACCCAAATGGCGACCGGATGGCATGAGGATCGAAGAAAGGGATCAACCGAGTGGGGTTTCAGCAACCCAAGTCGAGTCGACGCCAAATCCGCCTACCGATATTCTCTTCCAGTTCTCGGGGAGTGGATGGGAGAAAGTAAATACTCGCCTGAGGATCGAAGGAGAGCAAGTCGACGAATTGCCGCTCCAATCAAGTCTGCCATCAAGGCTTGTTAGAGTCTTCGGCAAGAATGACAAAGAGACAGTCGTCTTGCTTGAAATTGCCGATGGACCCTGGCAGGTGATCGACTCGAGGCCAGTGGATATCAAGATGCTTCCCGACGTCGATCCGAAATATCCAGATCGACTGAGCACCGGAATTGCCTTGCTCGATGGAGATAGAGCCCAAATCGTGACCCAAGGCGACCCTAGCAGTCGAAACCCAAAAAGTGATGTGCTGAAGGCGGCCCCAAAGAATTCTGCCCACCGATTTGTCTTGGTGCTTCAAAATGGGAACACGGTTGAACTGGGATTTGGATACTCCATCATGATCCCAGCGCGACGCGGTGAAGCTCATTTTGGATACGCCGATCGCCAAGATGGTCACTCAAACTTCTTGGCAAGCGATATCAAAGAGGTTCGATACGAAATTCGGCCTATTTCCCGCACGATCCGGTTCGAGCATGTCGCCCTGAAGCCGAAGACTTGATCTCACGGTCAAGGGATCCAAGTTCTGGGGAGACTTATCAACACAAATTGTGTGTTGATAAGCGCAAAAAACACATTTTGCTATGAAGTTTTAGGGATTTAGTCCGAAAACAGAGGCGAGGTTGAACTGTCCTGTGAACTCACTGAAACTCTACTCTGCACTTGAAAAAATGCCAACCCGGCTCAGCTACCCAGGAAAACTCATGGGAGTCGCCCTGGTGGGATCCTTGGTCCAATGGGTGGTGCTAGCCGCTTGGGGCATAACCGGGCACATCGCACAAGCGCCTGAGACTTCTTTTTTCGTCATCCTGGCTATCGGGATTCTCATGACCGGCGTGACCCTCTGGGGAATTTGGAATCTATTGCGCCCTGTAAGCATGGTTGCCACCTTCTTGGACAAGTACGTCAAGAGTGGCGAGATCACTGATTTACCGTCAGATTACGAAGACGAGATTGGAACCATCATGCGGAATACCCGAAACACGGTTGTCAAGCTCGACCGATCGATGCGCGAGGTGACTCTAGCCTCCGAAATCGATGCGATCACCGGACTCCGAAACCGGCACGCTAGCGCAGAGCGGCTTCAACAAGACCTTGCTCGGGCCGACCGATCGCAAGTTCCAGTCACGATGGTCGTGTTCGATATCGACGACTTCAGGAAGCTCAACGAGCGATACGGAACCAAAGTCGGCGATGTCTGCCTTCAGCACTTCGCAAGCGTAGCCGCCGGCAGCATCCGAGAAGGCGATTGGATCGGTCGATGGGGCGGAGACGAGTTCCTCGTCGTGCTCTGGGGCGCCGACTCTGAAATCGCGGAAGCCGTGATCTGGCGCATCCGGCGAAACGTGGCAGCCTCCGAGATGGCACACGAAGCCGGAATCAAGCTGTCAGCAAGCTACGGCTACTCAACTCACCTGCCTGGCCAACTCAACCACGAATTCCTAAACAAAGCGGATAGCGCACTGCTCCAAGCCAAAAAACAAGGCCGAAACCGAGTCTGCGGCGAACCAAGCGTGGCAAGGTAACGGGTTGAGGGCCCGGGGGCCGGGATTGTAGCCACCGAATTCGCTAAGTTTGGAAAAAGTCAAAGACTGCGACTGAAAAGGTTGACATCCTTCCTGCAAGAAAAGCTCAATACAAACCCTGAACCCTGAACCCTGAACCCTGAACCCTGAACCCTGAACCCTGAACCCTGAACCCTGAACCCTGAACCCTGAACCCTGAACCCTGAACCCTGAACCCTGAACCCTGAACCCTGAACCCATTTCCCGTCCATCACCGAATACAATAGAGCCATGCCTTCGACATTGTTTGACAAGGTTTGGGACGCGCATGTGGTGGCGGGATTGCCGGGTGGAGGGTCCTTGCTCTTTATCGATAGGCACCTGGTTCATGAAGTGACCTCGCCGCAGGCGTTTGATGGGTTGAGAGAGCACGGGCGACTCGTTCGGAGGCCGGACCTTACGTATGCCACCGCCGATCATAACGTTCCGACCGACGGGCGTGAAATTGATGAAATGTCCTTAAGTGGCAAGCAGCTTGCTGCGCTGACGAGAAACTGCGCCGAATTTGGAGTTCCGCTCTTCCCCTACGGCGCAGAGAAGCAGGGGATTGTGCACGTCATTGGGCCGCAGCTTGGAATCACCCTTCCGGGTCTGACGATCGTCTGCGGAGACAGCCACACATCGACGCATGGGGCATTTGGATCGCTTGCATTTGGCATCGGCACCACCGAAGTCGAACACGTTTTAGCAACCCAAACGCTACGATCGAGTGGCAAACCCAAGTCTCTAGGAATACAAATTGACGGTACGTCGGGCTTCGGCGTCACGGCGAAGGATCTGATTCTCAACCTCATCCGAAAGTTAGGGGCGGGCGCCGGAACTGGCTACGTAGTCGAGTATTTCGGGACCGCGATCAGCCGCCTTGGAATGAGTGGAAGGATGACGATTTGTAACATGTCGATTGAGATGGGCGCCCGGGCAGGAATGATCGCGCCCGACGACATCACCCTCGAATACATTTCGGCGGAGGATCGACCTTTTGCGCCAAAAGGGAAGGACTTCGATCTTCTTGCCGAATACTCAACGACCCTGAAAACCGACGACGTCGCCGCGTTCGACCGGCATGAAACCCTGGATGTGAGCGATCTTAAGCCGCAGGTGACCTGGGGTACTACTCCGGCCATGACGATAGACATCGACCAAGCGGTACCCGAGCCTCGTGACGCAGGAGAACAGCGAGCCCTAACCTATATGGGTTTGAAGCCGGGCGCCCTCATGACCGACCTTGCGGTCAACACCGTTTTTATAGGGTCTTGTACAAACTCCAGAATCGAGGATCTCCGCGAGGCGGCAGGCTTGGTGAAAGGACATCGAGTGGCGAGCGGAGTGAGAGCGATGGTCGTGCCGGGCAGCGAAGAGGTCCGAAAGATCGCCGAACTGGAAGGTCTCAATGACACATTTGTCGCTGCGGGATTTGAATGGCATCGGGCAGGTTGCTCTATGTGTTTAGGTATGAATGGTGATATATTGCGACCTATGGAGCGCAGTGCCTCAACATCCAATCGGCCTTATGAAGGTCGCCAAGGACCCGGTTCGCGCACCCATCTCGTATCGCCATTGACCGCGGCGGCAACTGCGATCAAAGGCCGATTTGCGGATCCTCGAGAATTCCTTCAATGAAAAGAACTTTCCTCCTCGTCGTTTTTGCGCTGCTCGCATCATCTGCGCTTTGCCAAGGAACGCCGAATCAAAGCCGCGCACAGGACGATGGGTTCATGGGGTGGGTGCATAACGCTTGGAAGACGGTACAGGAAGAGGGGAGGCCCGCCGCCGAGCGCCTAGTCAAACAGTTTCCCAAGCGTTTTCAGGACATGAAGACGACGGTCGCCGGACTCAACAAAAGGGCCCACGACTCAATTGACGCCATGGATTTAGAGCAGAAAAAGAACTTGCTGATCGAAATCTGGCGGGTGAGGAAGAGCCTGGACCTGATGACCCTTCTCAAGCCGGAAGTTCTCCAGTCGCTCACCGGAATGGATACTTCCGGCCTGAAGGCACTGGAAAGTCAGGCGACAAAGCTATCCGATTTTGTCACCCAGAAAATACATTCCGCGAGGAGCTAGACCAAGGCGACTCGCCTATTCGTGATGCGTTCTAGCACCGCAAGGCAGGGTATCGGTGATTGCGCGCCCCGTTGCCTATCCCCGGTCCACTAATGTTGGGTACACTTTGACGTTCAACATTTTGATTTCAGGGACCAGGTATGAAGCGCACTTTCCAACCCAATAACCGCAAACGCAGCAAGACGCACGGATTTCGCGTCCGAATGCGCACGACCGATGGACAAAACGTCCTCAAGAGACGACGCGTCAGAGGACGCGCCAAGCTTTCAGCATAAAATTCGCATTAAAGGTCCCACCAAAAAGCGCTTTGAAACAATCTTCTCATTGGGGAAGAAAGCAAAAGGCGATGTTGCCAGGATCATCGCTTATCCTGGTACGGGCCTGATCGGGATTGCCGTTTCAAAGAAGATCGGGTCGCATCCCAGGCGTAACAAACTAAAAAGGAGATTTCGTGATGCGATCTTTCATCGGCGAGACCTGCCCAGTCGAGAATTCGATTTTGTAGTGATTGTCAACGCCGAGGCCGCAAGTGTGACGTTCGAACGTATTGAAGAAGATGTTCGCACCCTGTTCGACAAGATCGTAGAGAGATGGGCCGCAGAATCGGAGTCTTCTTGATCCGCTGTTACCAACGAGGGTTTGGCTGGATGCCCCCAACATGCCGCTACACGCCAAGCTGCAGCGAGTATACGCTGGAGGCAGTGCAACGATACGGTTTGATCAAGGGTACATGGATGGGATTGAAAAGAATTGCTCGGTGCCATCCATTTCGACCCGGCGGTCACGATCCAGTCCCATAAGTCGAGCATCTCACCAGACAATTCATGTTTCGTAAAGACTTCGAATGAGCAAACCCACCCCTAAGCAGAATTTCCTTCAGACCGCGTTGATTATGGTCACCGTGTTCTTGGCGATCAATCTATTCCTTGGTCCCAAAAATCAACCGCAGGATACGCGGACAGTCGATCAACTTCATGCCCAGCTTCTCGACCAGAATGCGCGGCTCAAGGATCGGTCGATCATGGATACGGTCGGCCAATACACGCGACAGTTGGACGACGAAGTTAAGCGGAAAGTCCGAACCAAGGCGGATGCCGAAAACCGGAAGATTGAAGCGATCATCCTGCAAGCAGATGCTCAGATCAAAGGTGGACTGTTTCTTAACGATGCAGGACGAATCCGGGACGCCTATCAGAGCCTGATCGCGTACCACAAGCGGCTTTTGGATAGCCCTGGTTGGACCAAGGTCTATTCGATTCCACCTTCCAGGATTGTTGGAACGGCGGTCAATAAGGACGGAACGCCAGTTTTCGGCAGCATCGGCAAGTTTGATTGGAACTCTTGGTCCGGTCAGTCTCTCTATAGTCGCAGCGTCGAGTTGCTTACGGAAAGGAACCGCACCGACTATGTGTACGGGATTATTCCGGGGTACCAGCTCATGGATTTTCTGGTGCATCTGACGGGCGCCAATCCCGCCTTCAGTTATGCGTTTGCCGGGTTCTTGCTCGCGCTCTGCGTGCGTGCCATCGTTTTCCCGCTGTCGCAAAAGCAGTTGATGTTCTCCAGGCAGATGTCGCAGCTTGGGCCCCTTACCGCGGAAATCAAACAGAAGCATAAAGGAGACCAACAACTTCAACAGCAGAAGGTGATAGAGCTTTACCGCGAGTACGGGATCAATCCGCTAGCCGGATGTTTTCCGGCTCTCATCCAGATGCCTCTGTTCCTCACCATCTATCAATGCATGTTGAGGTATCAATTCGCATTTCAGAAGGGAACTTTCCTCTGGATCAATCCGGCAACCAGCAAAGCAACTCACGGTTTCATCGGACCGAACTTGGGTCAGCAGGATTACATCCTGATCATGATCTACGGGATCACGATGGTAATCGCTACCCTTTTGACACCTGTGACCGATCCCTCTCAGGCCAAGCAACAACGCCTAATGGGTGTTGGCGTCAGCGTTATATTCACGTTCTTCATGTTCACCGGGGCATTTCCGGTAGTCTCAGGATTCGTACTCTACTGGACATTCACAAACATCCTGGCGACAACTCAGTCGCTGAGAGCCTATCGTCTGCCAATGCCGCCGCTCGTGAAAGTATCCGCCCCTGGCGGAGGCGCTATTCCGAGATCAACATCGAAATGGCAACAGATGATGGACAAGATGGCCGAAGAGCAGAGACGACAGGCAGAGCGAAACGGCGGTACGCCTCCGGAAGACAAGCCGGGCCGCAACGGAAGCATGAATATCATCAAGGATATAGCGGTGGAACCCCAGAAAACGGGCACGCCGGCTAAGCATAAGCCCAAGAAACGAAAATAGATTTCGACCCCGATCAACGATCGATGACCACTTGAGGCGTCGAGTTCGCTATTAGGTCGCAGGAATGAAGTAAAGTGCAAGCATCAATGCAGACAGTCGAAATTACGGCGAAAACGGTTCAAGAGGCCACCAAGGCCGCCGCAGCGAAGTTAGGCGTCGCCACTGACGCTATTACAGTTACTGTGCTCGAGGAAACAAAGGGCCTGTTCGGAAAGAGCAGCGTCCGCATTCGAGCCGAAGTTGCGGATTCCGAACCAGTAGAGGCCACCCCACCACCCACTCCGGCGCCAGCCCCTGCCAAGGCCAGCAAGAAATCCACAAAGGCGCCACCCAAAGTTGAAGAGGCTCCGGTTGTCGAGGCTGCTGTTGCGGCCGAACCAGAGCCGGTTGTCGAGGCGCCAGTGGCCGAACCCGCCAAGAAGACCGGGAGAAGTCGCGCCAAGGCAGAGCCCAAAGTAGAGGCTCCCATTGTCGAGACGACGGAAGCAGCCAAAGAAGAAGAAACTGAGAAGGAAGTGGTTGCTACTGCCGCTGACGGAGAGAGGCTCACCGCACTCGTGCGCGAACTCCTGACCGCCGCGAACTTGCATGTCAATGCGAAAACCGGCGAGATCGGTGGCCGATACGTCAACATCCACTTGGATGGCAAGGATGCCGCTTTTCTCGTTGGAAAGCACGGCGAAGTCTTGAACGCCATGCAGTACCTGGTGAATATCATCGCCGGTCGCCGATTCGACAACGGGGTTCGCGCGACGCTTGATGGAAATGACTATCGCCGTCGACGTGAGGACGCGCTTACCCAACTTGCGACCAAGATCGCGGATCAGGTGAAGCAGAGAGGCGAAGAAGCGGTTCTGGATGCCCTCCCGGCCTTCGAAAGGAGAATCGTGCACAAGGCGCTGTCCGGTTACGAAGGAATCTCCACCTACAGCGAAGGTGAAGAGCCAAATCGGCGAGTCGTCATTGCTCCGGCTGACTAAGATCCTGGCGAGTTGTGGATCCGAAAGGAGAAAGGTGATTCTGAATTCAGAATCACCTTTCTCCTTTGTAAAGGAGCCGTGCTGCCGACCTGAGCCGTGTTAGGCAAGGCGACTGGATATCAAAAGCCGAGGTCGTTTGATGGACCGTAAATTCTGCCCGTTGACGAGAAGCAGGTCCATCCTCTGTCCCGTCTTTACGAAGTGAAGCTGATTCCCGTTAAGCCCGGCGCTACGATTCAGTGGGTGACTCCCGCGTCGCCGCTGTCCGCCGATAAACTTGACTTTGCGACGAACCTATTGCACTCCCACGGCTACAAGACCAAGGTAGCACCTCACGCCTTGGAGTGGGACGGATATCTGGCGGGTAGTGACAGGGACCGCGCCGGCGATCTTCAGGCCGCTTTTGACGACGATGAAACCGCGGCAGTTTTCACAACCCGGGGAGGGTATGGATGCGCGCGGCTCTTTCCCTATCTCGATTTGGATCGCATTGTTCGGTCGCGAAAGATGCTACTTGGATTTAGCGACGTCACCGCCCTCCATGTCGCGCTCAACCGACGGGGGATGCCGACAGTGCACTCCCCAATGGCGTTGACCCTTCATTACCCCCGAGAGGACTGGGTCTACGAATCACTCATACGGGTTCTTCGAGGCGACCTCGTGCCACCATCCGAAGCTCCTGCGCCAACAACCGTAGTTGGCGGAGTAGCAATAGGAAAGACGGTGGGCGGCTGCATGTGCCTCCTCACCGATTCCATTGGTACGCCAGAAGAACTGGACACCGACGGTAAAATTCTCGTCATCGAGGACGTTGACGAGCAACCCCATCGCATAGACGCGATGTTCACCCATCTCGTCAACAGCGGTTTGGCAGCCAAGTCGGCTGGATTTGTCATTGGCCAAATGACCCGAACCGACGAACATGTCGACGAAGCCATCGGCGGGCGTCCTTGGCGGGACATCATAACCGAACGGTTGGCGCCGCTAGGGAAGCCGATGATCTTCGACTTTCCATTCGGCCATATGAAGGGGATGTTGACCATTGCGCTTGGCCTTATGGCCAGACTTGATGCCGATGCGGGCACTCTCACGTTTTTGGAGCCGCTATGCGAATGAAATCTGCACTTATCGTCCTGGGTATCTGTTGTTCGGTCTTTGGCCAAGCGCCCAAGGTACAGGTTTGGGAAAAGGTAGTGTCGCCGGGATTGACCTATCGAATGGAAGTCGACACGGATACTCCACTCATTGTCCATGCTCTACGATTCAGTATCGGTGCGCCCGGTCTCAAGGCAATCCCGGAACTTGCCGGACACACCATCAACGAGGAGGGCACGGTCAAGGGGCGGCTGACTCCGGCACAGATGGTCAGCCAGGAATCGGCGATTGCGGGGATCAATGGGGACTACTTTTCGTTCACTCAGGGGGCGCCGATTGGGTTGACGGTTCGTGAAGGAGAACTGCTCGATACTCCGGCTCGGGCACGAGCCGTTTTCGCCTGGGGCCCCCATCAATCAACGGTAGGTTTTTGTTCCACGACCGCCTCGATCACTCCAGACGGTGGCTCACCGATCAAGGTGGACTCTATCAACCAGCCTTGTGGCCCCAACGATATCGCGGTTTATTCCCCGGCCGAGGGAATCGCTTCAACCTCAGTTTCGAACGTCACGGCGGTGGTTTCGCTGAACAATCCGACGTGGTCGCCAAGCGCAACCTTGACTGGCACGTTGGACAGCGTCTCCTCCGACTCAAAAGAGATGAAAGTGCCCGATGGAAAGGCACTTGTCGTGGCAACGGGAGAAAAGAGTCAATCGATCTCGGGACTCAAAGTGGGCCAGTCGGTGAGCATCCAAATCCGGTCAAGCGGCATCGACTGGGACAAATATGAAAATGTGATCGGCGGTGGACCGATTTTGGTAAAGGAAGGAAAGGTCGCCGTCGATGCGGAGGCAGAGGGCTTTCCAGCGTCATTCTATGCAAAACGGCACCCGAGGACCGCGATCGGACGGACATCCGATGGGGATATCTGGTTGGTAGCGGTTGATGGGCGTCAGGAAATCAGCGTTGGGGCGACCCTCGAAGAATTGGCCAAAATCATGCGTCGCCTGGGTTGTAACGATGCGGTTAACCTCGACGGCGGTGGGTCGACCTGCCTTCATCTGCTCGGCGTCACCGTCAATCGGCCCAGTGATGGAGTTGAACGACCAGTTTCCGACGGCGTTTTGGTATTTGGTCCCAAGCCGGTTGCCTCCAAGGGTGATCTTAAGCTTGTGGTGCCGTCAAGGATAGGTCTCGCCACTCAAACGGACGCACACCTCACTCTAGACGGCAATCCGGTACCAAATTCAGACGTCATCTGGGGAGCCCAAGGCGCCGCTTGGATCGATCAAGGAGGAACCTTGCATCCTCTTGAGCTTGGAAGAATAAAGCTCAAGGCCAGCGCCTACGGCAAACTGCTCGTCGCGGAGTCCACGGTCGTAGAAAAAGTTCGGGGAAGAAGCCCTGCGCCGACTAGACGTTAAACACGTCGACCGGCGTGAACTTCTGTGCCAGCACGGTTTCAGAATCGCCGCCCATCCACGTATCCAGAGTAGCGGCGTACACTTCGCGGAAATCCTGGGTGTGTCGGATATCGCCATCGAGAAGATTGTCCAAATCGGGGATAGGGCCGTGGAGCCCACCCTTTACTTTGCTGCCGATAAGGAACATCGGGGCGGCCGCACCATGGTCGGTCCCTAAACTGGCGTTCTCTTGAGCTCGTCGTCCGAATTCCGAGAACACCAAGGTCACAACCTTGTCCGCCTTGCCGATTGCTTCCATCTCCTTTTGGAACGTGTTAACCGCGTTTCCGAAGTTCTTCAGCAGGCTCTGATGCCCTTCAACCTGCCGGGCATGGGTATCGAATCCCCCGGCTTGGAAGTAGACCACTCGGGTTGCCGGCGAGGTGGCGATCAACTGGGCAATCTGTTTGAATCCGCTCGCAAAGGCGTCGTTGGCATAAGTTGATTGCGATTTGTACGTGGCGAGTTGCTTCTGAAGCACGCTAACCGCATCCAAGGCGGATCTGCTTGCATTTTGCACTGCCCGTGTCGCCGTACCGTTCGGGGCATCGGCGCCTTGAATCTCCCGGAGCATCCGTTCGGAGTCCGCGTCGCCAATCATATTTCGAAGGTCGGCAAGACTAGCGAAGCATGGAATGCTGGCATCCTGTCCGGCAAGCGCAAGCGGCTGTTCGGTCGACAGACCGAGCGCCACAACCGGATTGAGCGGATGGCTTCGCATTTCGTTGTCGAAGTGGCGCCCAAGCCAACCGTACTTCAAATTGCTTTCCGGGCTGGCTGACTGCCAAATCTCCATGCTCTTGAAGTGAGAACGATTGGGTTGGGGATAACCGACGTTTTGTATAATCGCAACTTTGCCCTGCTGGAACAGCTCCGCAAGCCCGGTCAATCCGGGATTGAGTCCCATTTCACCGGAAAGTTTGAGGACCTTGGCTTCCGGAATACCGATCATCGGGCGAAGCTTGTAGTAAGCCTTGCTGGCGTATGGCACGACTGTATTGAGGCCGTCGTTTCCGCCGGACCACTGGCAGACCACGAGAACCGTGTCGGAGGCGGCCTTTCCGCCCTTTGCTTGTCGGAGTACATCCGCCTGGGCGATGGATGAAAGCCACCTGGGAGCCACTAGCCCCACCGCGATCATTCCGCCGCTCTTGATCACTTCTCGTCGACTAAGTATGTTGCTCATCGTGCGCTTCTAGTATCCGCCATATCAGACCCGATTGGCACCGTTTATGGCCTCGTTACTTGATGTTCGGGCGTGGTGTTCGATGCTTGAGTTCGGCCAAAGGTAATCTCTATGCGTTGAAAATGCGGAAGCGCCAGCTATGGGGCACCATTTCGGCCACTGTCTTAGCGGGCCTTACGTTAGCTGTGTTCTATTTTCTGCAGTTCTATGGGCCTGAAAGCGCCATATGGCAATTCAATGAACAGGTTAAAGAGGACGCGGGACAGGGTGGTCAACTTCTTTCCGGAGCATTCTCTCCGAACGAAAAACGGTTCCTTTATACGCTTGAACTGATGTACAACGGGGGGGTCGCAATCCAGATTCCTTACATGCAGCGTCTAGGCAACGAGGTGGATGCGATTGTGCTTTACACTTTTCCGCGTGTTTCAGGCGGAAAACCGGGCACTTCCATGGCCATGATATGGGTTGTAGTAAGGAGTGGAAAGGTTTGGAAAGTTGACCTCTATCAAACGGCGAAGATCTTTCAGCGCAACCAAACAAGCCTTCCAGAGAATCAAGGCCCTTGAAGGCGCCCCATTGAGGTTAAATAGGAGTTCGATGAAGCAGTCCGGCCGAATAAGCATTCTTATGCTGGCGAGCATTTTTTCAGTTGTATTAGTTACGCTCATTTTGATATTTAGCCGCGAGTCCCTCTCGACGGTTGGCGCTCGATTTATGGACGCGCTTGAGAGACACGACGTCAACAAGCTCACGGCGATGAGCATGATGAACGGTAAGACCGAGGACCAAATTCGCAAGGAGTGGGATTACACGGTCAACACAGCCGGTAGGTATTACCAGTTTGCCTATTCGGTGGAAGGGGGAACCCAATCGGGTCCGAATTTGGGCTCGGTCAAGATTAGGATCATTAAGGATATCGACAAACCGGGCTCTTACGACGAACTCGTTGAACTGCCGATGGTAAGAGTGAACGACGACTGGAAGGTCGATGTACGCAGCATGAGCCACGAACTTTTCCCCGGCTTGCCCCGGTGACGGATACAATAACCCCACATGGGGAGTTCTGAAGTTCTAATTCGAATCTGGGATTCCCTGCGTCCGGTCCTTTGCATTTTACTTGTCCTTGGCAGCGCCTTCTTTGTCGCCGCGGAATACGCCTTGGTCGGTTCTCGAAGAGGACGCATCGAGGCGATGGGGAAGAAGGGTAGCAAGAATGCAAGACTTCTAAGCTCTGCACTCCACGATATCTCGCCGTATATTGCGGCAACCCAGATCGGAATCACGATGCTGGGCATTGCCATTGGCTCCTTTACTGAGCCGTACGTGTCTGGCTGGCTGGAATCGATGCTTGTGATGGTGGACCAGCGGGCCATCAAGGTTCTTTCCTATCTACTGGTCGTATTTGTGTTGCTGGTAGTCGGCGAACTTTGCCCGAAATACATCGCTCTGCGCCACTCCGAGCGATTGGCGCTGCTCGTATTCCCACCGCTGAGAGTGATCGTAGTCATCCTAAAGCCCCTTATCCTGTTAGCTCAGTGGACTGCCGGCTTACTGCTGAAGCCCCTCAAAGTGGATATTCACATGCGTGATAAGGATTCGATCCCGAAAGAGGAGTTGCTCATGCTTGTCCAGACCGGCGGAGCCTCGGGAATTCTCGACAAGTTGCAAGCGGATATGGTGTCCCGTGCCCTCCGGCTTGATGTCCTTGACGCAAAAGACATCATGATCCATCGCCTGGATATCAGGTGGCTCGATGCCAGCCTGAGCAAAGTTGAGCTGCTTGCAAGGCTAAAGGTGATCCCAAACAGTCGAATGCCCGTTTGCCGAGGAGATATCGATGAACTTGTAGGCGTGGTTTACCTCCATGACATTGTCAAGCATGTCGACGAGGACACTTTCAGCCTCGAGAAGATCGCTCGGCCGGTGGTAGCAGTGCCAGAGAACCTGCCGATGGCCAAGATCTTGGATCTGATGCGCGTCGAGAAGACGCAGATGCTTATCGTCATGGACGAATATGGCGGCACGAGTGGGCTGGTAACTCTGGAAGACGTGGTTGAAGAGGTGTTCGGAGAGTTGGAGGATCGACTCGAAAGTGAGCGAAGGCCGATCGACGTCTACCCCAATGGAAGAATTTCCGCCCGAGCCGACGTCAGAATTGATGAATTGGTGGCGTCTGTGGGGCTGAATATCGACGTGGGCGAGGATACCGACACGCTTGCAACCATTGTGATCAACCACTTGGAGAGAATCCCAAGGACGGGTGACAGCGTCCATACTGCGATTGGGCTCCTACGAGTGGAGAACATGGCGCGCAGACGCATTACTCGCGTGAGTATCCAACTCGCACCTGGCGTCATGCCGACCAAGAATCAACCGGAATAGCCTAAATCTGGGTGTGTTCGGCTTCGTAGACCATTCGCAAGCGAACCGCGATCGCCACTGCGTGGTCCGCCACGTGTTCGAGGGCATGGAATGCCTCAATCGTTCGAACAAGGTGCTCCGTTGCCTCTGGGTTCTGTTGGATGAGGTTGAACACTTTGTTGCGGGCCTGCGAATAGGCTGTGTCGATCTCCTTGTCTCCACGCACGATCTCAACCGAGAGTTCGGTCGAGTAATCCGAGAATAATCGGATACTGGAATTAAAGGACCGCCGTGCGGCTTCGCCAAGTTCCAATAAGGCAACCCTCATTTCAGGGGGAAACTGTCCTGAGAGCTTCGTGGCCCGGCGCGCCAACTTGACCGCATCGTCTCCGACCTTCTCGATCTCGCTCACAACGCCCAGCGTCGAGACCAAGAACCGTAAGTCCGCCGCAACGGGGGACTCTTGCATAACGGCGATGACCGTTTTGTTGACGACCGCCCTTTCAAAATCATCGACGCGGTCATCCGCGGCGATGACCCGATTGGCTAACTCCAAGTCGCCATTGAGGGTCGATTCGACGGCCAAACGTACCATCTCATTGGCGTCGCCCCCCATGCGGATCACATCGGATCGGATTTCTTCCAGTCGTTCTTGAAAATGGTGTCTTAGTGTCACAGGCAAAATTCGATTCAATCGTCGTTTGACGAATAATCATTATGTCCTTTGATTATCGACGGTTGTATAGCCGTTAATATTGCGTACACTTGTGGCAACGAGATGGTCAGGGTGGACGAGCCAAATGAACATTCGTCTGACGATCGGAATTATCATCCGTTGCGTCGGCTAATTCCAGAACTTAAGCCTTTTAAGGGGCTTTTGATGTTATGCGTCGCCCTCACGATTGCCCAAAGCGCCTTCGGCTTCTTGCCGCCATTCGTTCTCGGTGACATCGTCAATCGGTTGCAGCGCGGTGAAGGCGTTAATACCGTTCTGTATCTAATTATCATCGTGGGACTATCAGGAAGTCAGGCGCTCCTGGGATATGGGCTTTCCATTGCGATGTCGACCCTCGGTCAGAATTTCTTGATCCGAATTCGAGACCGCATGCTCGGACATATGCAGTCTCTTCCCTTGGCGTACTTTGAGAAGAACCAAACAGGAAAGCTTGTCAGCAACGTAATCAACGATGCAAGCACGGTTCAGAACCTCATAACGGCGAACCTGACCACGATGGTCGGTGATATCGTCCAGTTGCTGATCGTGATCGTCGTCCTTTTCACAATCAACCCGACGATGGCTCTTTTGAGTCTCAGCATCGCTCCCCTGTACATATTTAACTTCCGCCGGTTCTTCAAGCCTCTTCAAGTCACCAGCGACGACATTCGCGCCAAGCGCGACACCATGTTCGGCCAAATGCAGGAGAAATTGACCGGAATCCAGACGGTAAAGAGCTTTGGGCAGGAGCGTTGGGAAGCGAGGAGCTTTATGAGCACCACCCGCGAGCTGATGGGCCTGAACGTCAGGCAAGGCGCCCTGGGAGGTGGACTGTGGACGGTTGCAGACGCGCTTTGCGGCCTTGCCACGGGAATGGTGCTGTACTACGGCGGATCACTTTGCCTTCAAGGCAAGATGCAGGCAGGAACTCTCGTTATGTTTCTGATCTATGCAGTGAACTACGTATACGGTCCGATCGTTCGGTTCCTTGTGATCCTGGATCCCATCGCCCGCGCCGAAGCCGCCCTTAACCGCATCTTCCGCACGTTGGGGACGTTCAACCAGGTGAAAGACAGTTCCGACGCCCAGCCGATGCCTCAGATCGTGGGCGAAGTCATTTTCGATAATGTCTGGTTCGAGTATGAACCGGGACAGCCGGTCCTGAAGGGCATCAACTTGCGTGTTGAACCGGGTCAGATGGTCGCCTTGGTAGGGTTTTCCGGAAGCGGTAAGACGACCCTTGCAAGCTTGCTTCTGCGCCACTATGATCCGACGAAAGGCATGATTGCGTTGGATGGAATCGATCTGCGAGACACCCAGCTGCTTTCCTATCGATCTCAAGTCGGAGTCGTTGCTCAGGAGAGCATTCTGTTTAACACGACCATTCGAGAGAACATTCGCTACGGACGCCTATCAGGGACCGATCGTGAAGTTGAAGATGCAGCAAAGGCAGCAAACATACACGAGGCGATCATGACGTTTCCCGATAACTACGACACTAAGATCGGAGAAGACGGGATCAAGCTGTCGGTAGGTGAGAAGCAGAGAATGGCCATCGCAAGGGCATTACTTGCCGATCCCAAGATTCTGATCCTGGACGAGGCGACATCGTCACTCGACTCCCAGACCGAAGCCCTTCTACAAGCCGCTCTCGATAATCTGATGGCGGGACGGACCAGCTTCGTGATTGCGCATCGCCTCTCAACAATCGTCAAGGCCGACGTTATCGTCGTGCTGGAGAAGGGAGTGGTTACTGAACATGGCACTCACGCCGAACTTCTCCAGACCGACGGCCTCTACTCGCGCCTATACCGCGAGCAGTTTAGAGTCGCGCTCCAAGCAGCCTCGTAGAAGTCCGAAGGGGCGCTAGTCAGCCAACGAAATCGCCAAAACACGGATCTCCTCGTCATTCGGCAAGGTGATGCTTTGTACCGTTTTGGTTGGGATTAGGTCGAAGCCGTACGAGTAAACGAAGAAGGTTCGAGAGTCCCGAGAGCCGTCCCCAGTGATTCGATATTCGCTTCGAATCGCCCGGCTCTCACCTGGGAAAGCCTCTGGAACGTACCAGTCGCTGAAGTTCTGGTGATAGGTCTTCGTTGTTCCATCGGTGTAGGTGACGGTGATCGTCTGATCCTTATGAGATCCTTCGATCGAGGACCCGAGCACCCAAAGCGATTTGTGCATCCCGCTTGGAAGCGGAATGGTGTTGGCATGGCAGGCAATTGCGTCCGTCGACCCTGCCGCCCCCAGCGTGAACGACACGTTCTTCGATTGCTTGATACCGGCTACAAATGCGCTGGGAAACGTATTGCCCTCTCCGTCGAATCCTCCGCCTGAATCGGTCTTGGCGCCATCTGCCTGGATTCCTCGGATATTGAAGAAGCCAGAAAGATCGACTGGAACGCTTGTTCCCGCCTGAACGGAAGGCAACGCGCGTGGCTCCATACCAGGAGTTGTTGGTCCACGCAGAATATGAGCCGGATCTGCCTTGTACGCGGCAATGAACTCCGCCCAGAGGGAGTCGACATCCTTTCCACAGTAATCATGAAACAAGCTGTTTTTATACTGTCCCGCGCGCGCCGCGTCGTTCAATTTGGTAACGATTTGGCTATCGTAGTGGAGCGTACACCAGCCGAGGAAGGTCGCACTCGTTTGGTAGGCATCGTGATAGGTCGCTCGATTGACGTTGATGCGTGGGTGGAAATGCTCCGGCTCAAACTTGACCCATCGTATATAGTCCGCCGTCCCCTCGATGAGCCAACCCGGAGCGGAGGCGCTAATCGATTGAACGACGTGGGCTGTTTCATGAACGGTCAGGCCAGTATCGTCCGGATGCTCGCGGCACCATTTTGAGTTGACTGTCATGACCCCACCACCGGTCGCGGCGACGCCGGTGACTCCCGGGCCGGTCTTGTAGACCACGTTGACCATATTGGGAGTGATCAGGCCATAGGAATAGAGGATGGCTGCAGTGTCCGGCCAAAAGGACTCCATTTGCTTTTCTGCCGTTGCCGCCCACTTGGTCAGATCGGGAGCTTGGCTGAGGTCGATGAAACCGCGTCCGGGGCCATATTGGACATGCGAAATCGGGATGGATGATTTCACCGAAATCTCGCGAATGATCAGCTTGGGAACGCCGGATTGGGGATTGGTCCGGATTCGGATAACCATGACAGAACGATCTTTAAGGGAAGCGTCCACGATGCCTGCGGCATCAAATGAGCCAGCTTTGGTGTATGTCACACCATCGGGCGAAGTCTCGACGAACGCGTTCGTGAGGCAATCATTCTTGTCGCTATCGCCGGTCGTGATTTTGAGAGAGCGGACCGGAATTGGGCGAGAGAGTAGCACGAGAAAGTCGTCCCCATCGTCCATACCTCCGGTTGTTTGAAAGCTCGTCGTATCGTCGCCGTCCATCGCCATCTCGGGCCTGTGGTCGCGAGTGGAGGGCATAGTGGAGTATAGGAGAGCCTCAGCGGGGATTAGGGTTGTCAGAGAGGCATGCTCATGGGAGTTGCGAGCCCACGAGCTTCCAGACAGAGTCAATCCAAGAAACAGTCCAAGCGCAACGCGCCGGTGCAAGGATTCGTTCACATTCATGGTCTTCCTAAGGATGGCCGAATTAGACTTGTGCGCGCACTGCCACTGACCGAACATACTAGCGATTCAACTATTAGGAGTCCACTTTTTGTCCAATCACAAGGCCACCGACTTTCTCTTCCGGACCGGTTTAGTTGTCAAAGGCGTCGATTCGCTCTTCGAAGTCATCGGAGGAGTCTTGCTCACGATGCCTACGAAGTTGGCCCGATACATCCTGGTTCTCTCTCAGCACGAATTGTATCGGCACCACGAGGTGTTGGCAGGTCGGCTGGATAAGCTGGCCGACGATGTCACGGTTCATGTGCACCTCGCATCGGCGCTTTACCTCCTTGTCCATGGACTTGCGAAAGTAATTCTAATTAGCGCAATATTCTTTCGCAAGAGGTGGGGTTATATTGGGTTTATCGGAGTTCTTTCGCTTTTCACGGCCATTGAGATGACCCGAGCGATTACGGCCCACGAGATCGTCACCGGGGTGTTAGGACTTTTCGATGTAGCGGTTGTCCTGTTAATACTTAAGGAGTATCGGATCCAGTTTGGACAGGGAAGGTCGGCCAGCGGTGGAGAGAACGTCGAATGAACTCGCGCATCTATCTTCTTAACCGCCAGGGCCCGGTCGTTAGTCGAACAGGTGGGGAACAAAGGGCGATAAGTTCGTCGTGATAGCTTGGGGAGCTTCACGGATTCCGATGCCGTGAGATGTTCCGCCGATGATCCAGCTTCCGATCATGGTTCGTTTATCATGAAAGGTAGGTAGTTCAACGTACTTCTGAAAGACGGATCGCTGGCCTCCATAACGGCCTGGATTGCGGGAGTTTCCTTCCGGGGCCACGATGCTCACGTTGGCCCCTTCCCGCCCCAGCAACGGCTTTTCTGCGTAGTATTTCAGACCTCTTGGGGAGTCGAAATACGCCTCAATCAAGTTAGGATGCCCTTCAAAAAGCTGCCATAAGATCGGCAGAATCCCCTTGTTCGACAAGATCATCTTCCAAATGGGTTCCATCCAGACTGTCTTATCGAACGTCTGGAACATCTGGACATTGAACTCATCCTGCAGCATCCACTCCCAGGGGTAGAGTTTAAAAACTGCTCGCATGTGGCGTCGATGCACGTCGGCAAAAATCCTATCCGCATGCGACCAGCCGATTTCTCGCATAAGCAATGCGTCCGTGTCGAATCCGGCTTCGGTGGCCGTGTCGCGCAACGCGGTGATCGTCATAAAGTCTTCTACGGAATCTGCAGAAGCAAAATGAAGCAGATTGCCTTCCAAATCGCCTGACGCGCGTATCACCCTCCAATGGTCAACGAGGCCCTCCCAGAGAGAGTTGAACTGCTCCGATTCGGGAAAAAGTTCCTGAAGCCAATACCACTGCACCACCGCGGCCTCCAAGAGGCCGGTTGGCGTGTCTGCGTTATACTCCAGCATCTTTGGCGGATCGACTCCGTTGAAGGCGAGATCGAAGCGCCCGACTATCGACGGAGTTTGATGTTCCCAGGAATGTTTGATCCAGGGAATCGCTTGGTTAGGGATTTTCAGGTCATCAAAGAGGTTGTGCTCGATCACATGCTGGACGGCCAGCAAACACAGGCGATGAAGTTCGTTGGTTGCGTCTTCAAGAAGGTCGACTTCGCTTGCGGTCAGCCGATAATAGGCAGACTCGTTCCAGTAAGGCCCATCGTCGTTTTGGTGATAAAGCAGTCCGAGGGCATCGACCTTTGCGGCCCAGCCGGCTCTCGGTTCAATTTCGAATCGGTCCAATTACTCTCCGCCGCCTCCCCCATGGCCCTCTCCTGCTTCCCCAAAACCACCGCGAGAGACATCTCCGCCCGCCGAGACCACGCCGCCAGACGCGTGCCCCACGGAGACGCCCTGCGACGATACGACGTCCGCGCCTTCGGTAGGGGCCGTTTGATACCCCTTGACTGTGCTGCCCACCGAAGCGCCGCCCCCGCCCGTCTCGTTGTTTTGTACGTTGCCCCCGTAAACCCACTGAGGGCTGCCGAATGTCACGATCGTAGAATTGTGTGGGACCGGCCCTTGGCAATAGGAATCGGGCAGGATTTTCCCATTTTGGTCGACACAGCGACGCACTTCTGTAATATTCGAATCGGATACGCCGTCGGAAAACGAACCACATCCGTTGGCGATAAGAGTGGCCGCAACTGCCACTACGAGGGTCGCTGGAACGCTCTTTGACTTTCGACTCATCTTGGTATTATTCTCTCGAACGAGACAACATCCTCATTACCTACAAGGGCGCCGTTTGTCGATGATCGCAAGGCTCTAGTTCAAGTGGATTGTAGAGATGCACCGCACGTTATCATACTGACTAAGTTGCGCTTGCGTTTCAAGAGGGTCGCCTGGGCCAGATAATTCGAAATCACCGTCGGATGTCATGGTTCACGGTAGGTTAACCCTTCGTTGTAGGGAGGCATTCCATTTGCGATCAGGGCTTGTTTGGCTTTTTCGCATGTCGAGATCAATCGCGACCAAGCCGGATCGTCCGTCCGTGGCAGTAGGCTGTTGAACCAATGGCCTCCGTCGAAGAACTCGTGAACCGCTTCAACGGCAAAGCGAAGCGTTGCCACTTCAAAATCATCATAGAGAAAGGTCCCGATGCATCGGCTCAAGTCTTCGGGCAACTCATCGAGGATGAGTTCTCCGTGGGCACGAATGTCACCTGCTGCAAAGGGACATCTCAAAGTGTGTTCTTTAAGATTCGCATCGCAGAGCCTTCCCAAGGTAGCCAGAAGCTCATACCTTAACCAGGGTTGTGTGAGCAAAACTGGCGACTAGGTAACCCTTAATGTGATGATAAATGCTAGTGGAAACAGCGTGTTTAGGCCCATTTGCAATGCTATGTGACAATTCACCAGCTAGTATGCGGCTGTTTAGAACATTCAATGGCCAGCTTGGATTGTCTCCTCGAAGATCTTCCAATGAGAATCGCTGATTCCGCCGAACAGAGAAATGCCGGAACCACCCTTCTTGTGCACGATCTGGATCGCTTGTCGGAAGGCGTCGAGGTCTTGTAAATCAGGCATATACAACCCGGCATAGACGGGAAAAGTAACGGCCTGGATGTTCTCTAACATGCAATCGCCGATCCAATCGACTCCCGCTTCATAGAAGCTGTTGTATGTCATCGGGCACACGGCATCAAGAGGCCACTTGTCCCAGTCTTGTCTACATATTTTCCTGGCCATACTTGGAGTGGGAAATACGGCGGCGGTGATGAGCTTGCGCCTCGCTTTAACGGTCGATGCGAGTTGCTTTACCAAGTGGGTTACCGAGTCATAGCGAAAGTGAAGCCATTGCTGGTCATGAGACGGATCTTGGATATCCATTGGATCTCGACCAGAGAACTTCTTAAACGCTTCTCGCGTTTGACTGCTATAGCAGAAGTCATAGTCAGGCAATTCTTCAGTCTGATCCAGGTGGTAGTTTTTCCATAGTCCTTTGGGAAGGATGATGTCGGGGTACCTGACATAGTCCAGATGTACTCCCGAAACTGCAGGATGACTTGCGAGTTCGTCGGCGCGCTCCTTAAGATAACTTTGGACGCCTGGTATTACGGGCGATACCCACCGGTAGTAATTCACATAGGGTGGGTTGTCGAAGCACGATTTCCCAGTCCTACTAACCATATACCAATCGGGGTGGTGTTCGCGAATCCAGGAATCGCCTCGATTGGTCGTCCACATCCAACTATGGAGTTCCAGTCCAGCGCCTTTGATGATGTCGAATTCTCGCTCGTCGATCCCGCCTTCCAGGAATATTCCGTCGATACCATGCTTTCGATAAGTGGCATATTTCTCTTTCAGTTTAGAGTCAGACGCATTTTTATCGATACCTACCCATGCCCAATACTTCTTGTGTGTCAAAGTGTCTCTCTTCGTCGCGGGATACTTTGTGAACGCCCCAGCTGCAGTAACATGAGTCCCTAAGCCAGCCGCCAAAGTTGCAGAAGCGGAGGCCTTGATGAACTCACGTCGATTCACCGCCTTATTCTGCTATGCATTGGGCTCGATTCACAAGGGGGACGGAACGCGGCTGCGGTCCCGTCTCACCTGCACAATCTCTCCCATGATGCTGAGGGCAATCTCTTCCGGGGTACGAGCGCCGATGTTCAGTCCGATCGGGCCATGGATACGTGCTAGCTCCTCATCGGAAAAACCCAATGACCGAAGCGTATCCTGCCGCTTGGTTTGTGTGACACGGCTTCCAAGAGCTCCGATATACTTCACCGGGCTCCGTAGGAGGATCGCAAGGGCGACATCGTCGATCTTGGGGTCATGGGTCAGCACCACGGCATACGTTTCGGCCGTAAGCCCCGCTTCCGCCAGGCCTAATTCGGGCCACTCAACTAGAATTCGATCTGGAACGATCGGAAATCGCTCCTGGTTCGCGAATGCACGGCGTGGGTCTACCACGATCGTTTCGAATCCCAACTCCTTTGCGAACTTGACAAGCGGTACGGCAATATGGACTGAACCGACGATTACGACTTTTTCGCGTGACGCAAGCACGTTTAGGAACAATCGTTTGGCTTCCGTTTGGATCTCGCCACTTTGCCGATTCCGGTAGGCTGCCTCGATTTTGCCGTCAAAAGGGTCTAAGTCGCCTGGGATCCACAAGCCAGTCGATTTTCCCGCCAAGTCTGAGACGATCACGGTAGGGTCGTCTCGCCGGATCCGCGTGGATACCGTTCGCCAGAACGAAGGGTCCCTGCCAACAGGATCAGGATCAATCCAAACCTGGATGCGTCCGCCGCAGGAAAGACCAACATCCCAGATGCTGTCATCGGTTACTTCCTCGAATTTGAGTTCCCTGGGTTGGGAATCGGCAAGTGCTTGAATCGACGCCTCGATAACGGCCGTTTCAACGCAGCCCCCGCTGACCGAACCGCAGATGAGCCCATCATCTCGAACACCCATCACTGACCCAATCGGTCGTGGCGAGGACCCCCATGTCTGGGTAACCGTCGCAGTGGCGAATTTTCGCCCCTCGGCAATCCATTGCTCAAGTGTCGGAAGGATATCACGCATAGGAACAGATGCTGCGGCCAGCACTCACGGTGCGGAGTTTAGGTAACTGTCCTACGAATCTTCGAGGACGTAAGTTCGCGGCAATCCAGGAGTACCTCCAAGACCCTTGCCGCCCAACTCACGTCCTACTGACTACACCAATTCATCGATCTTGATCGGGAATTTGCGGACTCGTTTTCCCGTTGCGGCGAAGATAGCATTGGCCACCGCCGGCGCAACCGATGGGTAACCGACTTCACCCATTCCACCTGGATTCTCGCTGCTTTGGATAATATGCACTTCCACTACCGGCATCGCGTCCAAGGTCATCCAGCGATAATCGGGCCAGCTATCCTCCACGACTCCGCCTTTGTCGATCGTGATGGCCGCTCGGAGGGCAGTCGAAAGGCCATCCGTACAGGCGCCCTGCATCTGAGCTTCGACCCCCTTCGGATTGACCGCCACGCCGCAATCGACCACGCAGGTCGCCCGAATCAACTTGATCTTCTTATCCTGAACGCTCAGTTCGATGACATGAGCCGCATAGGAGCCGTAACCACGAAAGCAGGCAATTCCTCGACCATGTCCGGCGGGCAAGGGCGTACCCCAACCTGCTTTCTGAGCTGCGACTTCGAGAACGTTCTTTAGGCGAGCAAAGTGGGGCTCCGTGATGAGCTTTCGCCGGAACTCAAAAGGATCCTGACCCGCGGCATGGGCAAGTTCATCAAGGTAACACTCGTTTGCAACGTTTAGCAGAGTATTCTCGACCGACCGCCATGCTCCGGTGGGGACCGTTCCGCGAATGGCGCTGTGATACAGACCGGAGTTAGGGATGTCGTACGATAACCCCGAGTCGCCAAACGACCCTCCCGGTCTTCCCATGCCAGCCTGAATCGCCTGGTGGCTCCAACCAACTGGACTGCCTGACGAATCGACCGCTCCTTTAAATGACGAGTGGCAAGCAGGACGATAATTGTCGTGCTTCATGTCGTCCTCGCGAGTCCAAGTCACCTTCACCGGCTTTTTGATCGCTTTGGATACGTTGACCGCGTCAATAATGTACTCGTCCGAGAGGCGCCGTCCAAAGCCGCCGCCCAGGAGCATCACGTTAAGAGTCACCTGGTCGACGGGGATTTTTAGAAGCCTTGCCACATCACGTTGATGCCCGGTTGGCTGCTGTGACCCGGTCCAGACCGTGCAGTGATCGTCGCGAACGTCGGCTACTGCGTTAAGCGGCTCCATCGTTGCATGGGCCAAAAACGGAAAATCGATCGTTGCCTCGACAACCTTTGATCCCGTCGGCATCTCCTTATGATCGATGACCGCTGCTTTCATCTGCTCCGCGATGGCCGCACTGTTCAGCGTCGCGTTTGGACCGAGGTCCCAATCGACCTTCAGAGCTTGGCGCCCGCTGATCGCCGCCCACGTATTCGTTCCGACGACCGCGACTCCGCTTGGAATCGTCACAACGTCGATCACCCCTGCGACTTTTCGGGCTGCCGAGTCGTCGACGCTCTTGATTGAGGCTCCAAAGGCCGGTGGCCGAGCCACGACTGCGTAGACCATCCCAGGGACCTTGACGTCGATCCCATACATCGCCTTGCCCCGAACCACATCCGGATTGTCGACTCGCGTCGCTCCTTTCCCGATGATCTTGAACTCGTCCGCCTTCTTGAGGTCCGGTTTTTCGGCTGGCAAGGGCATCGTAGACGCGATCTCGGTCAGTTCGCCATATGCCAGCGACTTCTTCCCGTCTGCGCTGAGGACATGTCCCTTCGATGTCTTAAGGGTCGAGGGGTCAACATTCCACGACTTGGCCGCCGCCGCAACAAGCATCATTCTTGTGGCCGCACCCACCTGTCGCAACTCGTTATACATCGCAATAATCGTATGGCTGCCGCCGATTCCTTGGTTTCCGTAAGTGGCACTGTCGGTAGGGGCCTGGGTTACGCGAACATTGTGCCAATCTACGTCCAGTTCTTCCGCGACTAAAATCGCGAGCGATGTTCGACTGCCCTGTCCGGCGTCCGGCGCGATGATAGCGACGGTGACCAAACCGTCTGGATCTACTTTCACAAATGCGTTCGGGGCAAAAATGACTCCCGATTTTTCCTTACCCTTTACCTTGTCGCCCAGATCGGCGCAAGCTAGGGTTGAGAAGCTTCCGAGAGCGAGGCTGGCGCCCACTCCACCGACGATCTGGATGAACGAGCGTCGACTGATATCCAATCGGTTGCTCATCTTGTGGCTCCTGCGGCGGCCTTAATGGCCTCGCGAATACGCTGGTAGGTACCGCATCTACAGATGTGGGAAGCAAAAACGTCGTCGATATCGGCATCGGTGGGATGTGGATTCTTCTTGAGCAATGCCGCTCCGGCCATGATTTGGCCCGCTTGGCAGTAACCGCACTGGGGTACGTCGTGTTCAATCCACGCCTTTTGGAGGGGGTGGGTCCCATCTTTGGAAAGTCCTTCAATCGTCGTGACTTTCTTGTGACCGAGGCTCGATACAGGAATCTGGCAGCTCTGTTGTTCCGTACCATCCAAGAGAACGGTGCAGGCTCCGCACGCACCAATTCCGCAACCAAATTTCGAGCCGGTCAGATCAAGCACATCGCGCAAAACCCAAAGGAGCGGCATGTCAGGAGCAACATCCACCGAATGCTCCGAACCGTTAACGTTAATCTTAAATAGGGACATTGATTCGCCTCACTTTCATTCTAACTTGGATCTGTATGCGATAGGTAAGAAAGTTTATAAGGATGGAGCCACCGCGCATCGCTTGCATTGGTCCCGGGCCAAGACCCTCGCAAAAAAAAGCCCCAACACAACCTGTGTTGAGGCTCTTGACCTTCCGTTGACCGTTGCTCAGTCCTTGTACTTGATACCGCACCCATAAGGGCGGCTGACGGTTGTCGTGATGGTCTTGCCGGCCAAGGCTTCGTCGAGCGCGGCTGCGACAAAGTTCTTCGACGTCGCGATATCCGCTGGATCTGGGGTCGCTTTGTCGTCGATTCCGCCCATGTAGGCGATATGGCCATTGGGGTCGATTATGAACATGGTTGGCGTGTTCTTGGCGCCATAGAGCTTGCCTATGGTTCCGTCTGCATCGGGAACAAGGGTCGAACTCATCTTCTTTTCCGCCGCGAGCTTGTTAAGCTGGCTCGCTGGATAATAACCCTGGTTGCCTTCCGACGAAGAGAAAATCGTCAGCCACACAACGCCTTTCTGCGTGTACTTCTTTTGAAGTGCCTGCATGTTTCCGCTGTTGTAGTGCTTCTGAACGTATGGGCAGCCGAAGTTGCTCCACTCAAGTACAACGTACTTGCCCTTATAATCATCCAATTTGACGGACTTCCCGTGGGAGTCAACCGCGTCAAATGTGGGGGCGGCAGCGCCGACCGACACTTTGCCTGATGACCCGAATGCGAGAGCGGCTGCTCCCAGTACTACCGTAGCCCAAACCAGTGAATATGCCTTCATTGTCTGTCTCCTTACTAATCTTTAAGCCAGAACTTTATTATACGTCTGACTTCAATTTCCCTTGGTTAACTTTTCGTAACTTGAATATCGATCCAATGCGCCCCACTGCCGCGCCCGTCGGAGGGGGGAAGGACGAGCAGTCCAGTAAGACGGGTTGGCGGCGCGGGTGCATATCTAGACAGCGGAACTTCCACTTCTATTCCTGACGAGGTGGAAGTGATCGTCGGGATATCTGCCCCAAAGTAGGTTGGGTCGCCAGGAAAGAACTTGACGCTGCTTGCTTTGCCCCCCTGCTGCTTGACCGTAAGCAGAGCCGTTTTATCCTTGATGCGCGCGTTGAGGACGAGGCCCTGCGCATTCGTGGAAAGGGATCTCGCAGCAGGCGCGAATGCTGGATTTGGCTTGATTTCATCGGTCTGATGGACGACCATCCACAGTGAGGAATGCTGAGGAACGCACGCCTCACGGCACAGTAACCAGGTCACGTTCGCCCGAATTAAGGGCTCTTTTTGGGTGTCCCACGCAGTCGGCGGCGGAGTGATGTCCGTAACGAGCCAGACTTCCTTTTCGTAAACGTAACCGGCCACTCCGCCAACAACGATTCGTTCGGGAGTTGGCCATCGAATCGGCCCCGCTTTGAATCCCTCTGGAAGCTGCCAATCGATCTTGGTCGCCATACCGCTCTCGCCAGGATTGATAAAGTAGCTGTGGAATCCGGGCGCCATCTTCATGTGCAATGCCACCTGAAACGGCCTTCCCGCTTCGATACCGATCGTGCTGGGAACCAATTCAGTTTCCGCCTGAGGGGCATGGAATTGTTGCGCCCACCCAATGAGGCAGCAAATGGCGAGGGATATCACAATCTACTATACGTAAGGTTCATGAAGAACTTCGCAGCCTCCAACGTCCATTCTCCTGGCTGCAATGGCTAAACTGAGGCCGTCACTTATGCCATTTTGCTCGCTAGTTATTTCATTACTGCTCTCACAGACCATGACGCAACCCTATCACGAAGCCCTTCGCCCTCAATTTCACTTTACTGCCAAAACGAATTGGCTCAATGACCCGAACGGTTTGGTGTATTACAACGGTACGTATCATATGTTCTTTCAGCACAATCCAACCGGGATCGACTGGGGAAATATGACGTGGGGCCACGCTACAAGCCCAGACCTCGTTCACTGGACCCAAAATTCCAATGCAATCGATCCCGACGAGTTGGGAACAATCTTCTCCGGTTCGGCGGTCGTCGATTGGAAGAACACCGCTGGGTTTCAGACCGGGAAAGACCCCGCGATCGTCGCGATCTACACATCCGCTGGAGACACGTCTCCTGAATCAAAGGGCAAGCCATTCACCCAGTGCCTTGCCTATAGTTCAGATGCGGGAAAAACGTGGAAGAAGTATGGAGCCAACCCGGTCCTCAATCAAATTGCGGGCGGTAACCGAGATCCCAAGGTTGTTTGGTACGAACCACAGAAAGAGTGGGTTATGGCGCTTTATTTTGAAGGCAACGACTTTGGGTTGTTTAAGTCGGCGGACCTAAAGCACTGGGAGCCCCTCCAGAGGTTCAAATTCGATGGCGCCGACGAGTGTCCCGACATCTTCGAGATTCCTGTCGAAGGGACTCAAGGGTCCAAGTGGGTCATCAGCAGCGCCAGCGGCCGGTACCTGGTGGGAACATTTGACGGATCCACATTTACGCCAGTTCAGTCGCCCCAGAACATGGATCAAGGACCGAACTACTACGCAGTGCAATCCTATAGCGACATCGCCAAAAAGGATGGGCGACGGATCCAGATTGCCTGGATGCGCGGCGGCAGCTATCCAGGCATGCCGTTTAACCAACAAATGAGTTTTCCGTGCGTCTTGACTTTGCACCGGGAAGGCAGCGAGTATCGGATCTATCGCAATCCGATCAGAGAGATCAAGTCACTTTATGGTTCTCTATTCTCAAAGAATCAGCAAGTAATCCATCCAGGCGAGAACGTACTTGCCGGAGTCGAGGGAGATCTATGGGATCTGGAATTCGCGATCGAACTCGGTGACGCAAAGCAGGTTGTGCTTGGGATTCGTGGAACGCAAGTCATCTACGACGTTGCCTCAGAAACTCTGGAATGCGGGCCCCACAAGACCCATCTGGCGGTTTCCGGAGGTGAACTTAAGCTGCGCGCGCTCATCGACCGAACTTCTTTTGAACTCTACGGCAATGGAGGGGCTTTCTCCTATACAAGTTGCTTTTTGCCTGAGTTGGAGAATCACAGCCTGTCCCTGACTATGCAAGGCGGGACCGCAAAATTGAAGGGGCTGAAAGCTCACCAACTTCACTCCACGTGGCCACAAGCGCAAAAGTAGCGACCGTTGTTGTGCGGTCCGGAATCACTCTCCTGCGATTTTGAGTCGACGTCCATTCATGTCCGTAAGCAGCCAGCCAAGCAATCGACTCAAGCCGCCATGGGAGCCACAACTCACAAAGTCGACGGTTCGGTGCAGGCGGATGGCGCTGGAACCGTCGACCCAAACTGGTTTTGTCAATCGGACCGCGACTGACTCTGCGTCTTGAGGCAAAACCACTTTCCGGGGAGTTCTGGAACCCTCGACAACGGAGTCCGTTGGGCGCCCCACTCCCGACCAGGATTTGCCAGAAGGATCATCCTACTCGATGCCTACTCCGCCACACGACGTGAGTCGCGTACCGATGTCGCTCGACGACCATGGGAATGTAACGTACATGCTCGATGTACGATGGGGCACATCTGCGGGGTGGCTCGGCCCGCAGGGCGAAGTAGATACTGCTCCCGATGCCTATGGCGGCAACTGTCTTGTCGTGGCCCAACAACCCGGCCAAGCCGACGATCCCACTTGCGATGCTCAGCCCTTTCCACTGGTCGTCTCGGTGCTCTCGATATCGGTAATCCACACGATCGTGAGCGCTAGCGACCACCGGTACTGCCGATCCGACAACGATTGCACATACGATTGCGATTTGGGGAATGATCCTCTTGATGTTCATTTTCTGTCTCCTGCCCGCTTAACCGTCCGAGGAACCTGCTTGTTCACATGTGCGTTCACGCGTAGGTCTGTGTACCTATCGATCTACGATCAACCTCGAAACAGAAAAAACTCCCATTTGCCCTTCAAAGCTGCGATGGAAGGATCATCCTTGGCGGGGCGTAAACGTCTCGGAATAGGGTGTAGATTCCCCGGCTAGAAGCTGGTGTTCGACTTGCTCAATCAGTCCGCCTTGCGAATGACACTCCTTCAGGAGATAGCCGGTCCTCCAAATTCCGAGATCGAGATATCGGAGCGCAACGTAGCCACCAGACTTAAACGTGGAGTTGGTCGCACGCAAGTACCTGAATCGAATCGCGACTGTATTGGGTAATCGCCTCGACGAACCTGGCTGAGACAATGTGGTCTGAGAGACGTTGATCCAAAGGCGTTTGGCGGGAGGGATGCCTCCGTGGCCATCGATGTCGTATTCAATCTCTGAATGAGGCGCCTCTCGTTCCAGAATGTCGCGTACCACCTGCTTCGGACCGGATACATGGAAAAAACTGCAAACCGACCGATGCTCCGCTTTAAGCGATAGCTTATGTCGGCGCAAAACACTTTCGATATGCTTGAAGCAAATCATGTCGCCTGGGGCTATTGAAATCTGACATCCCGGTGAGTTGGCTGGCCGGTAAAAAGTATGCCCGCGTGCTCCACTCAATCCAAGGAGGATATTCGATACCAATGCGGTTACGAATGACATTTGAACCAAGTAACCCAAAACTGGACGCGAAACTCTGTGCGGCTACAAAACGGACTCGACTTCCGCAACTTCCCCTGCAGACAGGCGGAAGGTGAGGGCGCCGATGACGCCATCGACTTGATTGGGGTGTCGGATACCGACGATTGATCCGGTGACGGCAGGGTTGTTCAGGGTCCACGCGATCGCGGCTTCGCCTGCTGTGCGTCCGTGACGAGCCCCAATTTCAGCGAGCTTGTCAACGAGGATGAGATGCTTCGAAAGCAGAGGTTCCCTAAAGTCGTCGCTTCGACTTCGCCAGTCATTTTCGGGCAAGTTTGCCGCGCGCTCGGCGGTCATCTTGCCTGCCAAGAGGCCAGAAGCCATCGGTGAGTACCCAATCACGCCGATACCCTGTTCAAGCGCGTAGGGAAGGATCTCTGTCTCGATTCCACGACGGATCAGCGAATACGGAGGCTGCAGCGATGTGACTGGCGCGATCGTTTGGGCTCGTTTTAGCTGGGCGACGTTGAAATTGCAAACTCCGATATGCCTGACTTTTCCTTCCGATTTGAGTTCGACCAACGTGCTCCAGCCCTCTTCGAGATCCTCTTCAGGTTCCGCCCAGTGAATTTGGTAAAGATCGATCACGTCGAGTTTCAGCCTTCGAAGCGAGGCCTCGATTTCTGCTCTTATCGAATTGTTCTTCAGGCTCTTACCAATCTCTCCCTGCTCATTCCAAACGCGTTCGCACTTTGTAAAGATGTAGGGTCTCTCGGCGAGCCCGTGAATAGCTTTCGCGACCACCTCTTCCGAGTGGCCGAGACCGTAGATGGCGGCCGTGTCGATCCAGTTGATCCCTAAGTCGAGGGCCTTGTGGATTGCCGCAATCGAGTCATTGTCATCCTGGGCGCCCCAAGCAAACCGGTAGCCCGGTCCTCCCATCGCCCAAGCTCCCACTCCAATCGAAGTGATCTCTAAATCGCTATTGCCAAGTCGCTTCGTATGCATCGCAACAGTCTACGGTCTTTCGGGGCGATGTGTCGGCGCTGGCCCTCTAATCGCCGTCCTTTTCTAAGTCCATCTTAGTCAACCCTCGAGCAGCCAGGCCCCGCCCGTGTGCGCCTTCCCACTCGGCTGGATACGGCTTGCCGGGCATGGTCTCGGCCCAGATTTCTCGGTTGAACTTCTTTTCGTCTACAAGGTCCGGCTTGCTGAAGTCGAAATTCTGACTGTATTTCTGAACCTTGGTCTCGTCAAGGGGGATTTTGTTCGGTCTTGCCTGGTAAGGGGTCAAGTCCAACTTACTGCCAAAACACCCGAACATAAGTGGCGAGATCGAAACGAAGTAGCTCGTTGATTTCAGCCCCAGAATATGCTCGATGGACCTGACGACTGAAGTCTGGTTGTAGAAGTCGGTGACCCGACCGACCCCGCGAGAATAGGGTGAAACCACCAGACATGGACTGCGGTGGCCATCGACATGATCCCATCCAGCCTGAGGATCGTCTTCTTCGATGAAAATGCATGTGTCTCTCCAGAACTTGCTCTTGGTGATTCCTTCTACGCACATTCCGGTTGCCAGATCGTTGTCTGCGACTTGTGCTCGAGCTGTGACCGGTCCTCCGGTATGGTCGCAACATAGGTACAGGATCGTAAGGTCGGGCATCTTGCCGGCTGACTCCATCGCCTTGAGGCTCTTCAAGAATACGTCGGCTCGCAACACATCTGGGATCGAGAGGTCCCAGCCTGGATAACCCGGAGCAGAGTATTTCTGCATGCGTGCGACACCAATGTTCTGCTTGAACTTGATAGCGTGTGTCCCCGCGTAATGCTCCTTCAGACACGCAAAATAGGACTCATTGTCGGCGGTCGACGCATAATCGAATTCACCGAAATTCAAGAAGCTCTTTCCGGCAGAAAGTGCTGAATCCCAAAGGAATCCGGTCGAACTCGTATTGAGAGCGTCGTCTCCGAACGGATAGCTCCGAGGCCATGCTGAAACCGACCGTTCGAGGTTTGCGGTGGTGTTTCCTTCGGTGGCCCAGGAATGTCCGTCAGCGCTGCAGATACCGTTGCAGTAGTAGTTGTCCAGGAGCGTGTATTCGCGAGCCAATGCATGGGCATTGGGCGTGATCGCCTCTCCGAAATTACACAGAGAGGGTTCGCCATCGCCTTCATTCACATCGCCAAAAAGCTGGTCGTAGGATCGATTCTCGCGAATAACGTATACGACATGCTTGAAAAGGCTCGGTTCACCCGGTCGGTCAGGAATTGGAACCGCCGCCACATCGTTTCGGGCCGGCGGGGAAGGCATGTACGCCAATGGTCGTGGCCTTTCGCTGATGTCGATCTGACACAGGGAACCGGTAAGGTCCCACGAGTTGTGAGAAATCGGGTTTTTCTCTTCTGCTCGTTCACCAATCCCTTTGGTGCAGGCGACAAAGAGCTTGTTCGAGACGAGACGGACGGCAGTCGGATACCAGGCAGTCGGATACTCTCCAACCGTTCGACCGGTCGTGCGGTCAAGAACAAGAACCGAATTACGGCCGCTGCATGCGATATAGGCCAACTTTCCGTCGGGCGCGCAAGCCATTGAAGCGGGCGCCGCGCCAACCGGCTGGTTGGGGAACAGCTTCAGCGTCTTGTGAGTTTGGTTTGAGATCGAGAGGTCTTCCACCGTGTCGCTTCCCGAGCACGGAACGAAGATATGGTTGTCGACACGGTCGACCTCGCCTGCATGGTGGCCGATCGCTATCGAATCCACCATCTGGTGTCGGCGCAAATCGAAGACGTCCAGTCTTCCGCCCAGTCCGACTCCTCGCTCATCCACGGGAACGTAGGTGCCCGAGGACACTGCCTGCAGTTCCTTTCCTTCCGCCTTTCGAGCCCAACAAGAGATAAACAGCCTCTGGGTTCGCACGTCATAGGCGACCCCAAATGGCGCGACGTCGGTGTCCCACTTTTCGAGGCTTCCAGTCTCAAGGTCGACGAGAGCGACCGAGTTGTCCCGGTTGAGGCAGACGAAGGCATGGGTAGGGTCCTGATAGACGATCCCGCATGGATCGGGTGCGCCGCCCACCCGGGCGTTGGGCAGGGTGATGGTCTTGCGAACCGCTAATTCTCCGCCGTCCACGTCAAAGACTACGATCTTGTTGGTAGCCGTCGTGTAGCAGAGGGTCTTTGCGTCGTCGCTCAACGCGATACCGCAAAATGAGTCGCCGCCGTCGATCTTGACAGGAGGCAGGGTCTTCATCGATTGGCAATCGACGACGTCAATGCCGGAGTTGTCTTTAAGGTAGGCATACCGTCCATCGGGGGAAACTGCGACATCAACGGGTCGGCTATTGAACGTGGTGATTCTTCCCGCTGGAGTCAGGAACTGCCCGGTTGCAACCATTGTCCCGCGTTCCGTTTTCCGTCCAACCTGTGGCGTCCGGGCCGCCTTCCAGGCCGCGATCCCTATGCCTCCAATCAGAAAACCAACGACGCCCAACGAGAACAGCTTTTTCATACGCGGTGCCAACAATCGACATCCTATTCGGTGTCGATTAAATTCTGCTTAAAGCCTGGATTCGAATTGCCATCGCCAAGACTATCCGAAAGGAACGATCTGGGATTCCCGGATGGGAAGGCGGGAGGACGTCGGTACATCGAGATCCCTGATGACGCCGATCAATTCGGTGTTTGCGATCCGAACACGGGCGTTGGATGCTTCCAGCATCACCCATTCGATGATTGGATCGACTTGGGTGATGTCGGGAAGAGTGACGTTGAAACTGACCTGAACCAACTTCCTTGATGCGAGTTGGAATCCCAATGCGCGCACTCCGAGAAACCTCGGATCTCCTTCGCTGCGGAGGTCGCGAACCTTTTTGGCAATCTGCTTGGCCATCGATACATCCTCAGTAGCCAGATCGACATTCATTGCGATCAAGAAGTCTCGGACGCCGACAATCGAGACACCAAGCGTCGAGTGAAATGTCTCGGGTCCGAAATCCGGGCGCAAAACCTTGCCCGACAGGCTGCCAAAGCCGCCTTTCCGGAGGGATGGCAGATCTGCCTCGTGACGTCCACGCTCCGATCGCTCGTATAGAAACACCGGAACACCAAAGCGTCCCGCAACGCTTGCGGCAAATCGTTCCGCCAATGCGTTTGCCACCAGGAAGTCGACTTCGGTTCGGGATAGCGGTACAAACGGACAAACGTCCAACGCCCCAATTCGTGGGTGAACTCCCATGTGACGGTTCAGGTCGATCGTATCGAACGCGAGATCGCAGAGTTCGAGAAGGGCTTCCGAAAGAGGGCCGGGCTCGCCGCTAAAGGCGGTTACAGTGCGGTTGTGATCGATGTCGCCTTGACAATAGTGCAGGCGAATATCGGGGCGCGTTAGAACACGCTGAAATTCACGTAGAAGTGACGTGTTCCGCCCAAACGACCAATTTGGCGCCGTTAGGAGCCGCATTTACACCACAAGGATTGTAAAGCCGGAGTCAATGAAGATGATCTGGCCGGTCACGCCTCTACTGAGGTCGCTCAACAAATAGACCGCCGATCCGGCGACCTCTTCTTGGCCATAAGGTCGTTTCAAAGGCGCTCGGTCATGCACGCTTTTGATCATGTCGGTTAATCCCGAGACTCCGCGGCCAGCGACCGTGTTTACGGGTCCTGGAGACAATGTGTTAACGCGAATCCCGCGACCACCAAGATCCATCGCGAGGTAACGAACCGAAGATTCTAACGCCGCCTTACAGAGACCCATCACATTGTAGTTTTTCGCGGCCCGGGTGCTGCCTGTGTAGCTCAACGTAATCACGCTGGCATCGTCATTCAATACTGGTTCCAGGGCCTGGCACAGCCGACCGAGTGAAAAGGCGCTGATCTGCATTGCAAGCTGAAAATCTGCGATTTTGGTGTCGATGAATCTGCCCGTCATCGCATCTTTCGGTGCAAATCCCACGCTATGGACAATAAAATCGATCTTGCCGTATTTCTCCGCGACTTGCTCGGCCAATCTGTCGAATTGGGAGTCGTCGCTGAAGTCGATTACAAACGGATCGAACCGCTCACGGCCCTCTATAAGTTTGGCCATCCCTTCTAGAAGACGATCGTTCTGCGCACCCACTCCCACGGTCGCTCCGTGCAGATTGGCGGCATCGGCAATCGCCCACGCAATAGAGTTCTTATTAAGAACATTGACAACCAGACCTTTTTTACCTTCGAGGAGCATGTGGGACGTTTTACCTTGTTTTCACTGCGATCATCGGGAATCGAGTCGAAGGGGTCCGCAAGGAGATCCGGTCTGGCTCTCACCTCGTTCTTCGGCTAGTGTTAGGACACCAAGCCCGAACCACCCCTAGGACTCTGTTTGGCGGATCCCAATCAAGCAGGCATCTCTCATCGTAGTGATACTTGACGTTATGACTCGTTGATCGGGAACTAACACATAAGAAGAACAAGCCAGCAAACACGCATGAGGCAGGAACTACTCAACCGACAATAGCAAGGACGTTTGGGTTTGGACCGACGATGGTCGTCGCTTCTGGGACCGCAGGAGAGAATCGATCTGAGACATGGCCCAAATTAGCGATACCCAAAACAATGAAACCGAATCCGGTCCACCAAAGCAACGAATATCGGTACATGCCGACCTCCGTGGCGCCCATCGCTTAGCAACTGCCACGTTGACGATGGCAGACATCGTTTGCCTGAACATTCTGAGAACTCATGTCACAGGTTGCTGCATTGTATGCCCACTTGGTCGCGACTCAATTCCAAGCGAGCGTATTGACTCACGTAAGAATCGCACCAAGAAGGATTCGTTGACTCAAATGAGAATCGCACTCAGGGTCCTTCTATTTGGTCGTCCATCAACGATATCAGATCTTGTCCGAGTAGGGGTCGTTTGG
>Ga0302320_10002633_pt1 | contig 42065 bp, 29 predicted proteins | sample Bog_T0_3_FD_202130 | JGI IMG/M metagenome (GOLD analysis project Ga0302320, IMG submission 202130) | Peat permafrost microbial communities from Stordalen Mire near Abisko, Sweden - Bog_T0_3 | ecosystem: Environmental > Terrestrial > Soil > Wetlands > Peat | place: Sweden: Abisko, Stordalen Mire... | reverse complement strand
CCTGGGCCACGCGCACAAGCACGGGTTTGTTCATCGCGACGTCAAACCGGCCAACATCCTTGTGACCAACGACGGCAACGTGAAGGTGGTGGACTTCGGCATCGTCCACTTGGAATCCACCAACCTTACCAAGACCGGAATGTTCCTGGGAACCATTCACTATGCTTCGCCCGAACAAATTAATGACGGCCGCGTTGACAGCCGGTCAGACCTCTGGTCCGTCACCGCTGTCTTCTATGAATTCATCGCCTATAAAAAGGCGTTTGACGGCTCCAACATCGCCGCCATCATTGCCAAGGTTCTGAGCGCGGACCCAGAGCCGCTCAGCAAGTGCTGCCCCGGAGTCCCGGCCGATCTCGACCACGTTATCGCCAAGGGTTTGGCAAAGAATATTGACCAGCGCTATCAATCGTTGGATGAGATGCTGGGGGACCTGCTTCCCATCGCCCGCGGCCTGCAGCAGAGTTTTGTTGGTGAATTGATTGTTGAGGCCAAGGACCTGCGGGACAAGGGCGACTATACCGGCGCGGCGGAAAAGGTGCGCGCGGTCCTGATTCTGGACAATACCCACGGAGAAGCCAAGCGCCTTTACAGCGAAATTGCCGCCGAACTCCAACGTCAAACCCCCGCCATCAAGGCCCGGAAATTAGTGACGGAGGCGGAAAGCGCCTTCAGCCGCGGTGAATACGCTGAAGCGGTGCGAATCCTGGGCGAAGCGCAGGAATTGAATCCTGCCGACACCCAGGTGCGCAACCTGAAGAACAAGGCCCTGCGCGAACAGGACCGCGTTCACGAGCTGCGAGAGGCCCTGAGCTCCGGGCAACGGGCCATGAAGCAGGGTGACCTGACCGGCGCGGAGCAGGAGTTGCACCGGGTTCTTCAATTGGATGAGAGCAATGCCCAGGCAAGGGAACTGCTGGAGCAGATTCGTCAGGACCGCCTGGCGCGCGAGCGGGACTTCCGTCTGAAAGAAGCCTTGTGGCAGACGGACAACCTGGTCTCTGCCGGGAGTTACGAAGAAGCGCACAATCAGCTTCTGGAATTGCAGCAGGAATTCCCCACCTCGGATGAGATTCATCTGAAGCTGCAGATTCTGGATCCGCTGGTCCGCTCCAGAAAACTGGTCAAGGACGGGGAGAGCGCGTTCAATCAGGGCGAATATGCGGAAGCCGTGCGGGCCCTCAGCGAGGCTCTGGACCTGAATCCGCAGGACAAAGATGCGCGCGAGCTGAAAGACTTGGCGCTGCAGGAGCGTGACCGCCTGCGGCAAGTGCGTGAGGCGCTGAGTTCCGGCCAGCGTGCAATGCGCCAGGGAGATTCGGCCGCGGCGGAAGCCGAGTTTCAGAAGGCCCTTCAGCTTGACCCCTCGAATACTCAAGCAACCAGCCTAATCGCGCAGTTGCGGCAGACGGAGGCCGCGCGCGAGAGGGAAGCAAAGTTCCGCGACGCCTTGCAGCAGGCTGATAACCTGACTGCGGAAAAGAAGTTTGACGATGCACAGCACGCGCTGCTGAGTTTGCAGCAGGAGTTTCCGGACTCGACGGAAATTGACCAGAAGTTGCTGGCGCTCGACCAGGCCATGAAGCTGGACCGCCTGGTTACCGACGGGCAGCATTCCCTGGATCAGGGTGAGTTTGGCGAGGCCGTCAGGATTCTGACTGAAGCGCAGGATCTGGCCCCCACCGACGAAAAGGTGCGCGACCTGAAAGCGCGTGCCGTGCAAGAGCGCGACCGCCTGCGTCAGGTGCGTGAGGCGATCACCGCAGGCCAGAGGTCGGTGCGTCAGGGAGATCTCACTTCGGCTGGGCGGGAGTTCCAGCGAGCCCTTCAGCTTGACCCCTCCAACACCCAGGCCACCAACCTGCTCGCTCAACTGCAGAAGGACCGAGATGCCCGGGAGCGGGAAAAGAAACTCAAAGAAGGATTGGGCCAGGCGGACAGCCTGATTTCGGAAAAGAAGTTTGACGAGGCCCAACGCAAACTGTCGGAACTGCAGCAAGCCTATCCTGAAGCTGAGGCCGTGCAGCAGGCCCTCCAGGGATTGAACCAGCGGAAAGCGGAAGCTGCGGCTCCGCCACCACCCGCGGCTCCGGCAGCGCCCCCAGTATCCGAGAAGACGTCGGCGCGCCCACTGCCGGTGAACGAAGTTGCGAAATCCATGGAACTGGCGGAGGAACTCCGCCGGAGCCTGCAAAAGCCGCGTGACGCGACGACACCACCAAGGTCCGTCGCACCTGGGGCACCGCCTTCGAAATCTTCGCCGATCGTTGCGGCTCCTGTTCCGCCGCCGATATCGGCACCAGTATCGGCCCCCGTGCCTCCACCCGCTGCTGAGGCCCCGAAGCTTGAACCCTTGGGAGAGGTGGGCAGCGCCACGATGCTGCTGAACTCTTCCTTAAAGGCGTATACCACTCCGGCGGAACCCAAGGCGCCCGAGGCTGCTCCTCCGCCCCCGCCCGTACCGCCCGTGGTGACGCAACCTCAGATTCAAGCACCGCCGCCTGCTGCACCTCCCGCACCGGCGCGCGTGAAACCAAAGAAGCAAGCACCGCCGCCGGCTGCCGTGGCGCCCAAGCCCAAGGCTGCTCCTCCGCCAGCGGTTGTGGTGGCAAAGCCGCCGGTTGACGCCGCCAAGCCTCCGGCGAAGATGTCTCCCATGATTATGGTGGCGATAGGCGTCCTCGTGGTCATCCTGGGGGTGGGTGCATTCCTCTTCCTGCATCATGGGACAACCGGAGGAGGTTCCTCTTCCGCGGAAGAGACGCAGTTGGAAACGGATGCCAAAGGTTTACAGACCAAGGGCGATCTGGCGGGAGCGCTGGAAAAATGGCAACAGTTGTCTGCCCGGAATGGTTCCCTGAAGAGTGAGGCGGATAGCGCCATCGCCACGCTGAATCAGCAGATTCAGCAGCAGGAAAAGACCCTGTTTGACCAGGCAAAGGCCGCACAGGATGAGAAGAAATGGGATGACGCCATTGACCTGTACAACAAAGTTGCCGCGCTGAACGGCCCCATGAAGGAACAGGCCCTGCAATCCATTCCCATTGTCAACGCCCTGAAGACGGGCACTGATATTTCCAAGATTGAGAAGGATACCTACCAGCAGGCGAAGACCGCCCTGAAGGAAAAGAATTACACCCAGGCTCGCGGCCTGTTTCAGCATGTTGTTGACCTGAAGGTTCCGGATTCAACCCTGGCCCCCAAGGCGCAAAGCGAGTTGGCGGACCTTGACCAGATCCTGCAGGCCAAAGCGGAATTTGATGCGGCGGACAAGGCACAGAACGGTGGCGATCTGAAGGGTGCGCTGGCGCAATTCCAGAGCATTGCCGGCAAGTCCGGGCCTTACGCGGGCGAAGCCAAAGCGCGAATTCCCAAGCTTAATGACATGATCAACAACGCAGGCGCCCAGGCGGAGTTCAACAACGCCCTGGCGGCGGAGAAGAGCGGCGACTTCAAGGGAGCGCTGAACCAGTTCCAGTCCATCGCGGGCAAATCCGGGCCGTTCAAGTCTGACGCCCAGACGCACATTCAGCAGATCAATGATCAGTTGAACGCCCAGGCGGCCCAGCAGCAGTTCAGCGCCGCAGACAAAGCGCAGAGCAGCGGTGATTTGAACGGCGCACTTTCACAGTTCAAAGCCCTGGCAGGCAAATCCGGACCGATGCAGAGCCAGGCACAGCAGAGAGTGCAACAGATTTCGGACCAGCTTGGCGCCCAGGCAGCCCAACAGCAATTTAATGCCGCGGACAAGGCCCAGAGCAGCGGTGATTTGAAGGGCGCCCTCGCGCAGTTCAATGCTCTGGCCGGCAAGCCCGGGCCGATGCAAGCGCAGGCGCAGACCCGGGCGCAGCAGGTTTCACAGTTAATTGCTGACGCCAACAAACCGAAAGCTCCACCAACCCCCACGCCGCAAGCGCCCACCCCCGCTCCCACGGTTGCACGCGCCCCGGTGGTTACGCTTATTCCCTCCGGCGAATACCAGCGCTGGAACGGACCGGTTCAGAAGGGGCAGATGCTGCCTGACAACAGCGTGGAAGGCGGCTTGCAACCGACGAATCTTGCTGTCCCTGCCATTCCTGACGCCCCCGCCAAAGCGGTGGTGATCTTCATTATCAGCATTGATCCAAGCGGAAATGTTACCCCAACCCGGAAGACCGTTGATGACTATGGCTTGGGCCCGCAAGTGATGGCGGCTGCCAAGGCATGGAAATTCAACCCGCCCATGGTTAAAGGAAAGCCCGTTTCCACCACCATTCAAGTCAAGGTGGCGTTCTAGCTCCCACTCATAAAGGTGTGCCGGCTACTGGAAGTTGGCGATGGACAACGTAAGTAGCGTCCTTCGCCTGCCTCCACGAGGCTGGAAACATCTCCCTTTAGGCCTTCCCAAGCCCATCTTTAACCTGAAATCTCACCTCATCGTGCGCCTTCGGCCACCGGGCAGGGGAGCTGAGTGCCGGGTAGAAGAGTTGACATTTTGTCATGGACAAATCGAAATTCCGATGAGTTTTAGTAACTGGCCTGTTTTCTGTATGTTCTCAGCTTTGGTAGGGTGAAATGGTATTTTCAACCCTTTGTTTTCAGTAAGTTCTCAGCTTTGGCATTTTGCCGAAACTGGGACGTTTGGGGGATATAATGTCGGTGGCAATTGAGGGTAGTCGAGGCGCGAAAATCTGGGTCATAAAGTCGTGCTTCACTTCGAGAACTTCGCCGGGGATTTTCCTCCGGCGGATGAAGATTACGTCTCCTCACCGCTTTAATAGTAGGCTATCTTTTAACGCTTGTCAAGATGAAAAAATGTCACTCTCGTAAGGGGCCTCCTCCCTTGAGGACATTCATTTCTGGTGAGAAAACCCGCCTAGCCTTCGCTGATCTGGATGAAGACTCCGTCGTTTTCAATTTTTACGGGGTAGGTCCGGAGGTCGATGCAGGCTGGAATGCGTTTGGCTTTCCCGCTGGTGAAATCAAACTGCCCATTGTGCTTGGGACATTCAATAATATTGTCCATCACAAAGCCTGTGGCAAGATGGACGTTGCCGTGGGTACACAGGCCGTCCGTGGCATAAAATTTATTATCCTTCGTACGGTAGAGCGCAAAAGTGCGGTCTTCATAATCGAAGCGAAGCACATCCTCCATCTCAATTTCGCCCGCGTCGCAGGCTTTGATCCAACCCTGACTCATGGTTCGTTCTCCGAGTAATTTGTGAATTATATAGATATATGATCATGCAGATTCTGCCGCCGCCATGGAAGCCGGATAGGGCGTGGCGTGGGGCGGAAGCTGGCGCCGCACAAAATATGTGGGGTCTTTGGACTGCTTCCACAAGGCCGGAAGAATCTCACTGTAGGCGTCCCAGAGGCCGCTGTAAGGGGTGGGAGTGTCATCCTTCATCTCCGCGTGCAGCGCCGGCAGGGCATGATAGGGAACCATGGGGAACATGTGATGCTCCACATGATAGTTCATGTTCCAATAGAGGTAGCGCAGAACCGGATTCATGTAGACGGTGCGGCAATTCAGGCGGTGGTCCAGAACATCTTCGGCCAGGCCGGCATGCTGGGTAACGCCGAAAACAATGAGCAGCCATGCGCCATAGAATGAAGGCAGACCGATAAAGAGCAGGGGCAGAATCGTGTGCCGGGCAATGGCCAGGGCAATTACGGCGGCGTAGATCAGCACCCAGATGCGGGCGGTGAGAAAAACTTTGCCGTGCTCCGCCTCGGGAATGAATGTTGCCTCTTCGGGGTCGAGTTTTCCAAAGACGTGGAGAAACAATTTCCGCAGCTCTCTCGGCCCGCTCTTCAGGCTGAAGATGCCCATCTCCATGCCCAAAAGGTCGGGAGGACGGGGCGCGCCGATTTCAGGATCGCGTCCCACAATGATCGTATCCGAGTGATGGCGCGTATGGCTCCAGCGCCAGGTGGTGGGCTGCCGCAGCACCATGAACGACGCAATATTGTAAACCACGTCATTCATCCACGGAGTCTTGAACGCGGTTCCATGCCCGCACTCATGCCAGCGCGAATCGGAGACGGAGCCGTAAAGCGTGCCGTAGGCAATGAATGCGGGGACACACCACCACGTGCCCCACGTGCGATAGGCAATGTATCCGGTGATGATCAGCAGGGAGAACCACAGCAGCGTATGAAAGATGGCCGGCCCATCCTTCCTCTGCATCAGTTCCTTCATCCGTTTGCGGGGGATGGGAGAGGCGTACCACTGGGCGGCGGCCAAGCCCCGCTCTTCGGCGCGCTTGGTCTCCTCACCAATGAGGCTATAATCGCGTTTGTTGATCGCCACTGGCATAGTCCTGATTCCTCGGTTGTGACTTGGGGCCCCCCCAGCCAAATTTAAGCTCTTCCGATCAAATTACCCCGCCAAACATGGTACGTCCATTGTCGATGCTCGGCAACAAATTTTAAGAGCGGGTTGCCGGGCAGGGAACCCAAAAAATCTGCGCGAAATTCTCATCCCGATGTCGCATGGGTACGGCATGGGATTCGCCCCCACCGGGTTCTTCCTCGGAATCCTGTGCGCAAGACATTCTGCATAGCGCGATGTAAATTGTAGCGTCGATCTCCGATCGACGACGGCGGCCGGAGATCAAGGCTGTCCAAATTGGCCGCTTCTATTCGCTTGATTTGGACGGGAATCATAAACGCTACCCACATTTTTCCCCTTCGGGGAACAAGGATCAAACATGCCAAATTTGAACCCCGGCAGATTCTAATTTAGACAAGCTTGGCCGGAGACCGCCGCTACAGTTCCAGTGAGCGGAAGAAGAACCGCCCTCCGCGTCTCGTTTACCTTGCTATGAGAGGCGGAGGGCGGTTGTGATGGCCCGGGATCTTAGAAGCTGAAGTGTACACCAAACTGCATGGTGCGATTGCCCGTATTGATGTTGCTGCGGCTCAGGAAGTCAAAGGCGCCGTTGGTGGTGGTGGCGTCAACGGCGTTTTCCGGAATTCCGCCCGTGACTCCAGCAGCGGAAGCATGGGGCGAAAACGCGTAGCCAGGAGTCGGCTGGGCGTTGGAAGAGAACACGTTGCCAAGGAGGTAGCCGGGGTTTGCATGGTTGAAGATATCGTAAACCTCAGCGCGAAATTCAAGGACTTTGGCATCACCCCAATGGAATTGCTTGAAAAGGGCGAAGTCGAAATCCAGGATGCCGGGGCCGGTCAGGGTGTTGCGGCCGGCATTGCCTCCGCCGTTGGTGCCCAGCGGGACCTGCACAAAGTGGGCGTTGGAGGGGGAGATTGGATTTCCATGCAGATCAATGTATCCGGTGGGGGAACTGGCCCCCGGGTACTGAACCTGAAGTGCCGGGTTCGCTGAGCGGCAGGTTGCGTCATCAAGGAGGGCAACGCTGCTGATCGGGGCGGAAGGATTGCCGATATTAGGACGGTCATTGGTCAGCACTCCGTCACCATTGGCATCCGCACAAGCGCCGGTGGGAACTCCGTTCAAAGCGCTATAAGGCTGGCCGCTCTGCACTGTTCCGATGCCATTCAAACTCCAGCCACCCAGAACAGCCTTCGCCGCGCGAGATGAGTTGGGCACCGGCAGTCCCCAGATTTCGCTGAAGACCAGACGGTGGCGGCGATCATAGGAAGAGTTGCCCCGCTCTGCGCCCAAGTCGTTAGCGGTCTGGGAGAAAGGCGTGATGGCCTCGATGGTGGAGAGTCCTTCCGGTGAAAGGGTTAACGAGTGGAGAATGTCGCCCTGGAGGACGCGGACACCGGGGCCGAATACTTCGCTATCGGTATCGATCAGATGGCTGTAGGTGTAGGCAGCCGTAAAGGTCAAAGTGTTGCCGTGCCGCTGCAACGTACGGGTATTTACGGTTGCCTGCAAGGCGTGGTAGATGGAATTTCCGGCGTTATTGACAGAGGTGATGTCACCGCGATTGGGATTAGTGCGCGGGTTCAAACAGCTGGTGCTGACTCCGGCTGCCAGGCAAGATGTATTCCACCCGGTATAAGGGTTCTGATCCGCGCGGTTGTAAAGGCTGTCACCTTTGGTCCCCACATAGTTGACTTCAACCATGACATCGCGTGAAATTTCGCGTTGAACACCCGCTGACCAGGTCTGAATATAGGGCGAGGAGAGGTTGGGGGAAACGGTATTCTGCGTCGAGCAGTTGACCAGTGGAACGGTTCCGGGCGTAATCCTGGAGGAAAAACTATCGCAGGCAGAGACCTGAACCGCGTTAACGGCCTGCCAGGTCAGGGGCGAATTGGGATAAGACCCGGTGTTTGGCAAATCGGCGTTGGTAATGGCTTCAAGAGCTGCGCCGGCAGGTGTGATGGTTGCCACCGAAGGAGAAATGGGGGCGCTTTGCCACATCAAAAGCGGAATGTTGAACGGCATCTGGGAGTACATCAGGGAGTAGCCGCCGCGAATAACCGTTTTGCGATTCGCTCCCGGAGACCACGCAATGCCTACGCGCGGGCCGAAGTTGCCGGCGCCCACCGGAATTTTATTGCCGACGATGGGATTGCTCGCCAGTATCTGGTTGATCGGCTGCCCGTAGCGCTCATAACGAAGCCCCGCGCTCAGGTTTAAATTGGGCAGGACATGAAAATCATCCTGGATGAAAAGTGCTGTATCCGTTTCGCGAAGTTGCAACTCATCCGGACCCTGACGGGTAATCAGACCGGCGGAATTGGTGACGACGTCGGGAAAGGATTGCAGAACCGCGATGGCGTTGGTCGACCCGCCGGCGGGCTCATTGATGAAGTTCTGCAAACCACCCGCCAACCCAGGGCTGCCAAAGAAGTAGTGGCCCAAGTCAGACGGCTGGTTGAGGATGTTGCTTTCGGTGCGAACAAGATCCGCACCCATCTTGATAAAGTGGCGGCCGCGAGTTATGGAGAAATTTTCCTGGCCTTCAAAGATGTTGCTATGGGTGACGTTGGAACTGGTGTCCTGGCCCAGGGTGAACTGTTCCCCGGCCGAAGGGAAGTTGGCTTGGTACGCGCCGAACCCGCCAAACGCATCCGCCACGGTTGCTGCGGGCCGCGAGTTAAGGAGGTTGGCGGGCAGATTGAACGGGCCAATTCCCTCGGCGATCCGGCTATAGGAGAAGCGCGCCTCATTCAGGGAGTTGGCGCGGGCATAGCGCTCATCGAACAAAGCGCTTTGGGTACGCTGGCGCAGGATGTTGCGTGAGTCGGGCAGCAAGCCCAGGTCACTAAAGGCAACGTCACCGGCGGGATCCAGCACCGCTTGGGGTGTATTGAGATCATCAATCAGGTATCTTACGTAAATGTCGTTGGAATCATTCAGGCGGCGATCAACGCGGGCAGACGCCTGGTGATCATAAACATCAAACAAGTTGCCCCGCGGAACATCGTAAGAGCCAAAGTTATACCCACTGCCAGAACCGGTAAAGCAAGGGTTCATAGTGCCAGGGCTGGCAAACGGCGGAGCGGGGGCCGGCGTTGCGGAAAAGCAATTACCTCCCAATCCGGCAGTGCCGGTTACCGACGGATATTGGAGCATTGCCGCCAGCGCTGGAGAAGTGGAACTGAGACCCTGAAGGGCAGTCAGTCCACTTGAGGTCGGGGCCGTCGCAATCACGGGGTAGACGTTGGAAAGGTCGGCGCGAGCGCGGTCAAACTGATAAGACACAAAAAAGAAGGTGTCCTTCTTGCCCAGCGGGCCACCCAGGGTGCCACCAATCTTGTGTTCATAGGAAGGCGGAGTGGATGTCAAGAGCGCAGCCGTGTCAGCGCGGGTCATGGCGTCGAATTGACTGCCCTGGCCAAACCAGAACGCTGTGCCGTGAAGTTTGCTGGAACCACCTTTGGTGATGACGTTGACCGTGGATCCGGTATCGCGGCCGAATTCTGCCTTGGGGATGGCCGTCAGGATGGCATAGTCAGAGAAAATGTCGGGATTGCTGAATTGGGTGGCAGCGCCGCCGAAAATGGGTTCGTTGTTGCTGACGCTGTCGACAATGAAATTATTGTAGCGGCCCCAGGACCCATTGGCCGAAAAAGGAACGAGCGTGCTGGCAAAGCTGAAGGTTCGAACGCTTTCGACGCCGGCGGCCAGCAAGGCAAGGTTGTTGATGTCGCGGGAAAGAATGGGAAGTTCACGAATCTGCGTCTGGTTGAAAAACGCGCCTTGAGTGGGTGTACTAATGTCGGTCATGGGCGCATCCGACTGGACCACCACCAGAGTTGTGGTGGTGGAGATCTTCAGGCCAAAATCCTCTTCCGTCACCCGGTTAACATCCACCCGCACGGGGAAATGTTCCTGTGGCTGAAATCCGCTGAAGCGCGCCCGAACGTGATAGACGCCGGGGGGAACCTCCGGGATAATATACATGCCCCTGGAGTTGTCCGAAACTCCCTGGTAAGTCAGGGCCGTCTCTGCATTCGTCGCGGTGACACCGACGCCCGCAAGAATGCCGCCTTGTTGGTCAAGAACCGTTCCGACGATTGTGCCGCTGATGGTTTGCCCTTTAGCCTGAACGGCGAAGCTGGCAATCACCAACGTGAGAATGAGCCAAAATCGCGATGGCGAACTGAGGGAGAACATCGGTTTTCTCCTTTAGAAAGACCTGAACGAGGCCTGAATTATGAGGAAGTGCCCTCCATGACAAGTTGCACGGTCAATTCCGCCTCAAATTGTCGATGCGAGCGGTACCATTTTGGACCAATAGCTGTTTAGCAAAGGGCACGGTATTTGTCAAGCAGACTTATCAAATGGCCGCTTTTGCCATCCCCTTCGAAGAACCGCCGGAGCAGGCCAAAAAACAAGAATCAGGGTGTAATCTCAATCGCTTGGCGACAATGCCAGGCCCATTGAGGGGACTCGTCCCTCCCATTTTTGTCTCAATCGAAGATGTTGACCCGGACGAACTCAAGGACTGTTGCCGCGTGCCGGTGTGGAGGCGGTTTGGGCACGGACACACAGCTGAGAGGTCAAGCATTTTACAAGGTGTGTTGACGAGCTTTTTCTCTCTGTGCTATAAACTTAAGGCTTGATTGTGCCGATGTCGTTTCTTGCAGGCATACTCCTCGGTAGCTCAATGGTAGAGCATTCGGCTGTTAACCGAAGGGTTCCAGGTTCGAGTCCTGGCCGAGGAGCCAAATTCTCCCCACTTCGCTTCAAACCCTTAATTTTCCTTAGCTTGCTTGCTGCCCTGTGTTCGACGCAGCTTTTTTCGTTGGAGAAATCCCTCTCGAATGAGGGTGTTCCCCAAGTTGCCGCCCCTACCGACCCCAAGATGCTCATCAAAGCCGTTTGGGAGAATCAGAAGCAGATTGAGGCCGCCCGCAAGGACTATATCTTCCATCGCCGGGATGAAGACCAGGAACTTGACTCCCAGGCCCGCATAAAATCCACTGAGGTCAAGGAATACGAGGTCTACTTTGTCGGCCGCTGGGAAATCGACCGGCTGGTCAGCAAAGACGGCAAGGCCGTAAGCGAGGGTGAGAGCAGAAAGCAGGACGAAGAGGTTCGCAAACAGGAAGCCAAGGCGCGTGAGAGGGTTGCCAAACAGGAGTCAGGCGAGGATCCCGGGAAGGACAATATTACCCTGACGAAATTTCTGGCTGCCGACAGCTTTTACAATCTGCGACGCGAACATTATCAAGGCCACGAAGTTTACGCCCTGGACTTCTCGCCCCGGCCGGATTTTGCCCCCCATTCCCTCCTCGACAAGGTGTTAAAGGCCTTGGGGGGAACGATTTGGATTGATGAACAAGCCCGGCAGATCGTTCGTTTGGAGGCACGCTTCCTTGATGCCGTAAAGGTGGGTGGTGGCCTGCTGGGAGCCGTGCAGAAGGGAGGAAATGTTGTTCTGGAGCAACAGTTTGTGAATGGTGAGGTCTGGATGCCGTCCTACGCGGAGGTCCACCTCAGCGCCCACGTCCTCTTTCTGCATAAGTCGATCAACGGAACCTCAACTTACACGGATTACCGGAAGTTCCGGGTGGATTCAAAGATCAACGCAAGCCCGCCAAGCCCAACCCTGCCTAATCCCTGAAGTGGGAGTTTGAAGGGTCAATCTGCGGGGCCGTGGCCTGCCGCTTTGGTGAAGTCCAGCAACGAAGACTGAAAATATGGCAATGTTCTGGCCAGGCCTTTTTCCAGACTGATGTGAGGCTCCCACCCCAGCTTTGTGCGGGCGTTCGTGATGTCAGGCTGGCGGCGCTGGGGATCGTCTTCAGGAAGGGGCTCATAGACGATGGGGCTCTTGTTGCCGGTGGCGCGCAAAATCGCCTGGGCTAGTTGCAGAATGGAAACCTCTTCCGGGTTCCCCAGGTTGATGGGGCCGGTCTGGTCCGAAATCAACAGGCGGTAGAGGCCGTCCACCAGATCGCTGACATAGCAGAGGCTGCGGGTCTGATTGCCTTTTCCATAGACGGTCAGGGGCTGGCCCAGCAGCGCCTGGACCATGAAGTTGGGCAGGGCGCGCCCGTCGTCCAGCCGCATCCTTTCGCCGTAGGTATTGAATATTCGTACAATCCGCACCTTCACCCCGTGCTCGCGATGGTAGGCCATGGTGATGGCTTCCGCAAACCGCTTGGCTTCATCATAAACGCTGCGCGGCCCGATGGGATTCACGTGCCCCCAGTATTTTTCGGGTTGAGGACTAACTTCCGGATCGCCGTAAATCTCCGAAGTTGAGGCGAGCAACAAGGTGCTGTCGTGGGCTTTTGCGAGCCCCAGGGCATGGTAAGTTCCGAGCGCACCCACCTTGAGAGTGTGAATGGGGTGGCGGGCATAATCCTTGGGGCTGGCCGGTGAGGCGAAATGCAAGATATAGCTCAGCCGGCGCGAAGAAAGCGAAATATGTCCCGGCGTTTGGGCAAGGAGGACAGGCAGGTCAATCGGCAAGGTCACATCGTGAAGAAGGAACCGGAAGTACGGGTTGGGGAGGAGATGCTGGATGTTCTCACGCCGGCCAGTAATGAGATTGTCGAGACAGATGACTTCATGGCCCTCGGCCAGAAGCCGGTCACAAAGATGAGAGCCAAGGAAACCTGCTCCACCCGTAACCATGGTCAGAGGCCTGGCAGTTTCGTCGGGCTGAGAATTTGAAACGGAAGACTCCATGGCTTGTTGCTCCCGCTGGGAGGATACTAGGCAGTCGGTTTAAGGGCATGGGTGCGGCCGCTTGAGGCGCGGGACCCATCACGTCCCATGGAGACATATTCGAACCCGGCCTTGCGAACGGCGACAGGGTTAAAGAGGTTTCGCCCGTCCACGATAATAGGCACTTCCATCAGGTCGTGCACGCGTGCAAGGTCCAGATTGCGGAATTCTTCCCATTCAGTTAGCAGCAGTAACGCCTGTGCGCCCTTGGCCGCATCGTAAGCCGATGAACAGTAAGTAATTCCGGCTGTGGAGGGCGGAAACACCGTCTGGGTGATGGCCATGGCTTGAGGATCGTATAGACGCAGTTGGCTTCCCTCTTCCAGCAGTACCTGGATAATCTTGAGGCTTACGGCCTCACGGATGTCGTCAGTGCCGGGTTTGAAGGCCAGGCCAAGAATGCCCAGGGTTTTCCCTCGCAGTGTCCAGAGAGCCTCATGCACCTTGCGAATGAAAATGTCAACCCGGCGCTGGTTGACGCGTTCCACTTCCTGAAGCAGGGAGAAGTTAACCCCGTGCTCTTCCGCCAGATGGATGAAGGCACGGAGGTCCTTGGGAAAACAATAGCCGCCATAGCCGATTCCGGCGTCTAGGAACTGCGGGCCGATGCGGGAATCGAGGCCGATACCCCGGGTCACAGCGGTGACGTCTGCGCCCACCTTCTCACACAGGTCAGAGACCATGTTGATAAATGATATCTTTGTGGAAAGAAAAGCGTTAGCTGCGTGCTTAATCAGTTCGGCGGTGCTGGTGTCGGTAACCACAATGGGGCGGCCAAGGGGGGAATAAAGATCGGTCAAAATCTTGCGCGCGCGTTCCGAATCCACCCCGCACACGATCCGGTCCGGATGAAAGAAATCTTCAACCGCCTTGCCTTCGCGCAGAAACTCGGGGTTGGAGGCAATATCGAAGTCCAAATCAGCCGCTGAAGGCGAACCCGTGGCGGAATCGCCTGCCGTTCCAAGGGGTTTCCCGCCGTTGTACCGCACTATTGTTCGCCTCAGCCATTGCGCGGTTATGGCGGGGACGGTGCTCTTTTCGACAATGAGCTTGTATCCGTTCAGGTTTCGCCCCACAACCCGCGCCACGGCTTCAACCTGGGCAAGGTCAGCCTGGCCGTTGGGTTTTTGTGGGGTACCCACACAAATGAAGATGATGGATGCCTTCCGCACTGCGGCTTCCACATCTTCTACCGGCTGAAACTTGCCGCTGGCAAGATGTTTTGAAAGCAGTTCGGACAGGCCGGGCTCAAAAAAAATAGGGTCCCCAGAGCGAATCAGCCCGACCTTCCGGGCATCATCGTCAGCACCAATAACCTGCCATCCCAGTTCTGCCAGCCCCAATGCGGTGGGAAGTCCGATGTGGCCCAGCCCAAGAACGGTAATAGTGGCGCCACTGGAAATCGAGACTTGCGGAATGGAATTGTTACTCATGATCTATCGTTCAATACTAGGTCGTTGGAACCGCACTGTCAAGAAGTGTACCTTTAGCAGCGGAGGCAAGGGTGCGCTTACCCTAAATTTGGCAAAAATACCGTTCCCTGGCTGATGGCCTCATCCGGGAATATTGCGACCGGCCACCCTAGGGATTCAGGGCCACCAACCGGCAGGCTTCAGGATCGCCCAAGTGCCGGTAATTAAGGGATTTGATCCATAACGCCCGGGTACTGAGTTGATGCCCACCCTGTGTTGACAACGTAGCAACGTAGACTTATACTAAATTTCGACGAATTTGTTTGCGCAACTTGCAGGACTCGATGGCTTCGCCAGTCCGCACCCTGGCGTTATTGGGTGCCACTAGTGCTTGCGAGAATCAGCGCCCGCGAACATACAGGGTATTATTTTCATTCAAAGATGCAGGGAAGAATCCGTTCAGCCCGACCAGACCCCAGAAGTCCATGCGATTGAGTTGCCACCCCAAGATGCCTCTCAATTCGCCGCGCGTATAACAGGGATTGTGCAGCCGTATCCCATTAAAGAATCGCCAGCGATGTGCCGATTATAGAGACCTGCGGAACTATCATCAGTTGGGAAGGCCGGCAGTTTCGAAACGGTTGCCAAAATGGCTTGCAGGGGGCCTTTGGGCGGTATCGGTTGCCATGATGTTGAGTTTGGGAGTGAGGTGGGGCCTATGTCAAGCAGAGTGGGAAAAGTCGGGGCGAGGCAGGAATTCGTGAGGACGATTGGTTTGGGCCTTGCGGTCTTTTTCCTTGCCGGCCTCGCCACGGTTTGGGGACAGGAAACGAAGGCGGCTCCTGACCCTCAGGATTCGGCTACTTCCAATCCGCCTGCTGCCGCCACCCCAACCCCTGACGCCTCGAAGGCTACGGAGGGTGAATATACCGTAAGCCCGGAAGACTTGCTGGATATCGAGGTCATGGATGTGCCGGAAGTTAGCCGCACCTATCGCGTAAGTTCCAATGGATTATTGACGTTGCCCCTTCTGCCCGAACCCCTCCAGGCTTCAGGCGAAACCCTTGACCAGCTTTCCCACCTGATTGCCGCCAAGTTTCACGATGCCGGAATGCTGAATAATGCCCATGTGCTGGTTTCCCTGAAGGAGACAAGGCTGCACACGGTTTTGGTCACGGGGGAAGTCAAGAGCCCGCAATCGTATCCCATTTATGGGCCCACAAAATTGATTGATGTCCTGGTGAAAGCAGGGGGGCTATCCCTGACCGCCGGGGATGATGCCATCATCGCGCGTGGAGAAGCGGGGATGCGCGCGGACCTGATCGAAAGCACGCAAACCGGTGGTGTCGATCGCTCGTCCAATGGGCAGTCGTTCTCTTTGAACATTCGCAAGCTGGTGGAAACGGGAGACGACTCAACCAATATCACCCTCTACCCAGGGGATCGGGTTACGGTCCAGCGGGCGGAACTTGTTTATGTTTTGGGAGCTGTGGCGCGCCCCGGGGGATATGTCTTGAGCGATGCGCGTCAGCACACCACGGTGCTGAAAGCCTTGGCGATGGCCGGCGATGTAAACAATGTTGCCAAGAAGAGCCATATTGTCATTTTGCGGCGGGATCCCACCGCCCAGGGTGAAAAACGGCAGGAAATTCCCATTGATTACAAAGCCATGGTGAAAGGGCAAATTGCCGACGTCCGCCTGGTCCCTGATGATATTGTCTTTGTCCCCGAAAGCGGCAGCCTCAAGGCTTTGCACGCTTCCAGCACTGCGGCCATGTCTATCGCGACCGGCGGTGCGACGGCCTTGATGATTTACCGCTAAGCACCGCGATGGGCGCGGATTCAGCGGAATTGGATTTTTTCTTGAGGGAGTTTGACGGTGGCTGACAACGATTCATTATCGCCTATTGAACGCCATTTGCCGCAGAGGCTTAACACCTTTGCGTCAACGACGCTGGATTTAGAGGCGCAGGGGGGCGAGGCGCACTTCACTTTTGCCTCGTTCTGGCACATTATCTTGAAGCGGCTGCCCACCATCATTGCCGCAACCGTGGTGGTGGCCGTGCTGACGGGGATCTACACCTTCAGGATGCAGCCCGTGTACCGGGCCACGTCAAGCGTGGACGTGGAAACCACCACTCCTCAACTCCAAACCCTCAGCGAGGTCTACCGCCAGAGCGGGGACAACGACAACACCTTTCTCACCACCCAAATCCAGGTGATTCAAAGTGACAGCTTGGCCTGGACGACCTTGCAGCAGTTGGGCATGGATCGCGAGGCCGCCGGCGCGGGCACCCCCAAGATCCCCGGAAAATCACCTGCCCAGATAGCCGGTGCGCGTAAGACCGCCTTAATCGAAGACTTTAAGGACGGACTCTCCGTTGAGCCGCTCAAAGACAGCCGAATCCTCACGGTAAGTTTCGAAAGCACCAATCCTGAGCTGGCAGCGAATGCCGTCAACCAATTAATCGAAAACTATAAGGACTCCAATTTCGAGGAGCGGAACGATTTTACCCGTCACGCTTCTGCGGGAATGGAGCAGCAGTTGTCGGAACTCAAAGAGAAGGTGGAAAAATCCCAGCAGGCCCTGATTGACTATGAGCGCCAAAATCTAATCGTCAATGTGGGGGAAAAAGGGACGATTAATGATGAGCGCCTGGAACAGTTGAACAAGGATTTCACGGTGGCGGAGAGCGACCGGGTGCAGAAAGAGTCCGTTTACGAGCTTGCCAAAGCCAATGAAGGACAGGTTGGAGTCATTGTAGAAGACAAGATCCTCACCAGCCTGGAGGAAAAATACAATGACCTCAAGGCCCAATACGCCGATGCGCTGGCCCAATACGGCCCCAACTTCCCCAAAGCCATCCGCCTGCATGATCAGCTGACCTCCATGCAAACCCTGATTGAGGGGGCACGCAAGCAGGCAATCGAAAAGGTTCACAATGATTATCTGGCCGCGGTCAGCCGGGAAAAGCTGCTGGCTGAGTCCCTGTCCAAGGAAAAAGAAAACGTCGGCGCCATCAATGAGCGGATGATTGAATACAACATCCTGAAGCGGGAATTTGAGATCAACCAGCAGCTTTATGAGAGCCTTTTGCAACGGTTGAAGGATGCCACCCTCTCTGCCAGCCTGCAAGTCACCAACGTCCATGTGATCGATCCCGCCTCCATACCCGTTGCCCCGATTCGTCCGAACCGCAAGCGCAACCTGGCCGCAGGATTGATGATCGGCCTCATCCTGGGAATTACACTGGCCTTCGTGCAGGAAGCTCTTGATAGTTCCGTCCGGACCACGGAGGAGGCGGAACGGCTGGTCAATGCTCCTGCCCTGGCCGTGATTCCCGCGGAAACAGATGGGTACCGGCGAAAACAGATCGCTTCGGCTGCCACCAACCCGGCCGCCTTGGCGGCGAGCGCCGTTGGCCTGGCGGTTCTGACGCGTCCCTCTTCACCCATGGCGGAGGCCTATCGCAGCCTCCGGACGTCGGTTTTACTCTCCACCGCCCCGCGCCCGCCCCAAACCCTGCTGGTTACCAGTGCGCAGATGGGCGAAGGGAAAACCTCCACGGCCACCAACCTCGCCATGTCGTTTGCCCAGAGGCAGGGGCCGGTTCTGATCATTGATGCGGACATGCGCCGCCCCTCCGTTGCCAAGACACTGGGAGTGGGAAATGAAAAGGGCTTGAGCAGCTACCTGACGGGCGCTCACTCCCTGGATGACGTCCTGATTCAATATGAGCGGATTCCCAATCTCTGGATACTCCCCGCAGGTCCCCGGCCGCCGGATCCGTCAGAACTGATTTCATCGCACATGATGGAGTCAACCCTGAAAGATCTGATGAAGCGGTTTACCCAGATTGTGATTGATTCCCCTCCGCTGCTCCTGGTTACGGATGCGGTGATCTTCTCCAACATGGTGGACGGAGTTATTCTTGTCGTATCCAGTGGGACGACGGCACGCGGCGCGCTGACCCGGGCGCATCGAATTCTCGAAAATGCGGGTGCGCGCGTTCTGGGAATGGTTCTGAACAAGGTGGATATGCGGTTCGATACCTACTACGGATCCTATTACGGTCCCTATCACCAGTCCTATTTTGATGATGCTTCGGTGTCGAATCCGTCGCATTCGCCCGGTGAAGGCCGTTCCAGGAAGGGCTCATCCCGCCGGGCATAGGCATGCAGAGCTGGCTGGCGAACGTTGGTGGTTTCCCCACTGCTGGGATTGAGGCTGATCCCCGCGTTTTCGCCCATTATTGCTTCCAGGATCTTTCAAGCAATGAGTCAATTTTCCAGCCCTGACCTTTCCGGTGAAAGGGTGGGCGGCAGTCACAGTTCAAAACACCTCTTGGAATGGTCCCTGCGTCCCTGGGGGCGAGCCCTTCTTTTCCTCATCCCCATCGTTGCCTTCAGCCTCGTCCTGGCTTGGGAGACGATTCGCGTGGCGTGGGTCACCTACCGGATTGACGACATCTCCATTCCCGTAATTCAGCAGGCTCTGCAAACGGACCCTGATAATGCCGATGTGCTCCATCGCCTGGGATCGATCTACAACTCTGATCCCAACCTGACCAATCAGGCCGAAGCCGAAAAATACTTGCGGCGGGCTGTGGAGATCAACCCCCGCCGCTGGGACTATTGGCTGGACCTTGGGGCCGCCTGCGATTTTGGCGGCGACACGGCCTGTTCAGACGACGCTTTTGAGCATGCCGCAAGCCTCAACCCCATGACGCCCACAATACTCTGGGCGGTGGGAAATCACTATCTTCTTACCAATCGCCCGGATAAGGCTTTCGCCCACTTCCGCCGGCTCGTGGAGCTTGACCCGGAATACATGGAGAACACCTTTCACCTCTGTTTCCGGGCCACGCGTGACCCGCAGGCGATCTACTCAGAGGTTGTCCCCAACGGGCAGGATGCCTCCCCACGGTTTGCCTTCCTCCTGTTCTTATGCTCCACCGCCGATTATGAAAACGCGATGAAGATCTGGGGGCAGATGATTGCCGGCCCTGACAAGTCACCCGACATGGCGCTGGTGAAACCCTTTCTGGACTTTTTGCTTGACCACAATCAGATCGATGATGCCGAAACTGTCTGGGTTGACCTTCAACATGCGGGAGATATCCCCGCGGAGCCTTCCGGCCAGGCGGCCAACCTTCTCTATAATGGCGGGTTTGAAGTTCCGCCTCTAAACACCGGCTTCGATTGGCGCATCAGTGACTCCTCTGATTTGGAGTATGACCTGGCGGATCCTAACGGCTACCAGGGAGGGAAGTGCCTGCGCTTTGATTTTGTGGTGGGTCGAAACGCTGAATACGACCTGGCGGACCAGATTGTTCGCATCAAGCCCAACACCCGCTACCAGCTTTCCGCCGATGTGCGCACGAACAACATCACCTCCGATACCGGTCCACGCTTGCGGTCCATTGAGATGGGTTGCGCCACCTGTGCGGTGCCAACCAGCGAACAGGTGATTGGAACAACGCCATGGCATTCAATTGACCTTGAGTTTATGACCCAGCCGCAAACACAGGCGGTGAGGATTTCCTTCTGGCGGCCGCAGGAGCATTCCTATTCCCGCGACATAACCGGCACGGTCTGGCTGGACAATGTTATTCTCCATGCCGTGGACGCCCCCGCCCACGATCTGAATCAAGCGAGGATCCGGTGACAATCCCAGCCTCTTCAAGGTCTCCCGTCCGTCGCGGCGCCTCCGTTCCGCGCCTTGAAAGCGGAAGTCACTCGTCTCCTTTCCACACTGCCGCCCAGGCCATTTTTCTGGCAACCATCTTTGCCGCTCCCTGGGCCGTTGGCGCGGTGCAGCCATGGGCCTGGGGCACGCTGACGATCCTGGCGATTATTCTGCTGCTCCTCTGGGGGGCGGGTTGGGCGCAACGCGGCTTCCTGCGGATCAGCTGGTCGCCGCTCTACTGGCCTTTGATGGCGTTTCTCCTCATCGCTACCGTGCAGGTTGCAGGCGGGATTACGGCTGACCGCGTCGCCTCGCGCGAGGCCCTGCTGAAATTATTCACCAACGCCATTTTCTTTTTCCTGGCGGGCCAGCTTGTGTTCATGCCCCGCAAGAGTAGCCGTGGCATCAAGCGGTTCGGGTTGGTCGTTACGGTTCTGGTGATCGGTGTTAGCGTGCTGGCGCTGGCACAAGTCATGACCACCGGGCATGGCTTGATCTATTGGAGTGTCCGCACTGAATTTGGCCCGTTCGGCCCCTACGTCAGCGCCAATGACTATTGCGGCCTGCTCGAAATGCTGATTCCCATTTCGGTGGGATACATTCTCTCGGGGTCGTCCACCAAGGTTCCGGCGGTGGTTCTCTGGTCCGGCGTGGGAGTTGCCCTGGTTTCAATTGCCATCAGCGGATCACGCGGCGGCGCCGGCGTCATGCTGTTTGAGCTCCTCCTGCTGGGATTTATCCTTTTCCGGTATTGGCCACGCGACGCCTGGCGCCTTGGGTTCCAGTTGGTCCTGCTGCTGGTTCTGGTATCCGCCGGGGTATTTGCCTGGATGGCCAGCGGGGGCAAAAGAGCGGATCGCGCCCTCTCAATTTTTCAAACCGATAAGTCCATGCAGGTGAAGATGGGCGACCGTTTCTGGGTGGCCAGGGACACGCTCCGGATGGCCTTCAGACACCCCTGGCTGGGCATTGGAGTGGGGGCCTTTGAGACCTCCTTCCCACCCTACATGTCGCGCCCCTCCGGCCTCCATTGGACCCACGCCCATGACGACTTTGCCGAGGGAGTGGCAGAGACCGGAGTGATGGGTGGCGTTCTAATCTTATGGGGCCTCGTCCTGTTCTTTTCCCTGGGATATCCCAATCTTAAAGAGCGTTTCCAGTCGGACTGGGGTTGGATTCCCGTCGGCGCGCTGGTGGGCGCCACAGGATTGCTCTGCCATAGCCTGGTTGATTTTAACCTCCGTGTTCCTGCCAACGCGGTATGGTTTGTGGTTTGCGTCGCTGTCGCCACAAACCCTGATTCGTGGCCGGAGCGGTCATCGCGGTCATCGCGCTCGTCCCGGGAGGCCGTGCCGGTTCGGAACGAGGCATTTCTAAACTAACGAGGGATAAGATATGAAAGGTGTCATTCTTGCAGGTGGAACCGGATCACGGCTGCTCCCCTTGACGAAAGTTACCAACAAGCACTTGCTGCCGGTCTACAACGCGCCCATGATTTACTACCCCCTCTGGACGCTGGTTAACGCCGGGATTGAGCAGATCCTTATCGTTACCGGCGGACGCAATGCGGGCGACTTCCTGCGCCTGCTGGCCAACGGGAAGGAATTTGGGCTGAAGCGCCTGAACTACGCCTACCAGGAGGGTGAGGGTGGCATTGCCGATGCCCTGCGCCTGGCTGAGGACTTCGCGGAAGGCGAGAGAATCTGCGTGATCCTTGGCGACAACATTTTGGAGGGAAGCATCAAGCACGCTGCCGAGAGATTTGTGCAGCAACCGAACGGGGCCCACATCCTGCTGAAGGAAGTCTCCACCCCGGAACGGTTTGGCGTACCGGTTTTTGACGGCGATAAGATCACCCGCATTGAGGAGAAGCCTGCCTCGCCTGCGAGTCGTTTTGCCGTCACCGGCGTCTACTTTTATGACTCAACGGTGTTCCAAAAGGCCAATCAACTGAAGCCATCCCGTCGCGGCGAGTTGGAGATAACCGACGTCAATAACGCCTACCTGCGGGAAGGGACCTTGACGCATAGTTACCTGGATGGCTGGTGGACGGACGCGGGGACCTTTGAATCGCTCCGCCTGGCTACGAATCTGGTGGCAGAGGGTTTGTCGCACCAATAGTATTTTATTGCCCCGTGCACTCGGGGCTGGAACCACCCATCCATTTCCAATAGAAACAGAGGGCTTGAAATGAAGCTCGTGGTCACAGGGGGAGCAGGATTCATCGGGTCGAACTTTATCCGCTACGTTCTGGCCCGGCATCCCCGCTATACCCTTCGGAATCTGGACAAGCTCACCTATTCCGGGAACCTGCATACTCTCCGGGATGTGGAAAAAAACAAGCGCCACACTTTTGTGCGCGGCGACATTTGCGATCGCCGCAAGGTGCAGGACGTCTTGAAAGGCGCGGACGCCGTGGTCCATTTCGCCGCCGAATCGCACGTTGACCGCAGCATTCTGGATAGCACCGCTTTCATCAAGACGAATGTTCTTGGCACCCAATGCCTGCTGGATGCCGCCCGCCATGCCGGAGTGAAGCGTTTCGTTCTGGTAAGCACCGATGAGGTTTATGGCAGCGCTCCCACCGGCGAAAAATTTACAGAAGAATCCCTGATTGCGCCCAACAGCCCTTACGCCGCCAGCAAAGCCGGGGCGGATCTGCTGGCGCGGGCCTACTTCCGCACTTATCGTTTTCCGGTTATTATCACGAGGTGCACAAATAACTACGGTCCTTACCAGTACCCTGAGAAATTTATTCCCCTTATTATCAGCCGCGCGCTTCAGGGGGAGAATATTCCCGTATATGGAGACGGGTTGCAAATCAGGGATTGGATTCACGTTATGGACCACTGCTCCGGCCTCGATGCGGTGCTTCACCAGGGGCGCGAGGGCGAGATTTACAACCTCGGTGCGGGCAATGAATGGACCAACCTGGATATCGCCCGGCGCATCCTGAAGCTTGTCGGCAAGCCTGATTCCCTCTTGACCTACGTCCAGGACCGACCCGGCCACGACCGCCGGTACGCTCTGAACAGTGACAAGGCGGAAAAGGAATTGAGTTGGGCGCCGCAGGTTACGCTGGAAAACGGCTTGCAGCAGACCGTTGACTGGTACTTGTCCAACAATGATTGGATCAAGCGGGTTACAGCACGCGCGTATCGCGCCTACTATCGCCAGCAATACGACCGCCGGGATTCAACCATGAAGAAAGTCCTTAGCCGGGGAGGGAAGAAGTAATGCGAGTCCTCGTTACCGGCGCCAAAGGGATGCTGGCGAACGCGTTGCTTCCGTGCCTGCAGGATGGGCACGAGGTGGTGGGCGTCGATCTGAACGACTTTGACATCTCCCAGGAAGCCGCCGTGCAAAAGGCCTTCCGGGAGATTCGTCCGGAGTTTGTCTATCACCTTGCCGCTTACACCGATGTTGACGGTTGCGAAGCGAACCCGCAGTTGGCGATGCAGGTGAACGGCGATGGGACGGGGAACCTGGCGCGGGCCTCGGCTGAAGTTGGCGCCACCATGCTCTATGTGAGCACGGACTACGTTTTTGACGGTTCAGGTAAACGACCCTGGCGCGAGGACGATGCCACGAACCCCCTCAGCGTCTATGGGAAGTCCAAGCTCCAGGGTGAACTGGCCGTTGCCGCGGGGTTGAAAGAACATATCATCGCCCGGTCGTCATGGCTGTTCGGGCCGCGAGGCAAAAACTTTGTCTCCACAATTCTCAAGTTTGCCGCCCAGAAGGATGAGCTGCGGGTGGTCAGCGACCAACGGGGTTCGCCCACCTATACCCGGCACCTGGCCTTGAAGCTGGCGGAGCTGATAAACTGTAAAGCCTATGGAATCTTCCACGTAACCGGTTCCGGGAGCTGTAGTTGGTTTGAATTCACCCAGGAAATCTTGAAATTGTCTGGATTTGATCGAGTTCGCGTGGTTCCCATTTCCACCCAGGAGTCCGCGCGCCGGGCTCCACGGCCGGCATTTTCGGTGCTGGAAAACCGCCGTTTGGTGGAACTTGGCTTTGGTCTTCTCCCCCACTGGACGAAAGGTCTGGCGGACTACCTCAAGGAGGGCCAGCGCCTGGACGAATTCGTTTTGCCGGTAGCCAAATTGGGCGAGAAGTTGATTCAATCGGAGGTGGCAGGTTCATGACGGTTCCAACTTCCCGGCTGGTGGAGGAGCGTGACGGCGTCCGTCTGGTGATTGTGCCCCACGCCAATCCCGGTTGCGGGGTCAACATCTGCGACCCCAAATCACCGCAACTGATTCCAGGGGTTGAAATTGAGCCTGTGACGCAGTATCCGGATGAGCGCGGCTTGTTCGCTGAACTCTTCCGTTTTGGCGAACCGGGAATTGGCCGGGATTATGACCCTGCGAATGGCAGCCGGATCCAGGTTTCGTTTACGATTTCCTATTCCGGCGTAATCAAAGCCATCCACTACCATTTTGAGCAGACCGACCTCTGGGCGCCGCTTTCCGGGATGTTCCAGGTCTTTCTCTGCGATCTTCGCGAAAATTCCCCAACTTGTGGGAAAATAAATACGGTATTTGTGGGTTCGCAGCGCCCCTGGAAGCTGAGAATTCCTCCCGGGGTTGGGCATGGCTATAGAATTGTGGGCCCCGACTCCGGTATGCTGGTTTACGCAACCAATCGCATCTATAACCCCAGGGATGAGGGGCGAATTGCTTTTGACGATCCGGGTATCAACTACGATTGGGTTACCCGGCCTAAGTAGTTTTTTTACATGTTCTTGCGTCATGAGGCGCGGTAGGCAGTAACGGCAAAGGGAGGCAGTTTGAAGGACGTTGTCGTCATCGGAGCGGGTCCGGCAGGCATCCACGCCGCCTATTTATTGGCGCAGGCGGGGCTGCAGGTCGTTCTGTTCGAGGCCCAAACCCGCGTGGGCGACCGGGCAATCTGCTCCGGCGTGGTGGGTGATGAGGCCTTTCCGCGGTTTGACCTTCCCAAGCAGCCAATTTTGTCGGACATTCATTGCATTCAAGCCGTCTCACCCGGGGGCAGGAAACTGGAGTACCGGACGGACGAGCCCCTTGCTCAAGTTATTGACAAGGCAGAATTTAATCGTTCGCTAGCGCAGCGCGCCGTGAATGCCGGGGTGGAGCTGAAGCTCAGCTGCTGGGTGAATTCCCTGCAGGTTGAAAAGCACAAGGTGGAAGTACAATATCGCCACACGGAGGACGGGCCGGGAAGAGTCCAGGCACAGGTTGCGGTGATCACCACCGGCGTCAATGGATCGCTTAACCGGGCGCTGGGATTGGCGCATCCGCGGCAGTTCCTGCGCGCCGTCCAGGCAGAAATGTCCCTTCCCCCCAATGGCCATGGCAATGCCACGCGCGTATTTGTGGGACAAGGAGTCGCCCCCGGAGCTTTCGGCTGGGAAATTCCTCTCGGCAATAACCGTTGGAGAGTGGGCTTAATGACCGAAGAAAACCCCGACCCCTACTTCGCCGGCCTTGTTCGCCGAATTGCCCCCAATATCGACTTAGCCACATTGCGCATCGACCGCAAAGGAATCGCCCAGGCATCAGTGGGACGATGCGTTTCAGAACGCGTGATTGCGGCAGGAGAGGCCGCCGGGCATATCAAGACGACCACCGGTGGAGGGATCTACTACGGGCTGCTTTCCGCCGAACTTGTGGCTGACGTCCTGATTCGCGCCTTTCGCAGCAAGAACTTCAGCACACGCACCCTGGGTGAGTTTGAGCGTTATTGGCGGTCCACCTTTGGCAACGAGTTGATGGTCGGTTATTTTGCCCGAAAACTCGCCAGCCACTTTTCGGATGGGCAGATTGACAAGTTCTTTGACGCTGCAAACGCCTCAAACCTGTTGGTAAGGCTGAACGGCAAGTTGAAGTTTGATTGGCACCACCGTGCCCTGTTGGCAACTCTGCGATCACTCATGACGTTGCCCGGCGGGATGGGAGCGAACTGATAGGATTTAGGACCTGGGAGTTAGGATTCAGGATTCAGGGGCTGGTGCAGATCTGGGGGTTTCGTTAAATCCTAACTCCTGAATCCTAAATCCTTCTTTTTGAGAAATATGCTGAAGCGCCTTTTTGACATTTCGCTTTCCGGGCTCGGCCTGATCGTTTCCTCGCCGCTTTGGGCGACGATTGCCGTGGCCATTAAGCTTGAGGATGGCGGGCCAATATTCTATGGGCAGCCCCGCGTGGGCAAGGATTGCAAGGAATTTCAGAGCGTCAAGTTCCGCTCCATGGTGCAGGACTCCGACGCCAAGTGGGGTGTGGTTCCGGCCACTGAACGCGACCCGCGCATTACCCGAGTCGGCCGAATCCTGCGCTCGACTGCCATGGATGAACTCCCGCAGCTTTGGAACATCTTTCGCGGTGACATGAGCTTTGTGGGGCCCAGGCCTGAATGGTCGGAGTTGGTGAAGAAATTCAGGGTGGAGATTCCCGGCTTCGATCGCCGCCACGCGGTTACTCCGGGGCTTACGGGAATCGCCCAGATTTATGGTCATAGCGAATTGCCTCGCCGTCAGAAGCTGCGCTACGACCTGGTCTACATCAAGAAACAGAGCTTTTGGTTGGACCTTCGACTGGTTTTTGTCTCTTTCCTAGTGACATTTTCGGGAAAATGGGAAGATCGCTCCGCCAAGCTGCCGAAATTGTTAGGCGGGAGGCGGGCGGCGAAGAAGCGAGTTGCGCAATCGCCGAAGCCACCGTGCGAAGCGCCAGTGGCTCGAAGCTGAGGGACGGCAGGCAGCAGGAACTTGCGGTTCAATTTGAATATGGAAGTGCAACCCTTGACCGAGCAGGTGGGGCTTCCGCCCTGCACCGAGGTTCTCGGAGCCCCCGTACACATCATCGATGTTGAGAACGTCTTGCGCCTGATGGAGCAGTGGATCCAACGGCGTGACCGCTCCCATTGGATCGCCGTCACTGGTTCACACGGCGCTTTGGAAGCGCACAAGCATTCCGATTTCCGCGCCGTTCTTGAAACAGCCGACCTTTCTGTGCCCGACGGGCGATGGGCTGCGCGTGTGGCTGCCAGGAAAATGTCCCTTCCCACCCACCAGGTTCGCGGCGCGGATTTGATGACGGCCTTCTGCGAACTCTCCAGCAAGAAGGGATTCACCAACTATTTTTATGGTGACACCGATGAGACCCTGGGACTTGCCCGTGCACGCCTTGAACAGAAGCACCCCGGGGTTAAGATCATCGGCGCTTACTCCCCGCCATTCCGTCAGCTCACTCCCCAGGAAGACGAGCAGATCGTCGAGATGATTAACCAGGCCAAGCCCGATGTACTTTGGGTGGCACTGGGGCTGCCCAAGCAGGAACGGTGGATTGCGGCTCATCGCGACCGGCTGAAAGTTCCGGTAATTGTGGCAATTGGAGCGGCCATCAAGTTTCACAGCGGAAAAGTTGTGCCGTCACCGCGCTGGGCCAGCAAAGCGGGTTTGGAATGGTTCTGGCGTCTGCTGCATGAGCCCCGCACCGTTTGGCGAAGAGCCCTTGTCTACGGCCCTCAATTTATGGCACTTTCGCTGCTCGATTTGATGTTTCATCGCAAGAAAAAATAGTTGGCAAGCAGCGGACCCAAGCGCGCTAGGCCTATTGCACTCCCTAACGAAAACTCTCAAGACAATGCGAATTCGCGCCGCTCACTGACAAAGTCACCTGCCCATATTCCGATGAAAGAAAAGCACTACGGGTCGATGTAATGAGAGAAATCTAATGGGCGGAATTCTCTCGATCAGGTATACTTGACTTTTATCTGAGTCAGTATTGGCACACATGCGTATAGATTCACTTTGGAATTTCTTATCTTGTTGAAAATCATCAGGATGATGAGTTTCCAGGGTTGACTGCCATAAGCTGATCAAGGGTTGCGGGGTGGGGAAATGAAAGTCGTTATCCTCTGCGGAGGTATGGGAACCAGGCTTCGGGAAGAGACCGAGTTTCGGCCTAAGCCGCTGGTGGAGATCGGTGGCAAGCCGATTCTCTGGCACATCATGAAGACCTATGCCCACTATGGTTTCAGGGAATTCGTCCTCTGCCTTGGGTATAAGGGCAATCTTATCAAGGAATACTTCCTGAACTACCGCGTGATGCAGAGTGACTTTACCCTTCGCCTCGATTCCACGGGCAGGCCGGATTTTCATCAGGGAAGCGTCCCCGAAGATTGGTCAATCACCTTTGCTGAGACGGGTGCGGAAGCCATGACAGGCGCTCGCGTGAAGCGGGTGGAGAAGTACATTCCGGATGACAATTTTCTTTTAACCTATGGCGATGGCGTGGCCGATATTAATATCGGCAAGCTCCTGGAGTTTCATCATCGGCACGGGAAACTCGCCACCGTAACCGGAGTGCGCACCAATTCGCGCTACGGTGAGCTTCTGGTGCAGGACGGAAGAGTTAAAAGCTTTACGGAGAAGCCCCCGGCGGAAGAAGCCTTTATCAGCGGCGGTTTTTTCGTTTTCAATCGCCGGCTTTTTGACTACCTCACGAATGACGATGCCTGTGTGCTGGAGCGCGCCCCGCTGGAAGCTTTGACCCGCGAAGGCGAGTTGATGAGCTACCTGCACCCCGGCTATTGGCACTGCATGGACACCTATCGAGACTTCATTGTTCTCAACGACCTATGGAAGCAAGGAGCGCCCTGGAAAGTATGGGAATAGCAGACGGCAAGGTAAACTTCTGGTCAGGGCGTCGAGTGCTGGTGACGGGCGCAACGGGCATTGTTGGCTCCTGCCTGACAAAGGATCTTTTGGAACTCGGCGCGCACGTTGTGGCGCTCGTTCTTGACGCTGACCCGCAGACCGAACTCTATCGCAGTGGAACCATCCGGCGCGTCAACGTGGTGCAAGGCCAACTTGAGGATTTTCATGCAGTTGAGCGTGCTGTGGTGGCGCACGAGGTGGACACGATCTTTCATCTCGGAGCGCAGGCGATTGTAGCCGTAGCCCACCGTTCGCCCCTTCCAACTTTTGAGACCAATGTGCGCGGCACCTGGAATGTTTTGGAGGCCGCCCGCCTCCATTCTGACATAGTGAAGCGCGTCGTAGTGGCCTCCAGCGACAAGGCTTACGGTGAGCATGACGCGCTTCCTTACACCGAGGATATGGCCCTACAAGGCCACTATCCCTATGAAGTTTCAAAGAGTTGCGCGGATCTTATTACCCAGAGCTACTTTCACACCTACCGGCTTCCTGTGGCTGTGGCGCGGTGCGGCAACATTTACGGCGGCGGCGATCTGAACTGGTCGCGCATTGTGCCCGGCACCATCCGGTCACTGCTGCGGGGTGAGTCTCCCATCCTCCGCTCTGATGGACTTTTCATTCGCGATTACATTTACGTCAAGGACGTCTCCCAGGCCTATCTCTGCCTGGCGGAGGCTGTTTCCGCGCCGGAGATTCACGGCGAGTGCTTTAATTTCAGCCCTGAAACCCAGGTGACGGTGCTCGAAATCGTGAATATGATTAGACGAATTGCCGGTTGCGAGCACATCCAGCCCACCATCCTGAACGCGGCGCAGGGCGAAATTCGCAATCAGTATCTCTCCTCCGCCAAAGCGGAAAAGATGCTTCACTGGAAGCCTTCCTTCGACCTTGAGCGCGGATTGAAAGAGACCCTTCAGTGGTACCGCGAATTTTTCGGAGGGCAGCAGGCATGACCAAGCCCGAAGCCTCCTGCCGATCCTGCGGCAACAGCAAGCTTGAGATGGTTCTTTCCCTGGGTGTGACTCCACTGGCGAATTCGCTTTTGACCCAGGATGATCTGGCGAAGCCCGAGCCCTCCTTTCCGCTCGACCTGGCTTTCTGCCCCACCTGCTCACTGGTGCAGATTACGGAAACCGTTCCGCCGGAAACGCTGTTTCGCGACTATCTCTACTTCTCATCGTTCTCCGACGCCATGAAGCGCCATGCCGAGGCCATCACCCGGCGCTTGATTGATTCCCTGCATCTTGGTCCCCACAGCCTTGCCGTGGAAGCCGCCAGCAATGACGGGTACCTGTTGCAGTACTACCTGCAAGCCGGGGTTCCGGTGCTCGGCATTGAGCCGGCTCTGAACATTGCGAAAGTGGCGGAGGAGCGCGGGGTCAAAACCCTGGCGGAATTTTTTAACGAATCGTTGGCCGTCAAGCTGCGGCAGGAAGGCGTGCGCGCCGATGTGTTTCATGCCAACAACGTGCTGGCCCACGTGGCGGACCTGAATGGCTTTGTCGCCGGCATCCACACGCTTTTGGCGGATGATGGCGTGGCGGTTATTGAAGCGCCCTACGTGATGGAGATGATTGAGCGCTGCGAATTTGACACCATCTACCATGAGCACCTCTGCTATTTCTCCCTGACCGCATTGCAGGCCCTGTTCAGCCGTCACCAATTGGAAATCCAGGACGTTGAGCGGCTGCCGATCCATGGCGGCTCCATCCGCGTGTTCCTGAAGCAGCGCGCTGCCGTGCAGCCCACGCCCGCCGTGGCGCAATTGCTGGAGCAGGAAGCTCACCTGGGCGCTGACAAGCTGGGTTTTTACAGTGGCTTTGCGGACCAGGTGGTGCAGGTCAAGGAATCGCTTTGCCGGCTGATTGCAGACCTGAAGGGCAAAGGGGCGCGAATCGCGGCTTACGGTGCGGCTGCGAAAGGAAGCACGCTGCTGAACTACTGCGGCATTGGCCGGGAGTCACTCGATTTCGTTGTGGACCGCAGCACCTACAAGCAGGGCCGGTATATGCCCGGAATCCATCTTCCCATCCTTCCCCCCGCAAAGCTCCTGGAGGCAATGCCGGAATACACTCTGCTGCTGACCTGGAATTTTGCCGAGGAGATTCTGGCGCAGCAGGCGGAGTACCGGCAGCGGGGCGGACATTTCATTGTCCCGGTTCCCGTGCCCAAGGTTGTTTAATGGAGTGCCCCTGTGCCGCTTTCCCGCATGCAGTTCTGAGTGGAGGCGCGTGAGTGGTCTTTGTTGAAACCAAGCTGGATGGCCTGTTCATCCTTGAGGCGGAGAAGATCGAGGATGAGAGGGGCTTTTTCGCCCGTACCTTCTGCCGGCATGAGTTTGAGGCGCGCGGCCTCAACCCGCAAGTGGCGCAATGCAGCACCTCGTATAATAAAAAGAAGGGTACCCTGCGCGGGATGCACTACCAGGTGGCGCCCGGTGAAGAGACCAAGCTGGTGCGCTGTACGATGGGTGCCATCTTTGATGTGGCGGTGGATTTGCGCCGTGACTCCCCAACTTTCCGGCAATGGGTGGCGGTGGAATTGACCGCGGACAACCGGAAAATGCTCTATATCCCCCGGGGCTTTGCCCATGGGTTTCAGACCCTGGTGGACCAGGCTGAGGTTTATTATCAAATCTCAGAGTTCTACGATCCCAAGTCTGCCCGGGGACTGCGGTGGGATGATCCCGCCCTTGGAATTGATTGGCCTTCCGTCGAGAGCCGAACCATCTCGGCGAGGGACCTCAGTTACTCTGATTTTGCCGCGTGAATGGACCACCGCAGAGGAGGGAGCGCGCCTCCACAATGCACCTGGCGGCGGCTCTATTCCACCCTAAGATCGCGGCTGGCAAATGGTGACCTATGCTGGTGATCTCCCCCACCGCCAAGATTTCGAAATTCGCGGACATTGAAGATTCCGTGCGGGGAACGCGAATCGTTATTGAAGACGGCGCGATGATTGATTCCTTCGTCAAGATCAAGCCCGTGGGCGGCACGGGCGATGTGACGATCGGGGCGAACTCCTTCATCAACTCGGGTTGCGTCATCTACAGCGGGAATGGAGTGCAGATTGGGCGGCATGTCCTGGTGGCGGCCAATTGCACCTTCGCTCCCGTGAATCATGAGTATCGTTCGAAGGACAAGCTGATCATTGAGCAGCGGTTCAGGCCCAGCAAGGGCGGCATCATTGTGGAGGACGACGTCTGGATTGGCGCGGGAGTGGTGCTTCTGGATGGGGCCATTGTCCGCCGCGGCGCGGTGATTGGGGCCAACACGGTGGTGAGGGGTGAACTTCAGGCCTACGGCGTTTACGCTGGGAATCCCCTGGTGCTGGTGGGGGAGAGGAAGTAGGCACGAGCAGAGCACAATGCGAATGTGCGCATTCTGAGATTCATGGCCGGGCTGAGTCTTTAAGGTCTGAAATAGAACGCCTTGTTCCAAAGTGATCGTTTATGAAGTACACCGTCTTGGGATCTTCCGGGTTTATTGGTTCCCACCTTGTGCGCTGGTTGGAGTCGCAGGGGCATGATTGCCACGCCCCGGCGCGGGGGGAAGATCTTTCCGGCCGCCCGCTGGGGCACGTCATTTACTGTATCGGTCTCACGGCGGATTGGCGCGGGAGGCAGCACGACACGGTCAAAGCCCACGTCTGCGCCCTGCTGGAGGTTCTGGAAAAGACGGACTTTGAGTCCTTGCTTTATCTTTCCACCACGCGCCTTTATGCCGGAATTGAGGATACGCGTGAAGGCGGGAACCTTCGGGTGAACCCGCTGCGAACGGACGACCTCTACAACGTTTCCAAGATCATGGGGGAGTCGATCTGCCTCAGTTCTCCGCGGGAAACCATCCGGGTGGCGCGGCTTTCAAATGTTTTTGGCGATGATTTTACTTCGGAGAATTTTCTGACTTCGGTTCTTCGGGACGCCGCCGAACACAATCAAGTCATTCTGCGGACCTCGCTTGATTCCGCGAAGGATTATGTTTCCGTCGATGACGTCGTGCGATTGCTGCCGCGGATTGCCAGCGCCGGCCGCCGCCGGGTTTACAATGTTGCGAGCGGTGAAAATACCACACATCGGGAGCTTGTGGATGCTATCGTGAAAGTGACAGGTTGCCGCATTGAAGTGGCCGAGGGGAGTCCAACGGTCAGCTTTCCACCCATTTTGATTGAGCGAATCCGGGAGGAGTTTGGCTTCTCCCCGGTTCGTGTGGCCGATGCACTCCCCAAGCTAGTGGCGGAGTACAAGCGGAGGTTTTTGCACGCCTGATCCAAGGTTACCCATGAAGCTATCGCAATGCATCAAAGGCCGGGACAATAACTTCAACCTCATCCGCTTTATTGCGGCGTTTGCGGTTCTGGTGAGCCACAGCTTTGCCCTGGCGTCAGGCATTGAGGCTGACCCGTTCACCCCAAGGCTGGGCATGAACCTGGGCGCCATGGCAGTGGACGTCTTTTTCATCACCAGCGGCCTGCTGGTTACCGGCAGCCTGCTTTCCCGAAAGAATACGCTGGAGTTTGTGTGGGCCCGGGTGTTGCGGATCTTTCCGGGCATCGCCGTAATGGACTTCCTGCTGGTTTTTGGCCTCGGATTGGCGTTTACAACCCTTCCCGCCGCGGCATACCTGAAGGACCATCAGACCCATGCTTTCGCCCTCAAGAACCTGACGCTGATTACCGGGGCGGAATATATGCTGCCGGGTGTTTTTGCGTCTGTTCCGTACAAGGGCGTTGTGAACGGTTCGCTCTGGACCCTGCCCCTGGAATTGGATATGTACGCGATTCTTGCCATGATGTGGGTGGGCCTGTGGGTGCTCGGTTCGCTGCGGGAGAAATTGTTGCCCTATTGCATCGTGGCGCTTGCCGGCTTGGCGTTCCTCATCCGCTTCTACATTCATTTTCATGTGCATGGTGAGCGGCATGTTGAGTCCACCCGAATGATCTACATGTTCTTTACCGGGGCCACGTTCTATGTTCTGAAGGAGCACATCACCCTTTCCCGGCGGGTCTTCCTGGTGGCCCTTGCCGCATTGCTGCTTTCCGCCTTCCACCGGGAAGTGTTCTACGTGGTCTACAATATTGTTCTGGCCTACATTCTTTTCTGGATCGCCTATGTCCCCGGCGGATTCATCCGGGCGTTTAACCGCCTGGGGGACTATTCATACGGAACTTATATCTATGCATTTCCTGTGACGCAGTCCTTCCTGGCGCTGATGCCCGGCGTCCGGGTGCCTGTGCTGATCCTGCTCTCAGCGGTTGTCACGCTTACGCTTGCCTCCTTGTCCTGGCACCTGATTGAAAAGCGGGCTTTGAGCTTGAAGGCCAGTCCCGGCAAAATTTTTCGCCGGGTGACTGGCCCGAATTCCGGGAGGCAGCCGGTGCAGGCGCAATAGGCGATCCCGTCATCAGCAGGCCGGGCGCGAGTTAACGTCGAAAGCAAGGTTCTATTAAGTGTCGAGAGTAACAAAGAACATCATTTATAACGGCATTGGCCAGGGGCTCAGCGTCATTCTGAGCTTTGTGGCCGTGCGCTTTGTGTTTCGCCGTTTGGGCGGCGATGCCCTGGGGCTGATCTACTTCTCCCTGGCTTTCAGCGCGGCGCTGGCCGTGGCCGTGCAGTTGGGCGTTTGCGAAAGCGCCGTGCGGGAAATCGCTTCCCATCATAAAAACCGGCCGGATTACATTGAAAGTTTCATCCGCACCAGTTCTCTGCTCTACTGGACCGGATACCTCGTTCTGGCCCTGGTGGCCTTCATCGCCGCTCCGTACCTGGTTCTTCATTGGGTGAAACTCGATTCTCTTGACGCCGTAACCGCCACCAAAATCATGCGGGTTTTGACGGTTGGCGCGCTCCTTGCGCTCCCCACCGGACTTTACAAGGCGCTGCTGGTGGGTCTCCAGCACATGGGGCACACCAATGTGATCGACGTTGTTGCCAAGGCATTGCAGCAGGGGGGGATATTCGTGATCCTGCTGGTGCACGGTAATCTCTTTCACGTGGCGTATTGGATCGCCGCCTCCATGGTGATCCAGGTCTCGGTCTACTGGGTTGTTTGCTCTGGTTTCTTCCCCGTGCGGGCCCTCTTAATCCCGGGTTTTTCCCGTGATGTCGTCAAGGAGAACATGGGTTATGCCTCGGGCCTGATGACCATCACGCTCTGTTCGTGGCTCTTGACTGAAACTGACAAAATAATTGTCAGCAAGCTCCTGCCCCTGGCACTCCTGGGCATCTACACCTTCGCGCGGGGCATGGTTAACCAGGGGATGCTCCTCACCGGAGCCATCAACAACGCCATCTTTCCACACTTTTCCGCTTTGTATGGAACCGGGAAGGTGGCGGAGATGAAGAGCGCCTACACGCGGATTCAGGACCTCATCTGCTTTGGGACGGCGCCGATTTTTGCCTCCGTGCCCTTTGTCGCCCTGCCCATTTTTTCCCGGATCTTTAACGCTCATTCCGCGCAGGTCCTGCTGCTTCCGGCAACGTTCCTTTGCATCGGCTATTACATGAATGGAACGCTGGTTGCTCCCTACGTTGCCTCGCTTGCCGTAGGCCGCCCTGACATTGCTGCCCGGCAGAATCTGTTGGCGCTGCTCATCGTGCCTCCGGCCAGCGCCGTGGCCATCTATTGGTTCGGGCTGAGCGGCGCGGGCTTCTCCTGGGTGGTTTACCATATCTTCGCCTATGCCTACGGGCTGCCGCGCATTTGCCGGGAGTGCCTGGGAATTTCCCCGCGAACATGGTTCTGGCACGTCCTGCGCATTATGGGTGCGGCGATACTGATCTATGGCTGCGCCTGGGCTTTGATCGATTGGGTGGGAAATTTTTCCATTCCCGTCCTGGCAACAGGCTATGTTGTGGCCACAATCATCTTCTGCATCCCGGCCTGGGGAATGATGGATGAAACTTTGCGTGCCACGATTTTGAATTTTGTAACACGCGGACGGGTTCAACCGGTGACGGTCGCGCTTTGACCTCAGGCGGAGAGAATCCTGGTGGAAACGGGCAGGCGCCGGCGAACTTGGGGGGAATTGGAGGTATTTCGCAAGTGGCTTCGAGACCGCGGGTTAGCATCGGAGTGGCAATCTACAATGAGGCAAAGTTCCTGCGCTCAACGCTGGACTCCGTCCTGGCCCAGGACTTTACCGATTTTGAGCTGATTATTTCCGACAATGCCTCTACTGACGGCACGCAGGAGATCAGCCTGGAATACGTGGCGCGCGACCCCAGGGTGAGTTACCACCGGAACGAGACAAACGTTGGCGCCACTGAAAATTTCAACCTGGTGTTCAAGTATGCCACCGGGGAATACTTTATGTGGATGGGCGGGCACGATCTCTGCGCGCCGAATTACGTGTCCCGATGCCTCGCCGTGCTGGAAAGCGACCCAGCCCTGGTTCAATGCAATTCCGTTACCCAGCACATGAGCCAGGAGGGCAGGGAACTGGGCCGTGCCCTTCGCCAGGTTGACACCCGGGGGAAGAGCATTTTTGTTCGGGCAAACCTGATCCTGTGGCAGGTCTCAAACTTTGATGCCTATTCCCTGTTTCGCACCGACGCACTGAAACGCACCCGGCTGCTGTGCCGCGTGGCTGGACCCGATTTTCTTCTCGGCTATGAGCTGGCCTTGCTGGGCACAACGGCAATTATTCCTGAGCCCCTCTATTTCATGCGTGACAACCGGGCGGAGCGACTGCCCGCCGCCGATCGAGTGACGAGAAAGGAAGACCTTCAGGAACGGCTCTACCCCAAGGGGACGCCTTCCGCCGGAAGATTCCCGCATCTGCGATACCTGATGGAGGTGATGCGCGCGGTCAAGCTCGCCCCTCTTCCCTGGTGGCTGCGGATTGCGCTGTGGCTGAGCATTCCTCCCTCCGATCTCTTCAGGTTCTACCCGTATGTCCCGGAGTTTATTCGCCGCCCGGTTCGCGGGTGGTTGTCCCATCGCCTGAAGGCGCCGTCATAGTGGATTGGGGCCAACAAACGGGACGCTGCTGGTGAAATCAACTCTCCCCTTGCCCCTTTTCCTGGATTATTCACGAATCTGCTGGAAGGCTAGGCAAGGGATATTGTTTCACACAGAGGTTACAGCGCGGCGGAACCGCAAGCAAATGCGACTCGTAGGGGCTGCGCTTGCCCTCCCCCAGGATTTTTCCCGCGTCACGGAACGAGGGCAGGGCAAGCCCCAGCCCCTACGAGTCGCGCAAATTGTTTGCTAAAAAAACAAGAAATTACGGCATTGCAATACAGCGGCGCGTAAGAGAGACCACAGAGAGGTTCCCTGGATGTGCTCTGTGCACTCTGTGGTTGACGATTTCGATTCTCCCAGAGGATGCAGGGCTCCGTGAACTCTGTGTGAAACGCTTTTAAGTTGTCCTGCTATTATCCCTCGTTTGTGAATAATGCGGGCTCTGGGGGAGAGTGGTTGGGGGTGAGGGGGGTTCTAAAATAAGCAACGAACTCCTGACTCAGCACACCAGCGCAGCGTGATGAAACGTGGCGGGCGGATTTCCCGGCCAATGGTCTCGAATGGAAATTAACGCCAGCGGGTAATTCAAAAGGAGACAGATGGGTCCTGCGACTCAACGGCAGTTGGAGCGCTTCCGGATCCGCTCAGGCTATTTAAGTTCACGTTGAGGCGGGGCAGGGATGGGTATGGAAGACGAAATACAATCACGAAAAATACCCCGCGTAGCCATCGTGGTGGTCAACTGGAACGGCTGGCAAGACACGCTCGAATGCCTGGAATCCGTCCGCCATCTCGATTACCCGGACTACTTGACGGTTGTTGTCGATAATGGTTCCCAGGATGATTCCCCATCACGGATCAAGGAATGGGCCGGAAAAACTGAGGGTTACCTGCTGGCTGATTACGCTGAAGCCGTTGCTCGAGCGGGTGGCGATGCGGTCCAGGAGCAAGCTCTTGCCGCCACATTGCCCGCGAACCGGGCGGTGCTCATCCGCAACCCGATAAATTCCGGGCCCACGGGTGGGGCAAATCTGGGCATGGAATACGCGCTGAAGAGAGAACCGCCTGCCGACTACATTTTCCTCCTCGATAATGACGCCAAGGCGGAAAAGGATACCCTTACTCATCTCGTCGGCCTCGACCGGGAAAAAAATGCGGGCATTATTGGAGGAGTGGTGATCAGCCTGCAAACCGGAAAGGTCCAGTTTGCTGAAAGGACCACTCTGCTGCGCTGGTTTTTCGCGCCGCTCGTCAAGTATGACCTGCCCCTGCCGGGGAAGGAGGTCGATTATTGGCCTTCCGCCGGCGTGAGCGGCCCCGCCATGCTGATCCGCCGGGACGTCCTGGATACGGTTCATGCCGCCACCGGCCGCTATCTTGCGGTTGAAACATTTATCGATGGTTGGGAGTTTGAGTTTTGTTATCGCAGCAGCCTTGCAGGATTCCGGAGCTTTGTCACCCGGAAGGGGTTTGTGCGGCACAAGGGGGAACGCAGCACCCGGCGTCCCCTCAGTCCGATCCGCTACTACTACACCACGCGAACCCGTCTGTTGCTCGCCCCGAATTTCCTGCCGCTTCATTGGCGGGTGATATTTCATTTTTGGTATGTCGTGCTCACGGCGGCCCGGGTGGCAAAGGTGCTGAAGCAGGGGCGTTCCGATGTTGCCCGCGCCATCGTTTCTGGCTGGAGGGATGGGTTTAAGGGTGAAAGAGGGATTTGGAATATAGCGGATGGCAGGTGTTACGCCCAAGATTTGAGTACAAGGCCAGGTTGAGCAGTTGAATTGGCGGGTAGGAAGGCATCCCAAAGCTGGTGTGGGGCCAAGCTTGTCCAAATTAGAATTTGCCAAAGTTCAAATTTGGTATGTTGGACCCTTAATTGGCATGTGTAATCCTCCCCTCCGGGGAGGCCCAAATTTCGGCATTGCTTATGACCCCGCCCAAATCAAGCGGAGGTAAGTCGTTAATTTGGACAGCACTGGCATGTGACGGGCCCTGAGTGGCGGCATCCAAGGCTCCGCCACTTTCAGCGTATATAATAATCGTAGCGCGTGCGGTGCAAAATCCGGCCGCAAACGCCAGGTTGGCCGACCGTTTTCATTGCCGATGGAGTCGTAAAGGAATGGGTATTCCCACGGATAAAATTGCGATCATCATCCCCACGATTGGCCGGTGCGATGCGCTGCGGCAAATGCTGGAGAGCCTCTCGAAGCAGTCTTACCGGCCCGATCAAATTGTTATTGTGGATGAAAATGGGGAAGGAGAGGCCCTGGCGGCGGAGTTCCCTCAACTGAACATCCTCGTGACGACGCTTACTCGCGGGTCGGCTTCGGCAAAGCGAAACCTCGGGATGCAATGCGTGTCTCGCGAGATCGACCTGATTGGCTTCATGGATGATGACATTGTTCTGGCGCCCCAGGCCCTGGCAACGATGCGGGATTTTTGGCAGGCATCTCCTCCGGATCTCGGCGGGGTGAGCGGCAATTTGATGAATCATCCGGCGCGCCAGCTCTCCCGCTTAAAGTCCCTCAGATTGGCATCCCAACTGGCCCTGTACGATAGCCGCGTGGGCCTGGTGCTGCGCTCGGGATTTCATACCCAGCTGGGTTGTGTGACGGAAAATCATTTTGTGCAGTGGCTGCCCAGCACCGCGGTTGTTTTCCGCCGCCAGGTGCTGGCGGACAACCCTTTTGATGAATGGTATAAGGACTACAGCTATCTGGAAGATTTGGATTTCAGCTACAGCATCAGCAGAAAGTGGAAGTTGGCGGTCCTGGCCGATGCCCAATTCTGGCACTATCCATCACCCATTGGCCGCACGTCTCCGTATTTTTTCGGGAAAAAGGAAGCTATCAATCGATGCTATTTCGTCAGGAAATTCCCGGAGCTTTCGCTTCCCCTCTGCTGCCTGGCACTTTCCATTCGGGCGTTGATGAGCATCTTTCTGGGTCTTACAAAATTTGAGGGGTCCTATTTCAAACGCGCCTGGGGAAACGCCGTCGGCTTGGTTTCCGTGGCAACGCAAAGGAAGAAACGCGTGGCATGAGAAGATCCTATTCTGTCTCTCTGCAGCGGAGCGGTGGAGGTTGCACCCGCTCAAACGGTTGAATCGCGTGAAAAAAGTCATTGTCGTCATTTTGAATTGGAACGGAGGGGAATTAACCCGCCGGTGCCTTGAAAGTTTGCGGCAGTCAGACTACGCAAATATTGAGTGCGTGGTGGTGGATAATGGCTCGACGGATCATTCCCCTGACGATATTTTGGCGGCGTTTCCGGAAACGGGGATGATCAGGAACGCCACCAATCTGGGATTTGCTGAAGGCTGCATTCAGGGGATGGTTTGGGGCGGGAAGCGCGGCGCCGATTATTTCCTGATGTTGAATAACGATACCCGGGTTGACCCGGCCATGGTTTCGCGCATGGTGGCCGCGGCGGCCGAACACCAGGACCGGGCGGCAATAATTCCCAAGATCTATTGGGAACATGACCCTTCGCGCATCTGGTTTGCCGTGGGTAGCGCCAACCTTTGGACCGGAGTCTTCACCAACACGGCCTATAATTATGTCGATGATGGCCGTTTTGATTCCCGCCGCGAGATGGAATTCGCCGTGGGTTGCTGCGTCCTCATGCCGAAGGAGATTGTGGAAAAGGTCGGCGGGTTTGACAGCAGCTTCTTCGCCTACATGGAGGACGTCGATTGGTCACTCCGCTGCCGCGGCGCCGGCTTTACGATAGTCTTTTGCCCCGCCGCCAAACTCTGGCACGCGGTTTCCGCAACGGGAAAGAGAAAACCCGCGAGAATCCGGTATTTGATGACCAGGAACCACCTGTGGGTGATGCGGCGTCACGCCAGTGTGGCCCAGTTGACCTGCTTTCTCTTTCTCCTTCCCTTGCGGTCAATGCTGCGAATTGCCAAGTGCGTCCTGGCCCGGGACGGGGAATCCATCAAGGCGGAGTTCCAGGGTGTGAAAGACGGACTGCTCAAAGCCGGCGCGCCCGCAAGTTCCGCGGGGAAGCTTGAACACCGTTGACGGTGGAGGATGGGGACTGGTGGGAGTTATGGATCTTAAGACCGATGGAAATCAACCGCGGCGGCTTCAGGTTTTAGCCTGCGCCTACGCCTGCCTGCTGGAGTCGGGGTCTCCCATCAGCGGGGGCGAGGCCACGCTGGGCTGGAACCTTGCGCGGCAGCTTGCCCGGTTTCACGATGTCTGGATTCTCACCGCCACTTCCAATCGCGCGGGGATTGAGGCGGAACTTAAGCGCCAACCGGTTCCCCACCTGACTTTCCATTTTGTGGATCTCCCGGGCTGGATGCAGCCGCTGCTGAGGTTTCCCGGCGGGGTGCAGTTCTATGCCTACCTCTGGCAGATCCGTGCCTACTTTTACGCCCGCAAACTGCACAAAACAGTGAGGTTCGACGCTTTCCACCACATTACCTTTGCCAATGACTGGATGGCGAGCTACGTGGGCGCCTTGCTTCCGGTTCCCTACCTGCGAGGGCCGGGTGGGGGGGCGCATCGCACTCCGGAAGGGTTCCTGCGGGAGTATTCTGCCGGGGCGCGGTTTTGGGAACGGTTTCGCAGTTTCGGACAATTTGTCTTAAGGCTCGATCCCTTTTACATTCGAAGCCAGCGGCGGGCGGGCGTCATCCTTCTTTGCAATCGTGAGGCGGCGGAGGCGGTTCCAAAGTCCTTGCGGCATAAGGTGCAACTTTTCCCGGTCAACGGAATTTCTGCGGATGATCTGCGGATCATTGGTGGTGAAAGCGGGGTTGGAGGGCTAACCTCTACAAACGGGAACGACCTTCAGACACGTTCACTGCGGCCTTTCGAAGTGCTATACGCAGGAAAGCTCCTGGGCCTGAAAGGCGTTGCGTTGGGAATCCGCGGATTTGCCTTGTTTGCCAGGAACCACGCAGATGTGCAGTTTTCCATTGTGGGCGACGGGCCTGAGCGTGCCCGCCTGGAAGCGTTGATTCAGGAACTCGGAGTGGGGAAAAGTGTTCTCTTGAAAAAATGGATGCCCCGTTCGGAACTCCTGGGCGTGATGCGAGCTTCTGACGTGTTTCTGTTCCCCAGTCTCCGGGATGGTGGCGGGGCCGTTGTTGTAGAGGCCATGGCGGCGGGGAAGCCGGTGATTTGCATGGACCTGGCCGGCCCGGGATTGCATGTTACGGAGA
>Ga0302320_10002632_pt1 | contig 42070 bp, 38 predicted proteins | sample Bog_T0_3_FD_202130 | JGI IMG/M metagenome (GOLD analysis project Ga0302320, IMG submission 202130) | Peat permafrost microbial communities from Stordalen Mire near Abisko, Sweden - Bog_T0_3 | ecosystem: Environmental > Terrestrial > Soil > Wetlands > Peat | place: Sweden: Abisko, Stordalen Mire... | reverse complement strand
AATATGCGAAATACAAGATGTTACGTGGTACTAGGGTGGGATCGCACGATCCCCGCATTGCAGAAACAATGAAAATGCCATTGCAGGAGAGAAAACAGCATGAAGGTATCCATCATCTTGTGCCACCAGCATGCGGGCAGCTTCAACCACGCCATTGCGGAGACCGCGAAGCGCGTTCTGGAAGAGAACGGCCATAGCGTCTTTTTTCACGACCTCTACCAGGAGAAGTTCGATCCCATTCTGCTCCATGAGGAGATCGACGCCGCAGGCTCACTGGACCCGGCCGTCGAGGCGCATTGCCGTGAGATTGCCGAGGCGGAGGGAATCATCATCGTCCATCCGAACTGGTGGAGTCAGATGCCAGCCGTGCTGAAGGGATGGCTCGATCGCGTCTTTCGCGCGGGGGTGGCGTACAAGTACGAACAGAGCGGTCCGGTCGGCCTGCTGAAGGCGAAGACAGCCCTGGTCTTCAACACGGCAAACACGCCGCACGACGTGGATGTGGCCTGGTTCGGCGACCCGCTCGACCATTTCTGGAAGACGTGCGTCTTCAACTACTCTGGCGTGAAAAACGTCGAGCGCAAGTGCTATTGCCCGGTGATTGTCAGCACCCTGGAAGAACGCCAGCGGTGGCTCGCGGACGTGGCGAGCCGCGTCCGCGCGGCCTTCCCCGCGTAGCCGATTTACTCCGCCGGAGCAATCAGGTACTGCTCCAGCTTGCCGTTCGGGTAGGTGTAGGTGGTGAGGCTCAGCCGCTTGCCGGGGTAAACAATCTCAAAGCCGCGGAAGGTCATGCCGCCGCGCAGCTCGCGGGCAGTCTGGCGAAAGCTGAGCGGCTCGCCCAGCGGGGCCAGGCTGCTCTCAAAGTCGGCCAGCGCCTCTGCGGTAAAGTAGTCACTCAGGTTGGGCGCGAGTTGCGCGCGGTCGATGCGCCCCTGTTGCAAGCCGTGGAAGATCGCGATGGCTTGTTTTTCGGCGTCGTTCTGCTGGTAGCCGGCCACCACCGGAGCGGCCAGCCGCGCAATCGCCGAAGCCGCGCCCACGGCGTCCTGATTGGTGAGCACAGCCACGGCCGCGCCGTCGTCCACCAGCACCTCGTTGTCTGAAACAAAGCCTGAAACCTCGCCGCTGTGCTCGATGGAGCGGTGGTCGTCGCGGTCGATCACCTGCACGCCCAGGCCATAGTGCGTTCCCATGCCGTTCTCCAGCTTCACCTCGGTGAACATCTGCGTGTAGCTCTCCGGCTTGAGAAGGGACTGCGCGATCAGGCTCTCATCCCACAGCGCCAGGTCGTGCGCGGTCATGGCCAGCTCGCCGGCGGCGAACATCCAGCCGCGCCCCTCTTTGGGGGCAATGCGCAGGGGACCGAGAGCGTTCCGATAGTAAGCGGCGGCATCCGCCTGGGTCAGTTTGGTTTCGTCTGAATTCCACACCGACGTCATGCCCAGCGGCCGGAAAACCCGCTGCGTCAGAAAGTCCATCAGCGGCGCTCCGGTGATGGACTCCACGATGCGCCCGGCGATGACGTAGTTGGTGTTCGAGTATTGCCACTCGGCGCCGGGCTCGAAGTCCAACGGCTTTTTGCCCCATGTGTCGAGAATCTGCTGCGCGCTTTCGGGCGCGAGCATCGGAGTCATCACATAGTCCTCGGGCCAGTAGTCCTGATAGCCGGAAGTGTGCGAAAGAATCTGCCGGATGGAAACTTTGTTGCCGCGCGTGAGATTGGGAACGTACTTGCCTACCGCGTCGTCCACTTTCAGCTTGCCGTCTTCCTGGAGCAGCAGAATCGCCGCGGCGGTGAACTGCTTCGAGATCGACCCGATGGAGTAGCGCATCTGGGGCGTGGCGGCAACAGCCGGCGCAGTTTCCGTAGCCAGCCGCGCCTGCCCGTAGGCGTGCGTGTAGACCAGCTTGCCGTGCTGGACCACGGCCACCGAGGCCGAGGGCACTCCGGTCTGCTCCAGCACCTGCGCGGCAATGCGATCGATGCGCCCGCGCAGTGCCGGATCCAGCGTTTCAACCGTTTGCGCCTGCGCGCCGGCGGCCAGCGCCAAAACCATCACGCCCATCCAACTCAAAACCGCCCCAAACTGTCTCATCGCCGTGCATCTCCTTTTTGCCGCGCGCATCAAAAACCATTAAGCACCAAAATATCAGCCCTGCCTCGGGTGCGGTAGGTTGAAGCAGGAGCGGGCCAGAAGCCAGTCGATTGGAGGCGAAGGTGAAGCAACTGATTGAAGGGCACAGGCGTTTTTTGACGGATGTGTTTCCCGGCAGGCGGGACCAGTTTCACCTGCTGGCTGAGGGACAGCGGCCGAAATGCCTGTTCCTGACCTGTGCCGACTCGCGCGTGGTTCCGGATCTGATCTTGCAAACGCAGCCGGGCGACCTCTTTATCTGCCGCAACGCTGGGAACGTGATTCCGCGCGCCGGAGAGCCGGCCGGGGGCACGTCGGCCACCATCGAGTACGGCGTCCAGTTGCTGCGCGTGAGCCATATTGTCGTTTGCGGCCACTCCGACTGCGGCGCGATCCACGCGCTCATGGCTCCGCACGGGCTCGATGAGCTGCCCAGCGTGCGCGCCTGGTTGCAGCATATGGAGCCGGCCTGGGATTATGTGGACGAGGTAGAGCTCCACGGCGGCGAACTCACTCGCCAAACCGCCCTGGCCCACGCCAACGTGCTGGCCCAGTTGGCGAGCCTGCGCACGCACGGCTTCGTTCAGAATGCCGTGGCTGAAGGCCGTTTGCAGTTGCACGGCTGGTACTACGACATTCTCAGCGGGCGCATCGAGCAGTATGACGATGGGACGCAGCGGTTTTTGCCGCTGGTGAAATAAGAACCTTCGGTTCTCTCTTTTTCGCCCGGTCTCAACCCCGTTCATCGCTCTGGCGCAGAATCGGCCACAGACCAACAACCACGAACGCCGCGGCGACCATGGCTCCCATCAGGGCAAACATGCTGGCTGAGCCGTGCATGGCCGAGGCCACTTCGCGATACTGAAGCGCCGCATAGCCACGCAAAAGCCACACAGCCGCGGCAACCACGTAGACCGCTGCCAAAGCGCGCATGACCGCCAGCAGACGGGTCATCCGCCGCATGGCGATTTCGCGCGCCATGCGGCGCGACCGCTGCAAAATCCAATATGGATCGGGCGGATTGCAATGGATTTCCGCGCGACGGGCCTCTTCGCCGAGCGCCTCGGCCAGATGCAGCGCCTGGCTGCAATCCAGACATTCCGCCACATGCAGGCGCAGTTCCGTGGTCCACTCGCCCGAGCGCAAGGCCCGAATAACGTCAGTCTCGTGCTCGCAACTGATTCGCTTCATGACTTTATCCTCTGTGGACGCAGAAACCCGCTCGCCTTTTGCCTGGCGCGGTAGAGCAGAATCCGTATGCTCATTGCGCCCAGTCCAGTCGCGGCGGCAATCTCCGCGTGGCTCATTCCCTCAACATAGGCCAGCCAAAGCAGTTCCCGCTCGCGCGGCTTGAGCTGGCGCATCATGGCCCGCACATCCAGCCGCGCGTCCTCGTCTGACTCCGCGCCGCATTCGGCAGGCTCTTCGAGGGCGCTGTCGTCGCGGCTGCGAGAGCGGTTGTGCAGCAGATTGGTGGCAATGCGGAAAAGATACGAGCGGGTCCGCGCCTCATCCATCGCCGGCGCATTGCTCAGCAGAAACTTGCAGTAGGTCTCCTGGAGCAGGTCGTCGGCCACGTCTGGGCGTCCGCTGGCATGTTGCAAATAGCCCCACAGCGGGCGGGAAGTCGCTTCATAGAGCCGCCTGAAGCCTTCCTCGCCCGCCGCTGTCTGCTCGCGCCCCGGTGTGATCCAGCCTGCAATCATGCTTGCATCTTCCATCTTTACCGTCCGGGGTCAAGCCTTCGGTTCTTTCCCAACCAGTCCCAGCGCGCGAGAAGCATAGAAGGAAACCACCGCCGCAGATTCCAGTCCGACACCCAGCGCCACGGCCAGGATTCCCATCACCTGCACATCGTGGTCGACGATCCCGGCCGCGTGCATCCAGCAAAGCGTTCCGCCCATAATGAGGAAGATCAGCCCCCACCGTATGCAGTCAAGGATACTGCCGTACGCTGTTCCCGACTCCTGCGCCAGCGAGGAGAGAAACTTTTTGCCGCCGTCGGTCTCGACATAGGCAAGCATCGCCTGCGCCGAGTCAAAGCGCATCAGCATCGTTTTCGCCACCTCGCCCTGCACCCAGGCCGTCTTGTAGCGCCGCACGGACGAGAAGATGACCCAGACGATGAAGCCAATCATTGTGAATACCGCGATCGGAACCAATGTGTCCACCATACTTGCCTCCCGGTTAAAGATTTGATTTCACCGGTAGAACACACGGGAGGGGTGGATGGTTAACAGATAATTCGCGGCCGTGCAGAATTCGGAGCACCATCTTGGCAGAATCGAGCGAGAATTGGTGTAAACTAGTTTGTGAACTAGTTTGATTGTCAGGAAGCGGGTCGGAGGGTATATGCCGGTTGGAGAATCCATTTATACCGAAATTGGCGCTTTTGATGCCAAGACGAAGCTCTCCGAGATTTTGCGCAAGGTCGATCAGGGAGAGCGGTTCACGATTACCGTCCGTGGCCGGGCGGTGGCGGATGTTGTTCCTACGCAGACCAGATCCAAACGGGCTCTGGAAGAGGCCGTTGAGCGCCTGATGCATCCGCGGATCAAGGGAGTTCCTGGCGATACCGTTCTTGAATGGATACGGGAAGGCCGGAAATGAGGATTGTGCTCGACGCTTCTATGGCGCTCGCATGGCATTTGGAACGCGAGGATAAAGGCGAGGCGGCGCTGGCCCAGCAGGCACTCAAGGTGGTGAGAGTTCACGGGGCTTTAATCCCTGCGCTGTGGTACCTGGAGGTTGCGAACACTTTGCTCGTGGCGGAACGCCGGCGCGTTGCAACAGAGCGGGATACAGCAGCCTTTCTAGCCGACGTTGCGCAACTGGAACTTGTAACGGATTCCGTTTCGCCGCGAGCAACGCAGTCGAGCGTGCTCGCGCTGGGGCGCTTGCTGCAATTGTCTGGCTATGATGCCACTTACCTTGAGCTGGCAAAGCGTAGTGCCGCGCAACTGGCCACCTTCGACCGCAAGCTGGCCGCCGCCGCAAGGGCCGCCGGGGTGCAGGTCTTTGGGGATGCGGCGTAGGGCGTCGATTATTTCGAGTTGCATTTAACTTCGAAGCCTTCCTGTTTGGCTCGACGGCAATAATACTTTTGTACTTCTTCCAGGGTGTCGAGTTTCTTTGGATGGTCGGAGTAAAGAGCATCAAGACTTTCCTCGGCGGCGGCAATAATATTGCCAGAGAAGTCATAGAGTGCATCTCCCGCCAGATAAGGTATTGCTGGACGATATTGGCACTTGCCAAATAAAACCAGGGTTGTCTGATATTGCATACTCCCCTGATTGCGATGGCGACCAGTGCTCAGCTCTTTGAGACCAAGCGGGTCGCACTTCTTCGCAAGATAATTAGCTGGCCAGTAAAAGTCCACGCCATCCTTCTTCCGTTCAACAAGGACTCTTCGCATGAAGGTTGTTACTTCGGGAGTGTCGAAATGGTATGCAACATGCTCGATGCCATTTCGAATTAGCCAGTTTGGTTCCTTCCAATAACGCACGAGAAGGTCGTGTGGGTTACCGCGCCGCGCAATCTCATCCGAGATCGTCCAGCCACTCGCTTGGTCCTCGCCGGTGCCGCAAATTCTCCAGTTGTCAAAGCATGCAACCAGTTGTTCCGTTGGCAATGTCGGTAGTCGGCTGACGAGTTCCTCTGAGATGTCATATATATCGCTGCTTCCACAGACCTTCGAGTCACCTAAACATGCTTTGAGTTGGTCCGACGAGAATTTGCTCAAATCGGGATCCGTAGAATTATTGGCGGATTGGCCGTCGCCGAGACAGGCAGTGACGATCAGGAAGAATATGCAGAGTGTAGTTTTCATTCCAGTTTCCAATGCGGAATGACTATATCATGAAGCCGTTTCAGTGCGCCCCCGGCGGCGGGGCAGCGTGCTTTTCCGGCTTTTCGAACATCCACGCTGCCCCGGCGCAGCAGAAGGCCAGCAGAGCCGTCCAGCGGAAGACATCCACGTAAGCCATAAGCGCCGACTGCTGCTGCATCAGGCCATAAATCAGGCCAAATGAGCCGGGACGGCCCTGGGCAGGGCCGAAATGATGGCCGAGGTATCCGGCGATAGCCGCCGACTTCTGCTGCAAGACAGGGTTCGATGGGCTGAGGTTCGCGCCCAGATAAGTCTGGTGGAGCGCCGAGCGGCGGACCAGCGCCGTGGTGGCCATGGCGATGCCGATCGAGCCGCCGATGTTGCGCAGCATATTCGAGAGGCCCGTGGCGTTGCCCATCTCCTTGTTCGGAATGGTGGCCATCATCAGCGTGGCGATAGGCACGAAGACAAAGCTCAAGGCAAAGCCGGTCACGGTAATCGGAATCAGCAGGGTATAGGGTCCGATATCCAGATTGATGATGCTGAAGATGTACGAGCAGACGCCAAAGCCGAAAAATCCCGCGGCGAGCAGCTTGCGGTTGTCGATGCGCGAGCCGAGAATGCCGATCGCCGGCGAGCCGAGGATCGACCCCAGGCCGCGCGGCGCAACCACCAGGCCGGCGGTGAAGGCGGTATAGCCCAGAATCTCCTGTAAATACAGGGGCAGAATGGCGATGGTAATGTAGATGCACATCCCCAGCATGGCGATCAGGAAGCAGCCGGTGCGGAAGTTGCGGTCCTTCAGGACGTGCAGGTCGAGAAGGCCTTCGCGGTGGGTCCAGGAATGCCAGATCCAGAGCACGAGCGCAGTCACCATCGCCGCCACAGCCCAGCGCACCCAGACTGAGCCGAACCAGTCGTCCTCCTGCCCCCTGTCGAGCACGATTTGCAGGCAGCCGGTCCAGACCATCAGCAAGCCGAAGCCGATGTTGTCGAAGGGGCCGACCTTGGCGTTCTTGATATAGGGCGGATCGTGGACGAAGCGGCTGATCATGATGACCGCCAGAATGCCAACAGGGATGTTGATATAGAAGGCGTAGCGCCAACTGAAAGTATCTGTCAGCCAGCCGCCCAGCGTCGGCCCCAGTACGGGGGCAACCACGATGCCCAGGCCATAGGCCGCCATGGACATGGACCGCTTGGAAACGGGAAAGCTCTCCAGAAGGATGGACTGCGACAGCGGTTGCAGCGCGCCCCCGCCCGCCCCTTGCAAGACCCTGGCCAGCAGAATGATTCCCAGCGAGGGCGCCGCTCCGCAGAAAAATGAGGCGATGGTGAAAAGGATGACGCACGTAAGCAGGAAACGCTTGCGGCCAAAGCGGCGCGCAAACCAGTTTGAGGCGGGCAGAATCACCGCATTGGCCACCAGATAACTGGTCAGCACCCAGGTTGCCTCGGAGTTCGAGGCCGAGAGGCTGCCGGCGATGTAGGGCAGCGCCACCGAGGCGATGGCCGTGTCCAGCACCTCCATAAAGGTGGGCAGCATCACCGAGCAGGTAACCAGCCACGGGTTCACTCCCTGGGTCAGCGGATAGCGGGCTTGGGCGGCGGCTGTGGTCACGGGAAAGAAATTATAGATTAAACGATGAGGCGTCCAGGTACCAGTGAGCGGGCCAATCGAGGCAGGAGCCGGCACCAGATCCTGCCTCTTGCGCCTCTCGCTGCCCTCCCTTGAATAAGGCCTGAATAAGTCATATACTTAACCTATCGTAAGCAAAAGACTTAATGCCAATTAACGGTGTCGGATCTTCGACTCCGTTCGCCTCATGGTTCGCGCTGGGTCTCTGTTCCGGCCCTGTCCGCACAAAAGTTTCACGAAGTTTTGAGGAATTATATTGAAGCGCTTCCAACTTTTCATCCTTATCGTCTTAAGTTTCAGTGTCTTTGCTCCTGCTGTTGCCTTGACGGCTCAAAGCGCCCAGGCGTCGGCCGATAGCGCCTTCACCATCTCCGGCATTGTTCATGACACAGACGGAAAACGTCTTTCTCATGCCTATGTCTCCGTACACGGCAACGACTCCAAGACGTCAATGGAGACCGTCACCGGCGATTCGGGCGAGTTTTTGGTTCATGCGCCCAGGGCGGGGAGCTATCGCGTCGAGATCGTAGCGGAGGGGTTTGCTCCGCTGGTCACCAATGCCGGCCTGGGCGAATCCTCGCCCGGCTCCCCTTCCGCCGTCACCCTCGACCTGACGCTCAAGATCGGCGCGGCCACGGAAACCGTGGAGGTGAGCGCCAACGCTTTGGCCGTAGAGACCGCGAGCACGGAACTGGGAGAAACGCTGGACGCCAAAAAGATTCAGAGTGTGCCTCTGAATGGGCGCAGTTTCACGGACCTGATGGCGATACAACCGGGGATTGTTCCAGCAAGCACGGCTCAACCCGGCGCGGTGATCATGACCGGCGTGGCCTCCACGCCGCCCTCCGGCAACGCCAACCCCGGCAATCTCTCGATCAGCGGCCAGCGCGAAGCCTCCAATGGATTTCGCGTGAACGGCAGCGACGCCGAGGAAGACGTGAACATGGGCGCCTCAATCGTGCCCAACCTGGATTCGATTGATAGTTTTCTCGTGCTGACAAGCAACTTCGACGCCGAGTACGGCAACTCCTCGGGTGGGCAGGTGCTGGTCACAACCAAATCCGGCACGGCTGACTTGCACGGCTCCGTTTTCGAGTTTCTGCGCAATACATCCCTGGATGCGCGCAATTATTTTTCGCTTGAACGGGCCGCCTACCGCCAGAATCAGTTTGGCGGCGCAGTGGGCGGCACTCCCTTTCACAAGAGCGTGGCCTTTTTCGCCGATTACCAGGGCACAAGGCTGACCGAGGGCATTGATACCGGCGAAATTGCCGTTCCCTCCACCGCCGAACGGAACGGAGACTTCAGCCAGAACCCGCTCACGGGCAGCGTCAACGGCGATGCCTGGGCAGCACGGCTCACTGCGCTGCTGGGCCAGACCGTCACCGCCGGAGAATCCTATTCCGCTGTTTTCCCCACCGGTCAGATTCCCTCGTCCGCCTGGTCGGCGCCGGCAAAGTACCTGCTGGCTTCGATCCCGCGGCCCAACACCGGAAGCGCTCTGTTTGCCACCGCGGCCGAGGCGGAAACCCTTCAGGACGACAAGGGCGCGCTGCGTGTGGACTGGACGCATGGCAACAGCGCCCTGACCGGCTACTATTTCCTCGACGGCTATTCGCTGGACAACCCCTACCCCACTGGCACAGGCGGCGCCAGCGTTCCCGGCTTCGACGCGGCTTCCAGCGGCCTGGCGCAACTGGGCAGTCTCAACCATGCCCTCACCTTCGGAACAACGATGCTGAACGAGTTTCATCTGAGTTACATGCGCAACGCCAACTCGGTCGGCCTGCCCAGAGGAGGCGTCGGTCCGTCGCTCGCCGCGCAGGGATTCGTCGATCCCGCCACCCAGCAGCCCACCATCGTCGCCCTCAAGCCTTCCACCGAGGGCATTGAGAACATCGCCTTCAACGATTTCACCCTGGGCGTGGACACCACCGCGCTGCGGCAGGCAGAAAATATCTACGAGCTTCGCGATGGCTTCTCGCGCCTTGCAGGCAAGCACGAACTCAAGGCTGGCGGCGAGATTCATTGGAGCCAAATCAATACCCATCCCGACGTGATCTTCAACGGCAGCTTCGCCTTCAACGGTTCGGAGACAGGAGTGGATTTCGCCGACTTTCTGCTCGGCGCGCCGTCCAGCTACACGCAGGGCCAGGCGCATAGCTTTTACAATCGCAACCTCTATGTATCCGCATTTGCGCAGGACAGTTGGAAGGTCGCCCCGGCCCTGACTCTGAATTACGGAATTCGCTGGGATCGAATCCGTCCCTGGAGCGAGAAGTACAACCAGCTTCAAACGCTGGTCAAAGGCGAGCAATCGCAGGTTTTTCCCGGCGCGCCCCAGGGGCTGGTCTTCCCCGGAGACCCCGGTGTGCCGCGTTCGCTTGCCCCCGCGCGCAGCGACCTGTCTCCGCGCCTCGGCATCGCCTGGACGCCCGTTTTCACCGAGCCGTTTCTGCGCAAACTCACCGGCCCCGAGGGTCAAACCAGCTTCCGCGCCGGCTACGGAATCTTCTACACCGCCTACGAAGGCCTTTCGGCCGGCATCATGAGCGCCAATCCGCCTTACGGCTACACGTACACTTCGGCCGCGCCGCCCTTGTTTGCCTCGCCTTTCACCGTAGCCGCCACCGGAGCCGATGCCGGCCAGCGATTTCCGCTGCAAAATGTGGCCTACGGCGCCAGCCGCTCCAACCCGAATGCGGCCGTCAACTGGAGCCAGTTCGAGCCGCTGGTGGGCATTCCCGCCGTGGACCCGCGCAACGTGACCCCTTACACCGAGCACTGGATGCTCAGCGTGGAACGTCAGTTGGGCGCAACCACCCTGGCCTCGGTGGCCTACATCGGCGCGGCAGCGCACCATCTGCTGGTGCTGGAAGAAATCAACCCCGCTGATCCGGCGCTCTGCCTGAGCCTCGGCTCGACCGCCTGCGGCCCCTTTAACGAACAGGCCGCCCGCACGCAATTCGGCCCCGCCTTCGGCAGCGTGGAATTGCAGCGCACCATCGCCAATGCAAGCTACAACGCCTTTGAAGCGACGCTCAACCACCGCGCGCGCTCTCTGAGCCTGCTGGCCAGTTACACCTTCTCGAAATCCATCGATCAGTCCGCCGGACTGCCTGAGCCCGTGAACCCCGTCAACCCCGCGCTCAGCCGAGGGCTATCAGCCTTCGATCTGCGCCAAAACCTCGTCGCCAGCTTCCAATACCAGTTGCCCGCACCCAAGGCCGTCAGACTGCTTCACGCCGTCGCCGAAGACTGGGCCGTGGCCGGAATCGTGCGCTTCACCTCCGGGTTGCCGGTAAACCTGCTCAACAACAATGACACATCCCTGCTGGGCACCATTCCCAACGGCATCAATAACAATGGCGTCGACACGCCGGACTGGAGCGGCCACTCGCTCAGCCTCAACCTGAATCCCCGAGACGGAAGGCCTATCTTCGACGCGCGCCAGTTTACGCTGCCCTCCCTGGGGACGCTCGGCAGCGCCCGCCACCGGTTCTTCTCGGGTCCAGGCATGGAGAATATGGATGCCACGCTCAGCCGGTCCATTGCCATTCGAAGGGGCCAAACGCTGGAGCTGCGCGGCGAGGCCTTCAATCTCTTGAACCACGCCCAGTTCTTCGGTTCAGCCAGCGTCGAAGGAAATATCTCCAGCGGCAGCTTCGGCACGGCAGTCAGCGCCCTGCCCCCGCGGCTGATACAACTGGCGCTACGCTACCGGTTTTAGAGCAAATCCAGAGTTCACCCGCTGGTGGTCAAATCGTGCCAGGCGCCGTCTCTCAAATAGAGAAAGCCTCTGGAACGGTTTATAACCGAATCATCAAATAAACTTGACACCAACTCACTCAATCTGTCACGCTAGGAAAGTCAGTAATTCTATTCACCAGGCAGGAAAACATCCATGGCAAAGATTATCGGAATCGACCTCGGCACGACCAACTCGTGTGTTGCTGTCCTCGAGGGTGGCGAGCCCAAGGTCATTGCAAATGAAGAGGGTACGCGTACCACGCCCTCCGTCGTCGGCTTCAGCAAGAACGGCGAGCGTCTGGTCGGCCAGGTCGCCAAGCGCCAGGCCATCACCAACCCGGAGAACACCGTCTTCTCCATCAAGCGCTTCATGGGCCGCCGCTACGACGAAGTCAGCGACGAGATGAAGATGGTGCCCTTCAAGGTCATTCAGCAGGGCGACCACGTCGGCATTCTTGCCCAGGGCAAGGAGTACACTCCGCCCGAAATCTCGGCCATGATCCTCCAGAAGCTGAAGAAGAGCGCCGAGGCGTACCTGGGCGAGACGGTCAACGAAGTGGTCATCACCGTTCCGGCCTACTTCAACGACGCCCAGCGTCAGGCCACCAAGGACGCGGGCAAGATCGCCGGCCTCGAAGTCAAGCGCATCGTCAACGAGCCGACTGCGGCCGCGCTGGCCTATGGGCTCGACAAGAAAAAGGATGAGACCATCGCCGTTTACGATTTCGGCGGCGGCACCTTCGATATTTCCATTCTGGAAGTGGGCGAGGGCGTCATCGAGGTCAAGTCCACCAACGGCGACACGCATCTGGGCGGCGACAACCTGGATAAGCGCATCGTTGACTGGCTGATTGACGAGTTCAAGCAGGAAACGGGTCTGGATCTGGGTTCGAAGGGCAACGAAATGGCCCTCCAGCGTCTCAAGGACGCCGCCGAAAAGGCCAAGATCGAGCTCTCTACAACCATCGAAACCGAAATCAACCTGCCCTTTGTCACCGCGGACGCCACCGGCCCCAAGCATCTGGTCCGCAAGCTGACCCGCTCCAAGCTGGAGCAGTTGGTCGGAGACCTGGTAGACCGCTCGCTTGAGCCCTGCAAAAAGGCCATTGCCGACGCTGGCGTTGCGCTCACTGACATCAATGAAGTGGTGCTCGTGGGCGGCCAGACGCGCATGCCGCTGATTCAGGAAGTGGTGAAGAAGATGTTCGGCCGCGAGCCGCATCGCGGGGTGAACCCGGACGAGGTGGTCGCCATCGGCGCGGCGGTGCAGGCTGGCGTGCTGGCCGGCGAAGTCAAGGACCTGCTGCTGCTCGACGTCACTCCGTTGACCTTGTCCATCGAGACGCTGGGCGGCGTGGCCACTTCCATGATTCCGCGCAACACCACCATCCCGACCAAGAAGACTGAAACCTTCTCCACAGCCGCCGATAACCAGACCGAGGTCGAGGTTCACGTCCTGCAGGGCGAGCGTCCCATGGCCGGGCAGAACCGCACCCTGGGCAAGTTCAAGCTCGGCGGCCTTCCTCCGGCTCCGCGCGGCATCCCGCAGATTGAGGTGACCTTCGACATCGACGCCAACGGCATTCTCAACGTGACCGCCAAGGACAACGCCACCGGCAAGGATACGCGCATCACCATCACGTCCAGCTCGGGCTTGAGCAAGGAAGAGGTCGAGCAGATGGCCAAGGAAGCCGAGGCGCACTCTTCCGAGGACAAGGAAAAGCGCGATGAGATCGAGGCGCGCAACTCGCTCGATGGCATGGTCTATAACATCGACAAGATGCTGAAGGACTCCGGCGACAAGATGCAGGGAGCCGAAGCCGCTCCGGTCAAGGCCGAAGTTGAAACCGCGCTGGCCGAATCGAAGAAGCTGCTTGAAGGCACGCCTACGTCGAAGGACTTGAAGGCGCAGCTTGAGAAGCTGACTCACGCCAGCCACAAGCTGGCCGAGATCCTCTACAAGGCCAATGCCGCGCAAGCCGCGGCGGGAGCCGCGCCCGGAGCCGCTGGCGAACCTGCCCCCGGACCGGCCGCCGAGCAGAAGAAGGACGACGGAGTCATCGACGCCGAGTACGTCGACGTGGACGACAAGAAGAAATAAGCGGAGTTAGCGGTGTTAGCGGAGTTAGCCGCATGCCGGGCAATCTTTACATGCAACTGAAGCCCCGTGTGGACGGGCAATCTATACATGCAACTGAAGCCCCGTGCCCCATCCTTTCCGCTTTTTTCTGCGGAAAGGGTGGGAAACCGCAAAAGCCAAGAAGTCCTTCGGGAAATGAAACGGGGTGGGCGGCAGTTTGCCGCCCACCCCATTTCATTTCCCGATCGATAAGTTCATTGTGGCGGGCTTCCAAGCGTGAAGATGACATTGACCGTCGTCTGTACTTCGACCGGCTCGTCATACAGCATATAGGGTCTGTAGACCCATTGCTTAACTGCGTCCAGTGCTGCCTGCTTCAGCATGGTCGGTCCGCTGACAACCTGAAGATTGCGGATGCGCCCATCTTTGCCGATTACCGCCTTGAGCACGACTGTGCCGGAAACCCCTGCTTCTTTGGCGGCGGACGGATACTCGGGCACTACTCTTTTGATGAGAAATCCCTGTGACACGCCGCCGGCAATGCTTATCCGCCTCGCCTTGCGCGGAAGTGCGCCGGCGGGAGACAGAAACGCTGCCTCATCGACCGTGCCGATTGTTTCGATGCTGTCCAAATGAGCAGATAAAGCCGTCCTCCCTCCATGATTGAGCTGCATATTTCCGGTTAGAAAACGGCCCCGGAAGCGAAGAATCCGGTTATGAAGGATTTGATCTCCATTCGAGGAAAAGCTGATCCGCAGGATGAGCTTGTCCGCATCCAGGCACCAGGAGGGGCCGAAGGCCAGGCCGTTGGCGTCTATCTGGTTCAGGCAGGCAAACTTGAGGCCGCTGTCCTCGCGTTTGTGGAGAAAATAATTGTTCTTCTCAATTACTTCCGGGGTCGGCAGCCAATTCAGTAATCCGCGGCGTACATCATCCTCCCCCGCAAACTCCTGCTCCTGGTCGCCGGAGAAGAATGCGCCTTTTTCCGTTCCATATACCGAGTAATTGAACTTTGTTCCGGTAACAATGCGTTTGTATTTGGCCGGGTTGACCCAGAACTCTTCATAAGTCCCTTGATCCTTGACGTTACCCTGATCGTCGAAGAGTTGATAAGTGGCCTTCAGATGCCAGGGCTGCACATCGTCCCCGGTCAGGCCATTGGTTTTGGTAGCCAGCAGCATCAGTTCCCTCGGATCGCTGGGCAAGGCCGCGGCGGAAGTTTCTTGGGCTGGAGCTCTGGTGGGAACCGCGGCTGATGCCGCATCCTGGGCGAGGGCCGGCAGGCAAATCACGCCAAATGCAACGAGGCTGAAAAAGCCCTTGCGCAAATAGAGCGCTTTAGCAAAGGTCGCTTTTCGCATACCGGCAAGATACCACAGTCGAGCGCTGTAGCCGCTCTGGTCTTCGCGACATTCAGAGATAGCGAAAGCCTGTTCGATCATCTATATAAACTTCCGTCCAAAAAATGCAGAGAATTGAACGTTTTTTTACCCGCCTTTTTCCGAATCAACTGCATTCATAAGTCCACGGTTTGCCCGTCCCAATCGTCTCCCGTTTGGCGAAAAAAGCTATATCTCGAAGTCCATCTCCGGATTCGTTTCAAACGGAGTCTTCAACGGCTCCCAAGCCGCGCCAGACCCTGCCTTGCCAAGTCCGCAATCGCCTTGGCGAGGGTCGCCGAGGCGTTCAGCGACTCCGGCCGTTCCAGCCGGAGACCGCGTTTCGCGGCATATTCGCGGAAGTGAATGTCCACGTCGTAGAGGATTTCGACGTGATCGCAGAGAAAGCCGATGGGCTGAAGCAGAAGCGTGTGAACCTCCGAGTTGGCGATAGCGTCGAGGGTCTCCTCGACGGTGGGACCGAGCCAACTCACTTTTGAACCGGCTCCCGCACTCAACCCCTGGCTCTGGAAAGCGAAGAACCACTGCGGAATCTCCGGCACGCGCTCGGCGACCAGGGCCGCGGTGCGCCGCGCCTCTTCGGCGTAGCGGTCAATGGACTGGCCCGCGCGATCCTCGACGGTCCGGCAAGGAACGCTGTGCGCGGTGAAGAGCACCGGCGCCGCGTGGCCCACCTCTGCGCTGAGATTTGTCCAGGCCGGGAAGAGGCGCTCGGCAAAGGCTTCGATCAGCAGAGGATGCTCGGCCCAGCTCCCGGTGAAATCGATTCGCAGGCCCTCGGCTTCGGCCTCCACGGCGCGGCGGTAAAGTCCCACGCTGACGCGCGAATTCTGCGGCGCAAGGCAGAGAACCGCGGCTTCCGTCACGCCGTCTGCGCGCATCTTCCGGATTACATCGGGAATCGTTGGCCGCCAGTTCCTCATGGCGAAGTAGACCGGCGCGGACAGCCCGCCGGCCGCCAGTTCCGCTTCCACAAGCCGTCCCTGTTCGAGGGTGATTTCCGTCAGCGGGCTGTGCCCGATGAGCGCGTAGCGGCGCTGAATCTCCGCAACGGCTTGCGGTGGCATCGGCCGTCCGCCAACCACGTTGCGCAGGTACTCGGGAATCTGCTCGGCCGTTTCGGGCGTGCCGTGGGCCAGCAGCAGAACGGCTTGCTTAGCCATTGGCCGGCTCGATCCGGAACTCATGCACCATGCGCACGACGGCCTGCACATTTTCGACCGGCGTGCCGGGAACGATGCCGTGGCCGAGGTTGAAGATGTGGCCCGCGCGTCCATCAGCCGCGCGCAGAATCTCCTTGACGCGCTGCTCCAGCACGTCCAGCGGGGCGAACAGCGTGATGGGGTCGAGGTTGCCCTGCACGGCGTGGCCCTGGCCCACGGCCCGCCAGCCCTCGTCCAGCGGCTGCCGCCAGTCGAGGCCGATCACGTCCGCGCCGGTTGTGGCCATCTGCGTCAGCAGGCCCGTGGTCTCCACGCCAAAGTAGATGACCGGCACGCCCAACTGCTGTACGGAACGCACCAGCCGTTTGGAAGCCTCGAAAGCGTAGTCGCGGTAGTCTTCCAGCCCCAGCGAACCAACCCAACTGTCGAAGATTTGAATGACCTCCGCGCCGGCCTCAACCTGCAGGCGGCAATACTCTTCGAGAACCGCGACAATCTTGTCGAGCAGCAAGCGCCAGGCAGCGGTCTTCGCGTACATCATCTGCTTGGTGTGAATGAAATCCCTGGAGCCGCCGCCCTCGATCATGTAACTGGCCAGCGTGTAGGGCGCGCCGCAGAAGCCGATCATGCCCAGCCGATTGCGGAAGTGGGCGGCGACCTTCTCAATGGCGCGGGCCACGTAGGCCAGCTCCTCGGCGCGATCTGTGTGCAGGGCGCGAACGTCCTCGACGGTGCGGACGGGGTGTTGAACCACCGGCCCCTTGCCTTCCTGAAAGTCGAAGTCGAGGCCCATCGGTTCGAGCGGCAGCAGCAGGTCGGCGAAGATGATGGCCGCGTCCACGCCCAGCTTCTCCGCGGCGGTGATGGTGACCTCGGCGGCCAGCTCCGGTTGCTTGCAGATTTCCACCAGCGTGTGATGCTTGCGAACCTCACGGTACTCCTGCATGTAGCGGCCGGCCTGGCGGAGAAACCAGACGGGCGTGCGGTCTACCGGCTGGCGCAGACAGGCGCGTACGAAGCGGCTGCCGCCTGAGATGGTGTCGGAATCGAGGTCATAGCTGGCTGGATTCATACTGGCATGATTTTAGCCGGTAGAGGACCACTCTTCGGCAACGATCTTCAGATGCAATCTTTACCGGGGCGGCGCCTAAAAAAAGGCCCCCGTAATGACGGGGGCCAGGTTGCCTTGGTTCTCTCTCATTCGGAGAGCTTGATTGGCGGCCGGCGGCGGGGGAGCCGCCGGGCGGAGAAAGCCTCGGAGGAGGGGCTGCGGCTGTTTAGGGCCGCTCCGCGCCAGTCGAGGAGGCCACGCTACGGGGGGTAGCGAGTTCCCGGGCCGCCAAACTGTTTTCCATCAACCGGATATGCACGCTGCTGATCTTCGCTGGCCGGGTATTCTGCTCCCCTGCGGCGGAGGCGTTGCCAAGAGCGACGGAATGCAAACGGTAGACGGGAATCTCATGTTCCGTGACAAGGTAGCGCTTGACTGCATCGGCCAACCGCCCTGAGTTCTGGATGCCTGCCGCGCCAGCCTGGGGAGAATGTCCCTCAATCTCGAGGATGTACCCCATCTGCCCGGTCAAGCTGGCAGCCAACTCGTCCAGTTGCCTGCGGGCCGCTGCCGACAAAATCGGCTGGCCACCGCGAAATGCCACTTCAACCTCGCTCGCCTGGCGGTACTGGTCCAAACCAGTGACGGTTGAATTCAGTTGATCGACGTGGGCAGAAGCGCCCTGCGCAAGGCTGCTTGCATTCCTGGCCTGGCCGCCCGCGGCAGTGGCCGCCTCATTGGCGGCGTCCGCGGCGGACTGGGCCCGGCGGATGCCCGCCTGCGACCGGCCATCCACGTCCTGAATCTCGCGCCCGTTCTTGGCGTTGACTTCGTCCAGTTCATTGAGCTGGCCCTTGATGGGGTCCACCCGGTTGTTGACCCACTTCTTGCGCGCAAAGGGGTTGACGCGGCCCCAGAATCCCTCCTTCGGAGGCTGAAGGGTGGAGGAGGGCTGCTGTTCGGCCGCTGCGGGGGGGGTGCTCCGCGGAGTTGTGGCCGACGGTTCCTGTTGCGCCAGCGTGGGCAGTGCGATTGCAGATGCCAGCACAAAAAGAGCAAGCTGACGGGGGAATAAGTTGCTAGATGCTGCGACGGCTTTCATCAAGGTGGACACCCTCTTGGTTCTTTCTTCCGCCAAGGCTGCGCGGAGAGAGCGGTCTTGTCTGCTCGCTTACATGAAAGCAATACTCGCGCCAAACCCGGCGGGGCAGGGAAGAAGACTCCTGTTCGCTTTGGAATGTTGGATTTGGCGCAGTGTGACCGGGCTGGACAGCGCGGATGGAAGGCCAGGTGCGGCGACCCTGGTGTGTAAATTCTGCCGGACACGGTATTTTCTACCCGGTAAATCCGGCGGGAAGAGGGGGCTGTCACTATAGTTATAGATCGGAAACTCGGAGGGAGCAGGGGCCTTCAGGCCCGGGCCTTTGCCGCTATTCTCGAGTTTTGAAGAAGTACAACTGTAGCGCTATTTCGTCTCGACGTGAAGGATGCGAATCTCCGGGTAAGCGCCGTCCCAGTCGGGTGAGACTGTATCGAAGACCAGGCGGAAATCCTGCTCGCCACCGGGCTTCAGCGGAGCCGCCGAGACCGGCTCGACATCAACATACGGCTCGCGCACGCGGATGAACTTGAGCGGCTGGGTCTCGTTCTGTGTAACTTCATGAGCGAAATCGCGGAAGAGCGCCTGCACGGTGATGGCAGTTACGGTGCGGCTGCCCTGGTTGGCGATGTGGCCGTCGAGGTAAGTGATCTTGCCTCCAGACAGGTTGCCGGATTCGCTCATCGCCAGGCGCGTCACCGGGAGACTCCCCGCATAGGAGTCCGGAGGCGCGGAGATCGGCGCCACCACGGCCGCGCTCTTGCCACGATGGTTCTTGTGCTCCAGGCCGAAAATCACCACCGCCGCTATCGACAGGATGACAACGGCAGCCACAACAAGGGGGAGCCAGTTATGTTCTTCCTTCTCAGCGGAAGGGATCAGATCAGCGCCAGTATCCACGAGCGGAATTTTACACCCACCGGAGAATAAAATCCCCAACTTCCCCGGTTTCTGAGGAATAATGAGTGGTAACAGAGCAGAAGACGACAGATCAATTACTTCATGGGCGTTACCCGCCGGGGTAGTGAGCAGGCCCTCGCCAGCCAGGAGTTGAGAATGTCAGACGACAATCGTCGCAATCACGAACTACCGGCAGACTACGCATCTCAAGGTAGTTCGCCAACCGAAGAACTCCGCGAAATTGCCCGCATCCACCATCGGGAAGCTAAAGAGCTGCTGGAACACTCCCAGCAGGCAAAGGCCGAAGGACGGGAGGAAGAGGCCAAACTGTTGATGGATCTGTGGGTCGCGCGGGAGGAACGGGCAGAGGAATTCGAGAAGGCAGCCAGAGGCGAGGGCGGCGACCCGATTGTGACCGAAATACTCGATTGGCAGGAAGATCTGTGCGGGAACTATACCCCGCCTACTATGGAATTCTTCACAGAGGAGGAATTAGCCTCCCAGGAATTGCCGGAGTATTTGCAAGCTCCCCCGCTGGGCCGGATTGCGCGCGCTGTGGCATGGTTCGGAAGCTGGAAACGCTGATGCGCTGAGCGCGCTCTTTGCGCGGGCGTCTCAGTGTTCAAGACCCGGAACCGGCATGGCGGCAATCGGCGGAATGAAAGCGGCCGCAATCCGGGACCTTGTCTTTATTCAAATCAAGTGAGCCCACTCACCGAATTCCATCGAGATGGATCAGAGGTTCCAGAATTATGGGATCGAAGAGCGATTTTCATCTCAATCTATCTCACCGGCCCCACATCGTTGCAGATTATTTCTACTCACCAGCGCATCATGAACATGGGAAGGAGTGCGCTCCAGCCGGATCACTCCGGCAGCCCCCCCCTCCCCCCCCCACACCCCCGGGGGGTATATGGTTTGCGCTCAATCCGCTGAATTTTGCGGATCAACCTGAATTCGGCAGTCAGGAGGAGTTCAGTTCACCGCCGCAAGTTTACGGCTGGAATGAGCTGTGGCCAACTCGCGATTTTCGCGAAGCGGAAGCTGACTTGCTGTTTTTGTTTTTCATACGCGCACTTCATCGGCCTTGATCCTCGGCGCTCTTGGAAATGCGCCCCAAGGGGTTCCTGGCAGAACTTTGCACTGCTCTGCCTCGGACCAAAATGGCGATTCTTTCAATGTTTGCAATCCCTTTTGATTGGAAACAGTTGCCCATTCGGTTCAAAATTCAACTGCTGTTTTTAGGGTTATAACGGATTCCCGGCGGCTTTCTACTGGGCCTCTCCGGCGCGCGGCCTCACATCCAAAGTCCTCCCGTAGCGCCCGAGGAGCGAATTCCAGCGTATTTGGATGATCTCCTCCAGCATCTTGATTCCGTCGCGCAGGTAATTCAGGCGCGTGCGCTTGTCATGCGCCCAACTGACCGGCACCTCTTCGACGCGGAAGCCGCGCTTGAGGGCAATAAACAGAATCTCCGGGTCGAAGCCCCAGCGCTCGATGGTCTGAAGCTGGAAGACGGTCTGCGCGGCCTCGTGGGTGAAGGCCTTGAGGCCGCATTGAGTGTCCGCGAAGGGCAGGCGCATCACAGCCCGGGTGACGGCGTTGAAGCAGCGCCCAAAGAACTGGCGGTAAAGCGGCTGGGATTGAGTTTGGCGGCTGCTCTCCAGCCAGCGGGAACCAATGGCGATATCCGCGCCCTGTTCGATGGCGGCGAATAGGTGTTCGGCCTCCTTGATGGGCGCCGACATGTCTGCGTCGGTGAAGAGCGCAACTTCGCCCCGCGCCTCCAGCATCCCGGCGCGCACGCTGTAGCCCTTGCCGCGGTTGCCAGGGTTCTGAAGCAGCCGAACTTCGGGCGCTGTCGCGGCAAACGTCCGCACCACCTCGACCGTCGCGTCGGTTGAGCCATCGTTGACCACGATGATTTCGGCATTCCAGCCGTAAACGCGGATGCAGTCCAGCACCGAGTGGAGCGACGCCGGCAAGCGGGCGCTCTCGTTGTAGGCCGGAATCACGATGCTGTACTTCGGTCCGGCGTTGCTATTTGGAATGTCCGTCATCTTTGCGCTCCATGCCGCGTCCTGCCCTGCCAGAGAGCGGAAACAGCGGGGAGAGACTCTGTCATCATAACGCGCCCCGGCAAAGTTGGTCTGCACAATCCCCTGCGCGGGGACTTCTTTGCCAAGCTGTTGAGAGAAAAGGATAAAATCCAGAGGAAGAGCTTTCTTTTTCGTGCCGGGATGGGCGGAATCCGGTTATGCTGTGAGCGGAGGCTAGAGGATATGACAAAGGCAGATCTGGTGGAAAAGGTGACCGGCGTGGGTGAACTGACGCGCCGCGACAGCGAGGTCATTGTCGAAACCATCTTTGATTCGGTGATTGCGGCCCTCAAGGGCGGAGACAAAATTGAGATTCGCGGCTTCGGATCCTTCCGCATCCGCCAGCGCAATCCCCGCATCGGACGCAATCCGAAGACTGGGGCGCGTGTCGAGGTTCCGGCCAAGAAGGTGCCCTACTTCAAGCCTTCCAAGGAACTGCGCGATCTGGTCAACCCCAAGGCGGCGGCCAGCGCCACGTAAGCGTGTTTGTCTTCTTCGCTGACTTCTCACCGTCGAGGCCGGCCGGTATCCGCCCGGATGCCGATTACGCTCAACATGCGTCCCGCGCGGCCTTGTGAGGCGCGATGAGAGAAGAACATCTCAGGCTGGCAGCTTGTGCAGCCGCCTATCAACTGAATTGATCGTGGCTTGAGGCCTGCCGAGAGCAACTGGCGCCGGTTGGCCTCGGCCAGATTCAGGTGCAGGCTGGGGCCGATGGGCGAGTGGCCGGGCGCGCGCTGGGTGAGAAAAAGCATGGGGTATTTTTTGCGGATCGGGTCGGAATCATAGACCTCGCAAAAAAGTTCGCCGGCGTAGGCGAATTGGGACTCGAATTCGGAGAGCACTTCCTCGCCCACGGCAAAGCAGCACGGACCGATTCCGGGTCCGATGGCGGCAATCAAGTCTTCCGGCCGCGAGCCGAACTGGAGCCTCATGCGGCCCACGCCGCTTTCGACAATCCGATTCACTGTTCCGCGCCAGCCGGCATGGAAGGCGGCCACCACATGCCGCTTGCGGTCGGCCACCAGCACCGGGATGCAGTCGGCGGTCTGAATGCCGATGAGCAGACCCGGCTCGCCGGTCATCAAGCCGTCGGCTTTCCGTGGCTTATCGCGGCCCGCGTCCGCGGCGTTTGCCAGAATCACCAGATTCGAATGAATCTGCTTGAGCGTCACCAGCGGCGTCGACGCCTTGCCGCTGATCGCTTCGGCCAGAAGGCGGCGATTCCGCAGCACCGTCTCCCGGTCGTCGTCGGCCGTGAAGCCCAGATTCAACTCGCCCGGCGCCTCATCAGCGCAATAAGCCCGGCTGAGGCCGCCCCGGCGGGTGCTGAAGCCGTGCATGAGCCAGCTCCTCTTTTCCCACGCAGGAACCGCCAGCCACTCGACGCCATTCCGCGCTATGCGGGGAACGGGCGCGGCTGGGGTGAGTTCCCGCTGGTCGGCCCGTTCGAGACGCACCCGGCGGGTCACGCCGGCGGCCTTGCCGCGGAGGTTGCGCACGAGGCCCGCCTGCTTGAAAAGCGCATCGATCGCCCGGATTTCCTGCTTGGAGTGAACGCCTGGAGTGGGAGAAGAGCGCATCTGGCTTCCATTGTAAAGTGGATATCTATTGAATGCTGTATTTTCCTTGGCAGAAGAGTGCATGGGCCTGCCTTCCGGCAGGCCCGCTCGAGAGGCGATTAAAGGAGGGGGGTCCTGAGGGGATTTTGGGAAGAGGTTCGTGGAGAACCTTCAAGAAGGACTGGATACCTTTCTTGGGTGGGATGTGTTTCGGGGAAGCCTCTGCTAATTACTTATTGAGATGCGCGAAAGCGCGAAAGGTTGCATCCCTCGTCCCGAATTCCGGATTGCCGGAAGCATCCGTGCCGATCCGTATCGTCATAAACCTGGAACTGTGCTCCCGGGATCTTTCGGCCGTGGCGTCGAAAACTTGTCAATGAGGATACCTGTTGAGGAAGAAGCCGCTCGTCACAGGTTATAGTTGGGTAAGATTACTTGAGAATAGGTATGAACCACGTGTCCCTTCGGGCGATTTTTCCTGGCTGGAACCGCGAAAACTGAGCGCGGAGAGGCTGGAGGGCAGACTTTAGGCCCATTGCACGGTTGGAACGCACGCGGTGGGCTGGCCGTCCCCGGCTGAGACCACGCTGTGAATATTTTTAGCGGGCCGGAGTGAGGATGGCAGACGCGGCGTTTGAAACTGATAGGTTCGATCACCAGCAGGAGGCCGAACGGCTGGCTGCCCTCAGCGCGACGGGGATTCTCGATACCCCGCCGGAACCGAGCTATGACACCATTACCCGGCTGGCCGGCGAGTACTTTCGGGCAGTGTCGGCTGGGCTTATTTTTGGCGACGCGGGCCGCGTATGGGCCAAGTCGTACTGGGGCCAGCCAATCCGTGAACTGCCCCGCAAGGACTCCATCTTTGACATGGTGCTCGCTGCGGATGGGCCGGTGGTGATTCCAGACATTTCCAAACTTCCTCAGTCCCAGGGACCCCGCCTCCTCTTCAAGCAGCTCAACGTTGGTTCCTTTGCCGCTGTTCCGGTGCGCTCCTCCGACGGAAAAATCATTGGGACCTTGACCCTTTTCTTTCACGAGACACGGGAGGGGATGACGCCCGACCAGCTTCACATGCTGCAGGGCCTGGCCGATATGGCTTCCAGCCAGTTGGAGCTGCGCAAACTGCACAATACGATTACCGGCCACAAGCTGCCGCGGCTCCGCGCTCCAAGAAGCCATGCGACCTGGCCGTCCAGGCTCGACCTGCGTCATGCCCTTGAAGCGCGCGAGTTTGTGCTCTATTACCAGCCCGAGATTGATCTGGTTACACGCAAGATTGTCGGCCTCGAAGCCCTGATTCGCTGGGTCCACCCCGAGCGGGGGCTCATTCTTCCCGTTGAATTCATTCCCTTGGCCGAGGAGAGCGGGCTGATCCTGCCCATTGGCGACTGGGGGCTGGCCGAGGCCTGCAACCAGATTCAGGCCTGGTGCCGCGAGGATCCCCGCTACGGTTCCCTGCGCGTCTGTGTAAACCTTTCCGCGCGCCAGTTCTCCCGCGTCGGGTTGGCCGATCACGTCGAGGCATTGCTTTTCAAATCCGGCATTTCCAGTAGTCAACTCGGCCTGGAAATGACTGAGTCCAGTCTGATCCTCAACATGCGCACTGCCCTGGACGTGCTGGGCAGCCTGCGCAGGCTGGGCGTTTCCTTGTTGATGGACGACTTTGGCACCGGCTACAGTTCCCTCAATCATCTCAATTCCTATCCCTTTGACCTGCTCAAGATCGACTGCTCCTTCGTGCAAAGCATGACCGAGGGCGATCAATCGTTGCAGATCGTGCGCACCATCGTTGAACTGGCTCGGGTCATGGGAATGAACGTGGTGGCCGAGGGCATCGAGACACGAGAGCAGTATCGTTTGCTGCGGAATTTGGGATGCCGCTTCGGCCAGGGCTATCTCTTCGCCCGCCCCATGACCGCCGAAGCCGTGACCACCCTGTTGCGCCGTCCTGGACGAGTGCTCGCCGATCCAGGGGAGTGATTGGGAGTTGCGCCTGGAAGCCGGTAAAACGGCCTCCAGAGGCAAAACGAAGGCAGAAATCTGCGGCGAAAACGAACCGAAGCGGCGAAAAATCCGCATCGGCGGCAACATGAACCAAGAATCAGGAGCTTTTCCGCAACCTGTGAAGCCCTGGCCTACCATTCCCAGCCTTTCAGCCATGCCCTTTCAACGCCGCACTTTTTCCTGGACCGGGTTGGACCAGGAACGACCCGCCATGGGGGTCCACAGCAAGGTTCCTCCCGGCCACTTTTGCTCAAAGTTCGCCTCCCCGGCTGGGATAATGAAAATAGCTCTGGGACTCTTCGTCCGCTTCAGAGCAAAATCAGGGGCTTTGAGCGGAAACTCGAATCCGTTCACCACTCGGACGGCAACCCTGATTTTGCTCGATCAGCTCGCTCGCGGCAGGTTCCCCCGGAGCGGCACGCGAGGCGGAGCGCCCACGCTATGAAACCTATTCGCATTGTTCTATCGCCGACACGCAGCCGCCCCATGAACATCTTTCTGGGGACGGTGCTGGTGCTGGCCGCGCTTCTGCTCCTCCTCGCGCTGGCCACCTATTCCTCTTCCGACCCCTCATGGAACACGGCCAGCAGCGTGGCCAAGCCTCACAACTGGGCTGGCCTCGTTGGCGCATGGCTCGGCGACTTTCTTCTCCAGGCTCTCGGCGTTTCGGCCTTTTTCCTGCCCCTGTGGCTGGGCGGGCTCGGCTGGACGTGGATGCGTTCGCGTCCCGGCGGCTCGGCGTGGCTGCGCTGGATCGGCACCGTTTTGTCGCTCGCCTTTGTTCCCGCTCTTTTCGGGCTCCTGCCCTGGCGCTGGCTCTGGCTCGGCGCGCTGCCGGTCGAGGGCGTCGTGGGCAAGCTCATGGCCGGGCTGCTCGTAACTTATCTCAACATCCAGGGCGCATGGCTGGTGGCCGGCGTGCTGGCCGCCGCGGGCCTCTACTTTGCCTCGGCCGTCAGCTTCTGGGCCATCAAGGAGGGCGTTGGCAACCGCTGGCTGCAGGCCGGCCGCCTGCATGACCGCTGGCGCAGTTGGCGCGAAGAGCGCGCCGAGCTTCAGGAAGAGCGTCTCGCCAAGCGCGATTTGGAGAACCTGCCGGAAACGGGCGAGCCGCTCATTCCCGGCATTCTGCCAGACACGGATTTTGAAGAAGTCGAGGAGCGTCCCGGTTTCTTTGCGCGCCTCTTCCACCGCCGCCGCGCGCCGCAAATCGACCCGCAAGACATACCTGCCTATCAGCGCGCCATTCCGTCGGCCGCGGATGCAGATGCCGAACAGGAAGCATCGCGCAAGCCCAGCATCTGGGAGCGCAGCGCCGTGACGCCTGTTCCGGCGCCGCCCGCGCCAATTCCCGTCACATCCTCGGTCGCCTCCAGCGCTGCGCCGGCGCAATCCGCTCCCGCGGGCCCTCGGCTTGTGGAACCGCGCCCGATCGATGCGCGCCCCGGCGTCACCCGCTTTGAGCCCTTCGCCGCGCGGCCCGCCTTTCAGCCCACCACCACAGCTGCTCCGGCCCCCGCTCCGGTCCCCGCTCCCACTGCCGCCCCAGCCGCTCCGTCCAGTGAAGAGATTGCCATTCGCGAACGCGCTGACGCTGAACTGCATACGGCCCCCGTTGCGCCCAAGCAGGTCAGCGGCTTCAAGCTGCCGCCCACCACGCTGCTGAATCCCAGCGAAGGCCCTCAGGCCATCCGCGAGGACGAACTGCGCGAAGAAGCCAAGGTGCTGGTCGAGAAATGCGCCGAGTTCGATGTGCGCGGCCAGGTCGTTCAGATCAATCCCGGCCCCATGGTGACCACCTACGAGTTCAAGCCCGAGGCGGGCGTCAAATACTCGCGCGTCACAGGCCTCGCCGACGACCTCTGCCTGGCCATGCGCGCCGAAAGCATCCTCATCGAGCGCATCCCCGGCAAGAACACCGTCGGCATCCAGGTGCCCAACCGCCATCGCGAAATCATCAACCTGCGCGACTGCCTCGAGGCGGAGGAATTCAATAAGGCCAAATCGCGTCTGACGATCGCCATGGGCAAAGACATCAACGGCCGCATCCGCATCGCAGATCTGGCAGGAATGCCGCACGTGCTCATCGCCGGCTCCACGGGCTCCGGCAAATCCGTGGCCATCAACGCCATGATCATGAGCCTGCTCTATCGCACCACGCCCGCGCAGGTGCGGCTCATCCTCGTCGATCCCAAGCGCGTTGAGCTGGGCATGTATGAAGGCATTCCGCATCTGTTCACGCCCATCATCACCGAGGCCAAGCTGGCCGCCAACGCTCTGCGCAACGCCGTCCGCGAAATGGAGCGCCGCCTCAAGCTGCTGGCCAGCCGCAGCGTGCGCAACATCGACCATTACAACAAGCTCTTCGAGGGCGCCACGCCCTCGCTCTTCGACGACGAAGACGAGCATCCACTGCCCTACATCGTCATCATCATCGACGAACTGGCCGATCTGATGATGCTGGACCGCGCCAACGTCGAGGAATCCATCACGCGCCTGGCGCAGATGTCCCGCGCCGTCGGCATTCATCTCATCCTCGCCACGCAGCGGCCCAGCGTGGACATCATTACCGGCCTCATCAAGGCCAACATTCCCACCCGCATCAGCTTCCGCCTGGCCACCAAGGTCGATTCGCGCACCATCCTCGACACCAACGGCGCTGAATCGCTGCTGGGCCGCGGCGACATGCTCTTTCTGCCGCCCGGAACCAGCCGCCTCATCCGCCTCCACGCGCCCTATGTCACGGAAAAGGAGACCGAGACAGTGGTCGATTTCTGGAAGGCGCAGGGCCAGGCCGAGTACGTCGAAGGCTTCCTTGAATCGCCCAAGGACGACCGCCCTCAGGTGGACGGCTCCGATCCCAACTCCGACGACAACGACCCCCTCTTCGACGACGCGGTGCGCCTGGTCTTCGAGTTCGGCAAGGCCTCCACTTCGCTTCTCCAGCGCCGCCTGCGCATCGGCTATGGCCGCGCCGCGCATCTCGTCGACCTGATGGAAAACGACGGCCTCATCGGCCCCGCCGACGGCTCCCGTCCCCGCGAGCTGCTGAAAGCCCCCGGCTGGCTGCACGAAGTTTCTTCCGCCGCCAACGAATAAGGCAGACGCGAAGAAATGAAGGAGAGGGAGCCGAAGCCCCCTCGCACAAGCAATAACCCATTTTGGTATATCCCAAAATGGGCTTTATCCTTCTCCCACGGATCAATATCAGTGGGAATCGACGAAGAAGCCAAGTTACGGGAACAGTTCATTCAGGCGAGGAAGAGCGCAGGCCTTACCCAAGCAGGGTTGGCCCTCCGGCTCGGACGCCCTCAATCTTTCGTGTCGAAATATGAGCGCGGCGAACGTAGGCTCGATGTGATCGAGTTCTGCGAGGTTTGCCGTGCCCTTGGTATTGATCCCGTTGAATTCCTGAAGAGCTTTTGCGGCGAGGAATCATGAAGATCGTAAATATCTATACGCTAAAGAGCCGTGGCGCCTATGCCACCTCGGAACATTGGAAGAGGACTCGCGAACAGATACACACCGCCATCCGAAGATGCGAATGGCCTGTGGGAAGTGGCTCCTTCACGATCTATCCTGAGAGCGGCAAGGGACGAGGAGAAGGGAACGGCGTCAAACCCATTCGTGACCGATTCGTTCATTCGCTGAAAGCGGACGGATGGACAATTGAAGGGAAAGCAAAGAACGCTTTGGATGAACGTCTTGGCGACTTTGACGCGGTTCTACCGGGGCCTGAAAAGCCGATTGCCGTGGAGTGGGAAACAGGCAATATTTCTTCCTCTCATCGGTCTATGAATAAGCTGACCCTGCTCCTGAAAACGGGAGTCCTATCCGCAGGCGTGCTTGTTGTGCCATCAAGGAAACTATACGTTTACCTGACAGACCGAATCGGAAATATTCAGGAGCTTAAACCTTACTTCGCTCTATGGAGGTCCGTACCTATTCGCGAAGGGGTTCTTGAGATCGTCGTTATTGAGCAGGATGCCGTCAGCAAAGATGTGCCCAGAATCCCCAAAGGCACGGATGGAAGGGCATTGGCTTAACGCTCGACAAAATCGTCGTTCTTATGGGAAAGGATCTGACCGGATTCAAGCCTGTCAACGATCTCATCCGCAAAATCGATCTCTACACCAAGCCAATGACGGTGCTTCCTCTCGCAGACGGCAAAGGTCGTACCGCTTCCCCCAAATGGATCAAGCACTACATCGCCAGCCAGCGTCGACATCTCAATCACGCGGTCAAGAATCTTGGTGGAAAGTGCGTTCGCTCGGCGATCCTTCGATTTGTACTTCCAGTGGCGCACCGGCGGAATATCCGTCCAAACATCCTTGAGCGTTACTCCGTTGGGATTCATGGCGTCGCGATGGCCGCCGTAATCCTTGATTTCCCTACCGCAATGGCGGCACAGAAGGATGGGCGTGCGAATTCGACGAAAGGTGTTTGGCTTTCCTTTTGAGTAATAAAGCAGACTGTAATGGGAGGGATGCAGTCGTCCCGGAATCGGCATGCAGGCGGATATTTCGACAGCAATCCAATGACGAAACTCCATGCCAATGCTGGAGAGAAACGCACCTAAAAACACATTCCATTTCGGAAGGTTATAGAGAAAGAAAGAGCCGCCCGGCTTCAATGTGCGAACGCACTCCGCTACCCATTTTTGGCACCAATCTAAATAGGCTTGCTCTGTGAGAGAGTCATTGGAGTGATCTCCATATTCCTTCCCGAGGTTGAATGGTGGATCGGCAAAGATCGTATCGATGACCTCATCCTTGATCCACGGCAGAATCGCCATGCAGTCATCGGCGTATAAGGCTCCGAGGCTTGATGCATAGGCCGGACTGATCCTGGCTTGATCTTTGATGAAGGGGCTTGGATCAAACGAAAGATCATCCCACTTGAGGGGAGATTGATAGGCCACGATTCTGTCGCTCCAAAAACCATAATATCCTAAAACAGGTTAGATTCCCAATCTGTATCCTGCGTGAATCAAGGCGAGCGCACCGTGCCCCATCCTTTCCGCTTTTTCAGCGGAAAGTTGGGAAAACCCAATTTCATCCGGCATTCCCGCCCCGCGCCGCCAGTAGGAGAGCCATTTCCTGCCCCAATCTGCTATCTTCAGGGGTTGCGTCCTTTCACTCCAGGATCGCCAGCGCTGCCGCGCCCTGAGGATAATCGTTTTCATGCCTGATCTGTCCCGCCGTTTGCCACCGCCTGCCTACCGCTGGGTTGTACTCGTTCTCGTAAGCCTGGCCATGTTCGGCAACTACTACGTCTACGACTGCATCGCCCCCATCGCCGACCTGCTCAGCAAACAGCTCGGCTTCTCCGACTCCAATATCGGGCTGCTCCAGGCCATCTACAGCTTCCCTAATCTGATCATGGTTCTGATCGGCGGCTATCTTGTGGACCGCATAGGCGCGCGCAAGGCAATCTTCCTGTTTGGATCGACCTGCCTGCTGGGAGCAGTCGTAACCGTTCTCTCCGGCCATCTGTTCCTGATGGCCGCTGGACGCCTGATCTTCGGCATCGGCGCGGAATCGCTGATTGTCGCCGTCACCACCGCCATCGCAAAATGGTTCCGCGGCAAGGAACTGAGCTTCGCCTTTGGCATCAACCTGATGATTGCCCGCGCCGGAACTTTACTGGCCCAGCGTTCGCCCAGTTGGGCCCGCTTCGCCTACTCCAGTTGGCGCACACCGCTGTTGATCTCCGTGGCCTTCGCCACCCTTTGCGTGATCGGGGCGCTGATTTACTGGGTGATGGAGGCCTACGCGGAGAAAAACTATGAACTTGGGGCAGCCGGGCCGACCGACAAGGTCGTCTTCAACGATCTATTCCATTTTGGAGCGTCTTTCTGGTTCATCGTGGCGTTGTGCGTGGTTTTCTATTCGGCGATTTTCCCTTTTGAAACCTTTGCCTACAAATTCTTCATGGATGCGCACGGCACGACCCGCGAGATGGCGGGAACGATTATCGGTAATCTCACCATTTCCACGATGGTCGGTACGCCGCTGCTCGGCCTGTTTGTTGACAAGGTCGGCAAGCGCGCCCTGCTGATGATGCTCGGCTCGGTGCTGCTGGTACCCGTCTATCTGATGATGGCTTTTACCCATACCCAGGTTTCGCTTTATCTCCCAATGACCATGATGGGCTTGGCCTTTTCACTGGTTCCAGCGGTGATCTGGCCCTCGGTGGCCTACATCGTGGAGCAGAACAAGCTGGGCACGGCCTACGGACTGATGACCGTGGTTCAGAACATGGGCTTCTTCGGCTTTAATCTGGCCATCGGCTGGGCCAACGACCATAGCCACGCCAGCGCCGCCAATCCCGCCGGATACCACATGGGGATGTGGATATTCTCGATTCTGGGCCTGCTGGGAATGCTGTTTGCGTTTCTTTTGCGGCAAAGAGAACTCGGCCCGCACGGCCATGGCCTGGAGACGATCACCGCCGGCAACAGCTAGAGCCTGTTCACACTACCCCTGCGGATGGCGCTGCGAGCGAAAACGCATGTTTCATCTTTCCTTTTTGCTCTGAGGCGGTTATCGTCAATAATCAAGTTCTGCCGCGGTTCACTGCGCAACAAGCATCCGCGGCCAAACGGGCTAGCACGGCATGAAGCTCATGAGATTTCCCACCGCCGCTGACGCAGAACGATGGCCTCGGGCTGTTCGCGGCCTGCTGGGATGCGGCGTCGCCTGCCTTGCCCAGTTGCTGACTTATGCGATCGTGCCGCTGCGCGTCTATCCGGCGGCGCTTGCCTTTCCAGTCATCATTCTGAGCGTCTGGTTCCTGGGGATGTGGGGCGGCTTGTTCTGCACCCTTGCCGAAGCAGTCCTGATCAACTTGCTCCCGGTTCAGGCTCAGGTGCAATTCCCTGACGGAAACGCACCCAAGGGAGTGCGGGTGGCGTCTTTTCTTTTATTTTCAATTTTTCTCGGCTGGGCGATACGGCGGCTGGCTCAGCAGCGCACTCAGTTGAAAACCCAGGAGCTGCAAAGAAGTTTGATTCTGGCCCAGGCGGAACGCCAAATGGCAGAAGAGCGCGTGCGCATCAGCGAGGCGCTGCGGCGCCGCGACGAGGTGCTGCAGATTGCTCTCGACGGCAACGGCATGGGATTGTGGGTGCTGGATTTCGAGCAAGGCACAACGCAATGGTCCGATGAAATGTTTCGCATTGCCGGCCGCAAACCGGGCGGCGTCACTCCTTCACCAGAGCTCTGGCATAGCTGGCTTCATCCGGAGGACGTGGAAGGCGTCAGGGAAGCATTGAAGCGAACCCGCGAAGGCGGGCAGCACTACCACCAGCAATATCGCCTTCTTTGGCCGGACGGATCGGTGCGCTGGATTGAATCGCAGGCCAAATACCTGCGCAACAGCGAAGGCCAGGTGGCGCGCGTGGTGGGCGTGCTGTCCGACATCACTCCGCGCAAGATGACCGAAGAGGCGATGCTGCGCACGCAAAAGCTGGCGGTTGCCGGACGGATGGCGGCCGCGGTCGCGCACGAGATCAATAATCCGCTGGAGGCGGTGGAAAACCTGCTCTACCTGATCTCCACCGCCGATACAACCGAGGTGGTGCGGTCGTATGCCCACATCGCGCTCGAAGGGCTGACGCGCATTTCGCTGGTTGCGCAGCAGACGCTGAAGTTTCATCGCCAGTCAGGCGCGCCGGTTCTCACCAAGCTCTCGGAGGTTGTCTCCGTGGTGCTGGCGCTGTTCGCTCCCAAGCTGCGAAGCACCGGAATCGCGACCGAGATACGCGTGGTGAAGGAAGAACAGGTCGAATGCATGCCCAACGAGACACATCATATCTTCGCCAACCTGGTGTCAAACGCCATTGACGCCATGCCGCAGGGCGGACGCCTGGTAATCCGGGTGCAGCCCTCGCGTGACTGGCGAGATGGCAAGACGCTGGGGATGCGGGTAACGGTGGCTGACACCGGCATGGGCATGAGCCGGGCGACGATGCGACGCAGCTTTGAGCCGTTTTTCACCACCAAGACCGACACCGGAACCGGGCTCGGCTTGTGGGTTGTGGCGCAATTGGCGGAACGGCGTCACGGCCACGTGCGGGCGTGGAGCATGCAACGCGCAGGCGCCTGTGGAACCACATTCTCCGTCTTTCTGCCTTATCGAACCGCGTCTCTCTCTGGAGAGCAGGCAACTCCTAGCCCAAGCTGATGACGCCATAGGAATCGAACACATCCCGCAGCGTCACGACGCCTTCCAGCTTGTGAATATGTCCAGTCCGACGCGATTCGAGAGCCGCGCGACCTATCTTTTCAGATAGATTTGCTGGGCCCTCATATGCCATAAACCGTTTATGCGGAAGTTTTTTCTCTACTCCGGAAAGATCAGGCCACCAGCGAGGCGGAAAGACGCACCCCGAGCGCGTGCATCACCTTGAGCGCCGTTCCCAACTCAGGATTCCCGGCATCGCTCAACGCGCGATAGAGCGCCTCGCGGGCAATGCCGGTGTCGCGCGCCAACTGCGCCATTCCACCACGCGCACGCGCCACCGCCCCCAGCGCCTTGGCAATGATTCGCGGGTCGTCGCTCTCCAGCGCCTCGGTCAGATAGGCAGAAATGGTCTCTTCATCGGTAAGAAACTCGGCCGCATCGTAAGGCATCGTTTCGATTGCCATATTTTCACCCCGCTTCTTTCAGCAAGCCGGCAAGCGCCTTGGCTCGCCTAATGTCGCTCTCCTGCGTGCTCTTGTCTCCGCCGCACAGCAAAACGATCACAATCCCGCCACGCTGAATGTAATAGACGCGATAGCCCGGCCCAAAGTCGATCTTCATCTCCACCACACCCGCGCCCACGGCCCGCGTGTTGCCTGGATTTCCATCCTCAAGCCGGTCAATCCGCGCCAGAATCTTCGCGCGCCCTTGCCGGTCTTTGAGCGCACTCAGCCAGACGGCGAATTCGTTGGTGCGCAGGATTTGCACGTCGGCCAATCGCTCCTGACCTAGTCCAATCGTAACCTGAAAGTTACACATTGGCAAGCACTACCTGAACAGAATGACGGGCGGAAATCTGGGCTGCTTTTCCGTTTTCTTTATCGCCGCGTCTCCATGTTATAGAGGAAATAGGCCCGCAATTCCAGGTATGGTCCGTGGAAGTCACCGGGCAGCGGCGGGTAGTTGGAGCCGGTCAGAGCGCCCCAGGCCGCGCGGTCCAGAGCTACGTCGCCGGAGCGCCCTTCCAGAATCACGCTGCCGTCCATCAACCGCCCGTTGGGCAAAACTTTGAAGCGAATGGCCACCATGCCCGATTTGTAGATCGGCGGGTTGACTTCGTCGGGAATAAGCGGATCCCAGGTCCGCTGCGTCTCCCGGTGCCAGCGCTGTAGCCAGCCATTGAAGTCCACGCCCTGGGTGTCGGAAAGGACTTGTACGCCGCCGGAGCCAGCGCCGGGATGCATCGGAAGCCCGCCTCCGGAAGGCATGCTGCCCATGCCCGATCCGCGGTTGTGGGCCGAGCCTTTCATGGCGTCGCGCAACTGTTCGGCGGGATTCTGCGAGCCCATGGCGAAGTTGGGATGGGCCGGCACAGCCGCCGGATGGGGCGCTTCAAGCTGTCCCTGCTCCCTGGGCTGAACAGGCTGCGGCGCCGGAGCTGCTGGCGCGGCTGCCTGCTGCGCGGGAGCCGGCTGCGGCGCGGGCGGAGTCTCCCGCTTCATCGTATCCAGCGTTTTCTTGTCGATGACGACCGGCTTTTGCAGCGCCGGCTTGGCCTCGGCTTTGGGCTGCCATTTAGGCGAATCCAGATAGGTGAAATCCTTGTGCTGCTGAAGCGCGCTGGTCGAATCGACTACCCGCGGCACCTTGAAAACATATGTGGGAATCCAGGTGACGGCGGAGAGCACGGCCAGGTGGATGAGAACGGCCAGCCAGACTCCCTCGCGGAGGCGCGCCCAGCGCCGCTCATCCTCGAGGTCGTTGATCATTTGCAGCAGTTCGTGGGTGTCGTAGTCCACCCAGCGCGAACCGCGAACCACAGGGGAGGCGGGCTCAGCCGCGCGCGGCTCTTCGCTCAACGCCGGAGCGCCCGGATTCTGGCCGGTATCTGCTGGCCTCTTGGGCTCGTTCAAATCGGTTGGCGTTTCGTCGGTGGGCATTCGTTCCGCAGGAGCCTTCCCAGGGCGCTCTCGCACCCTGCCGCTCCGTTTCAAATCCTTTCTTTCTATTCTCTCATCCCAGCTTGAGCAAAACCAGGAATGAGGCGCTCCGGAGCCACAGAACTCAAGCCAACGCGGCCAACAGGAAGCGGTGGCTTAGCACTCAACTCACCGGGCACATCAATTCTGATTTCGCTCTCAACCCGGTTGAAGAGGAGATTGTATTCCGGGCTTTGCATGTAATCCGCACCCATCGCCGCGGCCCGTACAATGGTCTCTTAGAGTAAGACGGATTTGCGGGCGGAAGGGGACCCTGCTTGAAGTCGCTTTTTATTAGATTGATGGCCAAGTGGAAGCTCGTCGCCCTGTTTCTCGCCAAGTTTGGCATTTGGGGCGTGGGCGGGGCCGCCCTGCTGGACTCATCCACCATTCCCATTCCGATGGACGCGCTTCTGGCCGTCTATGTGTGGAACGACAAGGGCCATTTCTGGGTTTATTGCCTGCTGGCTGCGGTCGGCTCGGCCATTGGCGGCTTGCTGCCCTATGGGCTGGGCCGCGCCGGTGGCGAGCTTTTCCTGCTCAAGCGCGTCAACCGCGAGCGCTTCGAGCGGATGCGCACGCGCTTCGAGGAGCAGGAGTTCCTGGCCATGCTGATCCCCTCCATGCTGCCCCCGCCCACGCCCTGGAAGGCTTTCGTCTTTGCCGCCGGCGTTTTCGAGATGCGGGTCGTGCCATTCATGGCGGCTGTCTTTTGCGGCCGTATGCTGCGCTGGTTGATTCTCTCCATACTGGTGCTCAAGCTGGGTCCGGGCGCGGTGGGGCTGGTGGCGCATCACGGACTGGCCCTGCTGGCCATCGTAGGCGGCCTGGGGGGCATTGGTTTTGCCTGGTGGTGGATGCGGAAAAAGCGCTCGGGCAAGCTGGAAGAATAAATCGTTGTATTGCGCGCTGCTATCGAGTAATTTTATCCGTAAGAAATCATGCGCACAGACGGCGTCTCACCACGGAAGGAGCCGATCCATGGAAGTTCATCCTCCCCAAAAGCCCATTCACTCAGTCAAGGAGTTTATGGTCCATCTGCTGGCTATTTCCATCGGCCTGCTGATCGCGCTCGGCCTGGAATCTTCCGTCGAGTGGCTGCATCACCATCATCAGGCGCGTGACGCAAGGGAGAATATCTATCAGGAGATTCGAGACAATCGGCAGGACATCGCCGCGCAGCTCAACGCGCTCCCCGCGGAAGAGAAACGGCTCGATCAGCTTCTCGGATTGATCGACGATGTGCAGCATGGCCGTCCCCAAAGACGACTCGGCGATTTTAGGTGGACAACGGTTATTCTCAGCGACTCGGCGTGGAACGCCACATCTTCCACCGGCGCCGTGGCCTTCTTGGAGTACAGCGAGGTCAAGCAATACTCCCAGCTTTACGCCGCGCAGAAGTTATATGCCGCCATGACGGAACGGACTCTGGAGGGAAGGCACGAGACGAATGTCATTCTGGCGAGACTGCTCGCGCCGGGCAAGCTCTCCGGCGCCGACTTCGAGAGCGCCCGGAAGATCATCCTTTCGCAAAAACTGAGGGTGATGGAGTTCCGCGAACTGGACAACCACCTCAACGGCCTCTATAACCGGATTCTTCCGCAAGAAAAATAAAGATGGCTCACGTGTATCCCTGGGGATTGACGCCCAGTCTCAGGCGTGAACCATCTTCCGCGCTATTTCTGTTGAACGAGAAAGATTATTTTACGGCCAGCGCAGCCTGCGCCGCACTCGTCCGCCGCACCAGAACCGGAAGCCCGAAGGCCAGCCCGGCCACAAGGGCCGTCGAAATCAGATCATTGCGATAGAACGGTAGGCCGGCCATATAGCAGACGCCCAGCCCGCCCAGCGTGTGCGGGTATCCCCAGCCGCCCATCCACACCGCATAGTTCGAAACCACGAAAAACGAGGTCGGCCCCAGCAGCGCCCCGGCCGCCACGCGCACAAAGTTCGTCCGCGCGCGCAGCAGAATCCACCCCAGCGCCATCGCCATCAGATACCACGCCCAAGTGGCCGCATAGCTCTGCCAGACGAAGGCGTAGTGGTAGACCGAGGCGGTGAGGAAGTAGTCGGTGGCCATGAGCGCCGCCAGCGGAGCCAGCATCTCGCGCCACGGACGCCGCGCTCCGAAGTAAAGCAGAGCGCCGCCCACCGCGGTAAAGTTCCACAACCCCGCATGGGGCAGAAAACGGCTCAACACGGCAACCAGCAGCAGCAGATAAGCAGGCATAAACACCTCGAACTTCAGATTTTTTGCGCCAGCTCGCGAAATGGGAGAACGCCCCGTCAAGCCGACTGGCTCTTTTCATTCTGCGGTCCAAGCGCCGCTGGGTCAACCCTATGCCATTGACGCGATGAACAATTATTTTGATTGCGAATGCGCTTTACCGCTGCTCCCGCCCGTTCATCACTTCGCCCGCATCGTCGCGGCCATCCACGATGTAGACCCAGCCGCCCAAGGGCGAACGGTTCGGGCGTCTGCCCGCATCCATGGCTGAACCCAGGAATGGGTAGTGAAAGCGCAGATCGGTGAATTCGACTGTCGTCCATACGCGATTTGGCGGCAGATGCGGCGGAGCCAGGCCTGGCACAGCAACCGGTCCCACATCCCGCACCACGGCCCACGTGCCCCAGTCGAGATAGACCTGGCCCAGCAGCGTGCGTTTGGCGGCCTCGGTGGCCGCTGTGACGGGCGGCTTGAAGATCACGTTCTGAAGCGGGTCGCTGGCGATCTCCCCAGTACGGGTGTTGATCTCAGCGGTCTGATAGAACGCATCAGTCTCAAGAATCGCGTGCCAGCGGAAGGGATTGACGGGGTAGGGTTCCAGGGCCATGCGCTTCACCGGAGCCGCGGCGATCTGCGTGTTCTCCGCGAGCGCCCGCGCATGCCCCTGCTCGGCCCAGCGACCGCCCCAGAGCAGAATCATGCCAGCGAGCGCGAAGATCGCCCAGCCACGGCCGCGAAATTCTACTTTCTTCGCGCCGATCTCGCCGCCGATGAGGCCGAAGAGCCAAGGCATGACCAAGGCCAGGAAAAACAGCGCCCACAGAACCGGCTCGGCAATAAAAACAAGATTGCCCGAGTACCAGCGCGCGTTGAAGGGGTAAAAGGGCCGCAGGCCGTAGTTGTTTGTCCAGTCCAGCATCAGGTGGCTGAGCGCGGAGAGAATCGCAGTCAAATAGAGCCAGCCCCAGCGAATTGGCTGCGGCGTTATGAAAGGGCGCCTATTCATCGGCTGCGGAGGTAACTCTTCGGCACGGCAAGAAGCGTCAGGGCACGACTTTAGTCGTGCCGCAAATGCAACCGAAGAAATGAGGGGCTTTAGCCCCTGAGGGAATGTCTTCTCACCAGACGATGTTCCCTCGGCGGCTAAAGCCGCATCTGCACTTGGCGCTTCTTCGGCACGGCTGAAGCCGTGCCCTTTCAAAGCGAGGGCTTCCGGCAAAAGGTCTTGGCCTAGATCGCCGTGCCCAATCCCTTCGCGCTTTTTCCGGCGGAAGGGTGGAAAACCGGCCCGCACCCAGCGGTCCAGCAGCCAGACCACACCTACGGCCACAGCCGCCAATACCGGTACGGCGACGAAGGTGTGCGTAATGCCGCGATGGTGCTTCAGCCCCTCGACGGGTCCGGCAAATCCCCAAAGGACGTCAATGTCGGCGGCCTCGGCGGTCAGCACGGCAGCCAACGTGGCGTATCTGGTCTTGCGGTTCAAACCCGCGCGGCCAATGCAGGCTCCGGTCAGAAAGTGGGTGATGGGTTCCATAGCGGTCTGCAAATCATACTAACCTGCCTTGCCCTGTCGCCTCCTATAATTCTCAAGATGGGTGATCCGACCAATCCAGCTTCAACTCTGGCCGAGCGAGCCGAGCAACTTCGCGCCGAACTGCGCCGCCACGAGCATCTTTACTACGTTCTCGACGCGCCGGAAGTCTCGGACGCCGCCTACGATGCGCTGACGAACGAGTTGAAGCGGATCGAGGCCGAGCACCCGGAACTGGTCACTCCCGACTCGCCCACACAGCGAGTGGGCGGCAAACCGGCCGAGGGCTTCCAGAAAGTCGCGCACTCCCGACCGATGCTTTCGCTGGACAACGTCTATTCGTTCGAAGAGCTGGCCGCATGGGAGGCGCGCTGCCGCGAACTGGCGGGCGATCTGCCGGTCAAGTACGAGGCCGAGCTGAAGCTGGACGGCCTGAGCGCGGCGCTGCGCTATGAGCCGACAGCGGATGGCGGCGCGCGTCTGACGACAGGCATTACCCGCGGCGACGGCCAGACCGGCGAGGACGTGACCTCCAACATCCGCACCATCCGCAGCGTGCCGCTCAGCATTCCGGCGGAACGGCTGAAGAAGACGGGGCTTCCACCAGAATTTGAGGTGCGCGGCGAAACGGTCATGCCCGAGGCCGCCTTTCTTCGGCTCAACGAAGAACGCGAGCAGTTGGGCCAGGCGCTAGCCGTGAATCCTCGCAACGCCGCCGCCGGTACGCTGCGCACCCTGGAGCCTGCCACTGTCGCCAGCCGGCGGCTGGACTTCTACGCTTACTTTCTGCTCGTCGAGGGCGACTATTGGCCGCAGGGCCAGCAGGCGACCCTCGATGCGCTGGCTGCTCTCGGCTTTCGCGTCAATCCGCGCCGCAAGCTGGTTTCGTCGATCGAGGAGATGACCGCCTTCATCGACGCCGCCGAGGCCGCGCGCGACCATCTCGGATACGACATCGACGGCGTGGTCTTTAAGGTAGACGCGCACCTGACGCAGCAGCGGCTGGGCTCGACCGGCCGCGCTCCGCGCTGGGCCATTGCCTACAAATTCACGGCCAAGTCGGGCATCACGCAGGTCAACGCCATCACCGTGCAGGTGGGCCGCACCGGCAAGCTGACCCCTGTGGCCGAGCTGACTCCGGTCTTCATCGGCGGCACCACGGTCAGCCGCGCCACGCTGCACAATGCCGACTTCATCAAAAATCTGGGGCTTCACATCGGCGACTGGGTCAAGGTCGAGCGCGGCGGCGACGTGATTCCCAAGGTTGTCGAAGTGCTCGAAGACGCGGAACACAAGCGCGGGAACGAGCCTTTTGTTTTTCCAACGGAATGTCCGGAGTGCAAGAGCGCCGTCGTTCGCGCCGAGGGCGAAGTGGATTTCCGCTGCGTGAACGCGGACTGCCCGGCCAAGCTGCGCGAGAGCCTGCTGCACTTTGCATCGCGCGCGGTGATGAACATCGAAGGGCTGGGCGAGGCGGTGGTGCAGCAACTGCTGGACAGGAAACTGGTGCGGAGCGTCGCCGACCTCTACAACCTGAAAATGTGGGATCTGCTCGCTCTGGACCGCTTTGCGGAGAAGTCTGCGGAGACGCTGCTCCAGGAGATCGAGGCCTCCAAAAAAGCAGGACTGGCTCGCGTGGTGATGGGGTTGGGCATTCGCTTCGTGGGCGAGCGCACGGCCGAGCTGCTGGCAGAGGAGTTCGGCTCGATGGAAGCGCTGCAAGCGGCCACGCCAGAAGAACTGGAGCGGGTGGAAGAAGTCGGCCCGCGCATTGCGCAATCCATTGTGGAGTTTTTCGCGGACAAGGAAAACTGTGACTTGGTGAAGCGGCTGGACAGCGCCGGGATCGACATGACGGCGGAGAAGCGCGAGCGCACGGCCCAGTTGGCGGGACTGACGTTTGTGCTCACCGGCACGCTGCCCACGCTCTCGCGCGACGAGGCCAAGCGCAAGATCGAGGCGGCGGGCGGCAAGGCGGTTGGCTCCGTCAGCAAGAAGACCAGCTACGTGGTGGCTGGCGCAGATGCCGGCTCGAAGCTCGACAAGGCGCGCGAACTCAAGGTTCCGGTGCTGGATGAGGCAGGGCTGCTGACGCTGATTGAAGGCGGACCGGCTTCAAATTGAGATTCACCTGCTCTCCGCGTGAATCGGGCCGTCCGGCTTGCCGCCCGAACGTCTCGGCGTGTGCATCAGCGGATAGGTAGCAACAAGAATTAACAGCAGGTCGAACCACATGACAACCTCGCTTTCTCCTCTTGCCTGCGATTAGAGCGGATTCACCGTTTCCGTAGGATTGAATCCGTGGTTTCCCACCCATTTCACAAAGGACGTGAAATGGATGGGGCACGGAGCTGTTTCGTTAACACTTGAATCAAAATGCCCTAGTTGAAGCGGCGGCGGGCGGGCGAGGCGGAATGGCGGTCGTTGGCGCGTAGTTCGCGTTCGCGCTCGCGCTCCCAGGCAGCCGCGCGCCAGTTACGCGTAGCAAAGCGGGGTGGCTCGTCGTCGACGGGGACGATGGTCTCGCCGGCGTTCGGCCGGGCCGGAGCGGCAACCAGTTCCATCGGCGTCCGCAACGGAGGCCGCGCGGGCGCAACTGGCGCAGGCGCCGGGATCAGCCGCGCGGATGACTCGAACTCCGCATCCTCGAAAGCCGCGCTTGAGGTCAGGCTGGTGTCAGTGCCCAAAGCCTGTTTCAGCACAGTATCCTTCACGGCCGTTTCCTGAACTTCGCTTGCGGCATCGTCGGCGGCGGCCTGCGGCAGGCGCGCAGCCAGGGTTCTGGCCATGAAGTCATCCATCAGTTTGTGCAGGCAGGTTTGCCCGCAAAGATGCTTAGCCCCTGGACGCAAACGCTTGCGCGAACTCCAGCCGCTCACGCGCAGTTCGCCATCCTGTTCATAGGCCACAAACCAGTGATTCGTCTGCTTCTTTTCCGCTGCGCAGATGTCACACGATATTGCCTGCCGGATCACCCTGTTTCCTCCCGTCCGCACAGTCCTTCGATACGCTGGCCGAGTCTCATGCTTCCTTCTGTCCCGATGCGGCAGAGAACCCTGAACAGCCGCAAACCGCATAAAAGATTCCAATAGAGAACTCTTGGAGCCTTTCCACATCTATTTCATCGCGCATCCGGCAGAATCGATGAGAAAAAAACAAAAGGAAGCCGAATTCGAAGCAAATGCGAACAGCAGGACGCGGAATTGTCCCGAAACGAAACAGGCAGGCAAATTCAGAGCATTATCACTGTTCCTCTAGGGTTCAATTCGTGGTTTCCCACCCATTTCACAAAGAACGTGAAATGGATGGGGCACGGAGATTTGTGGGGTGAACCCCTTGAGTGAGACAGTTTGCGAGTGCCCCACTTGCCGTTCAATGAAATTGTCTACTCATCCTGCCCTTGCTCCTTCAGAATAATCCTGGTTG
>Ga0302320_10002631_pt1 | contig 42074 bp, 28 predicted proteins | sample Bog_T0_3_FD_202130 | JGI IMG/M metagenome (GOLD analysis project Ga0302320, IMG submission 202130) | Peat permafrost microbial communities from Stordalen Mire near Abisko, Sweden - Bog_T0_3 | ecosystem: Environmental > Terrestrial > Soil > Wetlands > Peat | place: Sweden: Abisko, Stordalen Mire... | reverse complement strand
ATCTATCCGTCCGCCCGAAGCACGCGACCCGCCCCGCCGCTTGATCGCGGTCAGAACCTCTGTGCCGAGGTACTAGTACCCGACGTCGAGGACTCCGTCGTCGATTCCATTCGCGGTCGTTTCCTGCGTAACCGCTCGGCCTCCAAGAGCGGCGATGGGCGCCGAGCGGGAGACCGTTTACCTATGCCCTGACGTCGATCGGTGACCCATGTCGTGATGTCGGACCGCAGGTTCGGCACACGACGCGGCGGCACCCTCGTCCTCATCGTCGTCACTGGTCTCTCGACAACGTCGACCTCGACAATCTCGTCGCGCTCGCGCAGGCGCTACGCGCCGCAAAGCTCGACATCCTCCTCTCGTACCCTGGCGGTATGATCAATGGAAACTATCAGACCGTCGCCGTGCAGATGGCAACGCTCGCGCAGTCGCTCGATCGGTTCAACGTCCAGAGCTACTACCCGAGCGGTGCTCATCCGACCTCGCCCGCGCTCACGCGGGGCGTCGCATCTGGGACGCGGGTTCTTCGCGAAGAGCGTGCAGAATCGCACGATCCAGCTCGACGAACGCGCATGGCTTCGCGAGGAGCGCGACGCACCCGGCATCGCGCGCTCTCTCAATGAGGTTCGGAAGCACGATCCCCGTGAGCAAGACCACAGGGATGCCTCGAGTCGTTGGATTCCGTTTCATCCGGAGCGCCAGCTCGAAGCCGTCTATCCCGAAGAGCATGGCTTCGGTGACGACGACGTCGGGGCGCGTGGCGATGGCCTTGCCAAGGGCCTCGTACCCATCGCGGGCTAGCTCGATCCGGTACCCGGCGGCCTCGGCGTCGGTCGCGTAAGCGACGCACGTGTCTTCGCGGTCATCGACAAGAAGGATGCGGCGCACTCTCGTCTTGGGCACGAAGCCCGATTCTCTCGCCATGTTGGAATCCCCCCCCCTGACCCCTAGCGTCCCGTCCTCGCGCGATCCCGCGCACTGGCGTCCGTGGCTCAGCCGCAGCGCCTCGTGTCTGCAACGCAAATTCCGCTGCGGCGCCGCGCCTCGCATTACGCCGCGACGCGTTATCTGTTTGAGCCTTGCGACGCGACGAACCCATCCTTGGAACTGATGAATGTCGGCGCGGAGATTTGCGACCGTTCGCGTCGTCGCCTCGCACACGACGATTCAAGAGCGCCCGCGCCATGCCGTCGGTTCCGCGCGGCGGCAAGAGCGTCGGCTGCGTCGCGATGAAACTCGGATCGCGGGACCCTCCCGCCCCCTGATCCGCTCTCGCCGGGCTGCACCGCGACCTGACCGGAGCTTTCGAATCATGGGGTCCGCCTCTCGTTGGAGTCTCGACGCGCGAACTTCACTCCTTCGCCTCCGCCAAGCGGTTCGGCAGGGCACGCCGATCGGACGGGTCCCCTTCCCGATCCGCGCCGCACGCTCGCCGTATCCACCACGTCTCCACAACCCGAGGTGAGCCGGGGCCGCCGCGCGGACCGGACGGGAGCGCTGCCCGCCGGTTTTCGTCTCCAAAGTCTCTCCGCGACGGGGGGGGTCTCTCTGGGATCACGCCCGTGGAATCGAGTGGACCCGAACGCGAGATGAATCCTGAACCAACACGATGCTCTGAGAAAGAAAGACGAACGGCATCGCCTACTTGCAAATCACCTTGAAATAGGATTCAACTCCCGTCCTTCGCACAACAGAGTCAGACAGCTCACTGGATGACGCCCGCCGGAAGCACTCGCTACCGCGGACCCGACCTCGTCTGCTCGACCTCATCACGCTGAGCAGTGGCAGTTACGGGTGGCGGCCCAGATCGCGGCGAATTGAGCGAGATGCCGGGAGGAAGACCGAATGACGCAGGATATCTCCATCGTGGTCAAGCACATCATCCGAGACCGCCTCGGCGTCGCTGAAGAGCGCGTCAAGCCGGAGGCTTCCTTCGTCGATCTCGTCGGCGGTCGACCACTCGACATGATCGCTCTGACACGCGCCTTCGAGGACGCTTTCGCGATCGAAATCGCGGACGAGGACGTCGCGAAGATCCGCACGGTGCGAGACGCCATCGACTACATCAACGAGAAGCGTAGGGGAGCCCACTAGCAAGCGATCCGCTGTAGAGCGCGCTGCTGTCGGTCGCGAGCCCATTTGCGTTGCACGCGACCGCAGATGGCGCGCTTCGATGGATCGCATCGAGACGTTTGCGGGCGGTGAGGCTCTCCTCGTGGGGACGGGCGCGGTCGACGGCGGGAGTTCTGGGAGCTACCGCGTACGGAATCGCTTTCACGCTCTACGGGACGCTGAAGAAGGTCGCCCCTCGCCACTTGGAGATCCGCGCCAAGCTCGCGCCGGTCGCGGAGTTTCTAGTGTATCGCCGTCCGAAGGCGCGCCCGTTGGAACGCGCCGACGCTGACTCTGCCAAGTGACAGACTCGTGGTCGCCCACGCGCTCGCTTTGGCGCGGTGCGGCGTGACGCGTGTCCGATCCAACCATTGGAGCGCGATATTCCGCTCAAATCGGATTGGCCGAAAGAAAGCGATGGGATTCGTTGAACGCCCGGAATTTGTAGGGCATTGCTGACGCGTGGAGTGGCGTGATTGCCGCCGCCCCGTAACCGTGGTCGCGCGTCCGACCCGAGGAGGAGATGTAGATGAAGTCCGTGAAGCTGAGATCCCCAGCTTCCTGCTGTTCGGCGCCGGCTTCGGCGTCGTGGCGCTCGGCGCTCGCCGTCGTCGCAAGAGCGTCTGACCTCGGCTCGACCTCGCAGTTCCGGCTCCGAGTGGAGCTGGCCGAGAACTTCCGGCTAGGGCCCCAGCTCGGGGCCCATGCGCGGCGGCTATTGGAACGTAGCGGTCACATCTTCGGTGGCGCCACCTCGATGAGCGCACCGCAGGTCGTGCACGCGCTCTCCGTGAAACAGAGAGACACGGCGCTCAGCGCCGCGCAGTGCGGGCACTTCTGAAACGCGAAGCGCTCGGTGGGGTCGTCGTCGTCGGGTCGTTGGTCGCGGTCGATGTTCGGGGCCATACCGATCCCACTCGGATCGTTTGCGGACGATGTTGCCTGGAAAATGATCCTCCCCGGTCGATTTGGTCAGGCGGCGGCGGGTGCGATGGCGACGCGGAAGCCGAGGGCCTCGAGGCGGCGGACGAGGTGCTTGCTGGTCCGGGTTTTGCTGAGCGCATCGAGGTAGCCGGCGCCGAGGTCCTCGTAGACCGTTCCGTCGGCGAGGATGTGAAACGCGGCGATGAGGATCTTGTGCGCGATGGCGACCGCGGCTCGCTTCACGCCCAAGCGGGCCTTGAGGCGGTAGTACTTGCTCCGTAGGTAGCTGTCCTTCTTGCGCACGGCCGACATAGAGGCTTCCACGAGGGCAGTCCGCAGGCTCTCGTTGCCCTTGCGGGTGCGGCCGCTCAGTCGCTTTCCCGCGCTTTCGTGGTTGCCTGGGCAGACGCCCGCCCAGGCCGCGAGGCGGTGCTCGTTCTTGAAGACGTTCATGTCGACGCCGATCTCCGCGATGAGCGCCCGAGCGGTGTATCGGCCAACACCGGGGATCTCCTGGAGGGCGCGCTCCTGCGACTGATACGGCTCCATCTTCTGCGCGACGTAGGCGTCGAGCTTTGCGAGGTCCGCCTCGAGCGCCTTGAGTCGATCGAGCTGCATCCGCAGCACGAAGCGGTGGTGCTCGGCGACGCGGCCTTCCAGCGCCTTGCCAAGGGCCGCCTTCTTCTTCTTGAGAAGCCCTTGGGCCAGCTCCGCGAGCCTCTCGCCCGAGTCCTGTCCGTCCGCGATCGCTTCGAGCATGGCCATCCCGCTCTTGCCGAAGACGTTCGTCGCAACGCTCGACAGCTTGATGTTCGCCGTCTCGAGTAGCTTCAGGAGCCGGTTGCGCTCGCCGCTGCGCACGTTGACGAGCTTGCGGTGGTAGCGCATCAGATCACGCAGCTCGCGAATCGGCTTCGGCGGGACGAAGCTCTTGGCGACCAGCCCGTGGCGCACGAGCTCCCCGATCCACTCGGCGTCCTTCACGTCGGTCTTACGCCCCGGGACGTTCTTGATGTGGTGCGCGTTGCCTACGATCAGCTCGAGCTCCGCCTCCTCGAGCACCGCGTACACCGGCTTCCAGTACACGCCGGTGCTCTCCATCCCGACGTGCGTGACGCCGTGCGCGAGCAGCCACGCGCGCAGATCCACCAGATCGCTGAGCGTCGTCCCGAACGTCCTCACCTCCTTCTTCGGTCTCTGGCCGGCGGCACCGGAGAGAACGCACGCGACCACGGTCTTCTGATGAACGTCCAGCCCAGCGACTCGTTCGACGATTGCTTCCATCTTGCTCCTCGATGTGAGCCGCGGTCGCTGCGCCCTGATGTACGACGAGATGTTGCCTCGCGTGCTTTCCGGGATGAGTCCCGGATCCGACAAAGGGGAGTGCCTCCCACGGGCGCGGATCACGTTGCGTAGCGGGGTTGTCCACCAAACAGGTCTCGACCTCGAAGCGACCTCGACTCTCCGAAGATCAAGCACAACGCTGCCCTGCGCGCATTTTCCTGCCATGGGGGTGGCCGCTCCCGCGGCCATCCTCGTTGCGTGAAATCGTCTCCGGCGCGACCGGCACTCCCGCTCACGGCGTAGAGACGACCCACCCGGAGCTCCCGCCCTGATACGCGGGCGGCTGAGGTGTCGGTCGCGTCAGCACGTACGTCGCGACGATGCCACCGACGACGACCGCGGCAGCGCCGGACCAGAACCACCAGCGGCTCGTGAGCGGCCGGGTCTCGGGGGTCAACCGCGCGGTGAGGTTCGCGTGCTCACCTGCGTCGACGGTGACGCTCGTGGCGTATGTCACGTGGTCCTTCTTCTGGACCTCGACCCGATAGACCCCCGCGGGCCTGTTCACGACCACGGGAGCGACGCCGATGTCCCGACCATCGAGGAGCACGATCGCGCCTGGGACCGTGCTCTCGACGCGGATCTCGGCCGGGAGCGTCTCGAGCTGCATATCGAGCGCCGCGTGCACTCCAGGCGGGTACGAAGGATTGAGCACGATGTCACCGTGCCCGTCGCGCGACGCGCGGATGATGTGCGCGCCGGGATCGACGATGAGCTCGAAGTCGTCTTGTGCCGCAGGCTCACCCGCGCCCGGTGCGGCCAGCCCCGCGACGAGCACTCCGGGGGCCCCGACGGCGAGCGGCCGACCGTCGATCGCCACCCGCGCATCGCGCGGCCTGAGGGTCACGTGCAGATGAACGAGGAGCCCGTCGATCTCCCGCGCGTAGTTACGCGCGTCTTCCACGATCGCCGCGGGTACGTCCGGCGCGCCGTTCGGTCCCGTCGCCGCCAGCGAGAACTCGGCCAGCGTATGCCGAGCGCGCGTGTAGCGCCCGAGTGCGCGCTCGCAGACCGCGATGTTGAACGTGACCACGGGGTGCGATCGGATGCGCGCCACCTGCTCGAACGCGTCGAGCGCTTCGGCCCACTGCATACGGCGAGACAGCGCGGCCCCCTTGGCGAAAAGCTCCCGCGCTTGGACCGTCGTTGGGTTCTCCCCCGCGTCCTGCGCCGAGTCGGACGGCGCCTCCTGCGCGAGAGCGCGACCGCTCTCCCGCTGAACCAGGCCGGCGACGACGAGCATCGACGCGCCGACTCTCACGAAGGTCGACGGCCTCACGGAGACACCGTTCCCGGGCGCATGCAGCGGAATCCAACGCCTCCGTATTCAGCCAGCTCCGGGTTCTCGACGATTCCACCCGTCCGCAGCTCGCTCGCGACGAAGAGCGCAGCGATGGCCCAGGTCCCCCCGCGGAACATGTTGGTCGTCACGCCGGGGACGCTGTCGCAGACGGGGTCGAGGCGTGCCGCGTTCTGCCAGCAGGGCGCATCGAACGACACATCGAGATCGCGGACCCACTCCGACACGTTGCCCCCCATTCCGATGAGACCCCCGCCGCCGTCGGGGCCGGGAGTCTCGTCGCGCACGCACGCTACCCCGACGCAGTCATGCGTGGGCTCCCCGGCACCGAACGGCACGTTCACCGGAAGCGGTCCGCAGACCACGTCGAGGCCGCACTCGCCCGTGTCCTCCTCGACCGACCACCGCCCGTACGCGGCGATGTCGCACGAGATGGCGGCGCCGACCCACGGGTAGACGCTCTTCACTTGGCGGAAGGCTTGTGTCGCCGCGTATTCCCACTGCGCCTCTGACGGCAGGTCTCCCCCCTCCCACTGGCAGAACGCCTGGGCGGTGAGCGAGTCGATGCAGTTGACCGGCAGGGCATCCGCCGCCGGATCGGGCGACGCCTCTGCCCCGCGCCACGTGCAGAACCTGTGATTGAACTCCGCTCCGCAGTCGATCGGTGCATCTGGCTGGGTCGGTTCGCTCGGAGGAACGAATGGGTTCACGGGATCGTTCATCGCCGCGCGAAAGCGACCGACCGACACCTCGTAGCGCTCGATCACGAACGGCGAGACCTGAACGACGCGCTCGGGGAACTCGAGGAGGTTTCCGGCGTTCGGTATCGAGTTGTCGTCGGCAGCAGCCCCCATGACGTACGCGCCACCGGGGACGCACAGTTCCTCGTCGAAGAGTCCAGTCTCGGCGTGTGGGGTCGTCGCGCAAGCGATGGGCTGGGCCGCGGGCCACGTCCCGACCACGGAGGGGGCGATGCTCGACGACGCCATGATCGTCGCGTTCGGTGCGGCAACGAGCTGGTTGGGCGCATCGACGCAAGTCATCCCAGTCGCGACATCCGCAGCCACGCCGAAGCAATCACCTCGAAGCGTGACGCGCGTCTGGACGAAACCGGTGCCCGCGGTCGTTGAGATCGGTACGACGCGATCGATGGTCCAAGTCGCGTCGTAGCCGTCGGGATCGCCGGGCGGGAACGTCGTCCCTGCAACCGTCGCCTGCCAAGCCGAGATCGGCCGTGACGAGTTGTAAGCGCGGATCCGGAGACGCGTCTGCACGGCGCCACGCGAGGAGGGTGGGTGGATACCGAACGAGAGCGGCCAGTCCGCGGGGTCCGGAAGCGCGTAGTCGCGACTTTCGAGAAGCGACGTCCCGGTGGCGTCGAAGACCTGCACGTTGAGGTGGTCGACCCAGTTTGGCACTGGGGCATCAGTGTCGATGATGACGACGACCTCGTCGCGCGTTGGAGTCGTCGTGCACGCGGCAACCAACGCGGCGAAGGCGACCAGCGCCGAGATGAGCGCCGGCTCGAGCGCGTTCCGGAGGGCGACCACGCTCATGGCTGCGTCCCCGCCGGCCGAGCGCAGCGAAACCCGGTGCCAGCGTGATCGTGCATCGGGTCGAGCGCGGCCTCCGATTGCCGCAGGCCCGACCCCTGCTGGCCGGGCGCGTCGAGCCATGAAGCACCGGTCACCGAGCGATACGGGGTCCCCGTTGCCGGAGCGGGGCACACCGGATCCCGTTGCGGCGTGTTCGTCGTCCAGCACCCTTGGTCCTCGTAGTAGTCCGCGGTCCACTCCTCCAGGTTTCCGCCGAGCCCCGCGACGCCGTCGCGCGAAACATCGAGGACCGTGGAGCACGTGCTGGTGAGCGCTCGCTTCAAGATGCCATAGACCACCTCGGGTTGCGCCGGGTACGGACCGCTCGGAGGCGCGGGGCTCGTGCCCGAGCACTCGTCGTACACGACGCCGGTCACCGCTGGCCCGGGCGGGTACCTGCCAAAGACGACCCCGTCGCAGCACGGCAGGATGTCTGTCGGATCCGACGGAGAGGGATACTCGGGAGCGGCGGTGCCCCACGGAAAGAGGCGCCCCTCCCGCCCGGAGGCCGCGAACGCGAACTGCGTCTCGGTCGGCAGCTGCTCGCCGAGCTGCGCGCAGATCGCGTCCGCCGTCGCGGCCGAGAGGCAGTTGAGCGGGAGAGCCTCGGCGTTGGGGAAAGGAGAACCGAGAGTGCAGTAGGCGCGCCACGGATTGGCCGTGTCGGTCGCCGAGTACGTCGTCGGCGGGGCGATCCCGGCTGGCAGCGACAACTTCTCGAAGCGTCCCACCGTGAGCTCGAATTCGTCGATGAGAAACGGCGACATGATCACGGCACGCGCGTCGTCGAACACGCCGAACTGCCACGATACGAGTGCACCGCTCTGCGCGTCACGCAGGAAGGCCCCGCCTGGAATGCACTCTTCTCCGTCAAAATCCCCGCTATCCGTTCGCGGTGCGGTCGAGCATGGCGTGGGCTGCGCGCTCGCCCAGGTCCCGACGACGCTCGCGGGAGGAGAGCCGAGGACCCCCTGGACCGTCGGCGCACTCGTGCCCGACTGGCCCCAGTCGTCCCCAGGGACGACGAAGGTCTCCGTGACCACGCTGTGATCGGGGAGCGTCGGGACGGCGCGCACCTCGTCGGTCGCGCCGGGAACGGGCTGACCATAAGCGTCCACCGCATCGTGTCTGAAGAGCCGGATCCGCAGCTCCGAAGCATTCCCGTCCGAGACGAGGCCGAACGAGACGAGGTGCCGTCCGAGCTGCGTTTGATCGAGCGCGAAGTCGCGGCTGCAGTCGCTTGGAGTCTGGCATACGAGGGTCGTCGTCCCCTTCTGGACGACCTCGATCCTTGCCGTGTCGACGAGAGCCGGCGTCGCCTGCTGGGGAGCTGGATTGTTCGGATCTGCGGGGACGGGGAGATCGGTATCGATCACGACGACGAGCTGCGGCCTCGCGGGGACGGAGCTGCCGCACGCGACGCTGCCGACGACGAGCGCGAGCTCAGAAAGGCGGTGTCTCAACGATCCCCTCGGGTGACGTGCGACGCGGCGACGCGGATACGCTCGTGGCGGGCACGACTCCCGCGTCGGCTCCACTCTTCGCGTGTGAGGCTGTTGCGGTCAACACAGTGGGCCTCGGGCGCGGTGTGGGCGCGATCGCGGCAGCAGGCGCGGGCGATTCCGTCTCTGCCATTTGCGGTTCGACCACAACCGGGATTGGGGCAGCGGGCGGCGCGGACGTGGGCTCGGCGGCAGCGACCGCGTGCGCGCTGGGTGGGGCTGGCGAGAGTGCGCCCGCGGAGATCGCGGCAATCACTGCAGCGATGCCGACGAGCGGCACCAGGTACGGCGCCCAGCTCCTCGCGCGGATCGGCGAGCGCGTCGCATCGTGCGCCCCCCGCTGCGATGGCGTCCCGCCCGACGCGAGACCGACCCCCTCGAAGGTCTCCGTCGTCGCCTTCGGGGAAGCAGCAGGGCTCGCCTCGGCGCTTGGGCTCGCGGCCTGCGCGCGCTCCGCAATCGCCGGAACAGTCCCCCCTCCCGCGTACCGCAAGAGCACCTCGCGAACCGCACGCAGCTCGCCCGGCCGCCCGCCAACCTCTCGCGTGAGCATTTGCATCACGAGATCGGCGATGTCCGCGGGGACATGAGGCGCCGCCTGATGGAGCGGAGGGATACCACCTGAGGTGATCAGCTTCAGGACCTGGCCGGCGTTCTCCCCCTCCGTGGGGCGGCGCCCGGCGAGGCACTCGTAGAAGATGACTCCGATGGACCAGACGTCGACACGATGGTCGATGTCGCGCTCGCCATAAACCTGCTCGGGAGCCATGTAGTAGATGGTCCCGATCACCGCGCCCGTGGCGGTGAGGGTCTCGATCGGTGCGATCCCCTCCGATGCGGTGAGCTTCGCGATCCCGAAGTCCACCACGCGAACCCCCGCGGCGCCTGCCTCGCGCCCGAGAAAGATGTTCTCCGGCTTCAGATCCCGGTGAACGACCCCGCTCGAATGCGCCGTCTCGACCGCCGAGATCACGGGCAGCATGATCTCGATGGCGGCCGCGAGAGAAAGCGTTCGTTCCCGCGTCAGCCGCGCCCGTAGGGTCTCCCCCTCGAGCAAGTCCATCACCAGCACGGGCGAGCCGTCGTCCGCCTCGATGACGTCGTGCACGGTGACGACGTTCGGGTGGCGTACTGCGCACGCTGCTCGCGCCTCACGGATGAACCGGCCGCGCCATGTCGGCGAGTCTGCCGAAGGCTTGAGGATCTTGAGGGCGACCCTCTTTCCAGTAACGATGTGCTCCGCCGCCCAGACGGCCCCGCTCCCCCCCTCGCCAACGAGGCGATCGAGGCGATACCGCCCCGCCAGCACAGCGCCACTCTCCGTGCGCCCGCCGGATCCCGTCATCGACGTCACCAAGAGAGGATAGCAGACGGGCCCGCGGTCGCCGCCCGCAGGCCCGCCCTTTGACCCGCGACAACACTCCGCTCGCGAAGGCGCGCTCAGACACACACCCTTCGCGCGCCTATTCCCTCAGCACGCGGCCTCCCCTCGCCTTCGCCCGGCACTTGATCGGCGGCTAGTGCGGACGACCGACCGGCGGCCGCCCGTGCGGTCGGAGCACAATCGCTGGTGTCGGCGCTGGCGAGGTCGATGGCCCCGTGGCTGGCGCCACGACTGCCACTGGCTCGACCTCCTGTGCGGCGACGTGGTGCGCTGGCAGAGGCGCTACTGTGTTCGTCTCGTACCGCGAGACGATCTCGCTGCCCAACGGTCGCATGCACGTCGTCAGCTCGTCCGTCATGCAGGTCTCATCGGGTGCGCCGTGAATCCGTGTCTGAGCGACCATCGTCCGTGTTGCACATGCCGACTGGAGCGATGTCGCGACGAGAATGGCGATCGGGGGCACCGCGCTTCGCGCTCGGCGTCTCGCTTGCGAGGCTCCTCGATCGACGAGTTCCGTTTTCATGGCCACTTCCTCCTCTCGTCACTCGTGAGGCGAAGTCCTCTGTGAGAGCGCGTACCAACGACCACGAGCCCACTCACCGTCCCCTAGCTGAGCCACACACGCCCTTTGGCACGTTCGAAGTCGAGGCTAACCACGCATAGGAGCGCGTGCCGCGATTCACGGGACGTTTCGAAACAGAGCCCCGAGAGACAACGCGCCCGCGATGGCTTGGCGCAGTCAGCGCCAAAGCTACGACTGTGAGTGAGCGTTTACGGGTATGGCAGCTCTAGGCGCACGGGTCTCGACAGCGGTGCGGTCTGCGGCTCCGTAGGCGGCGAGCACGACACCAATGGCTAGGGCCTCCAACACAACCCACGCAGAGATTGGCCGTCGCGCAGCGCCGCAGCCGATCTCGGGCAGCGAGCTGCCCGGCCTTCCGCACTTCGCTCGCTCGATCACCGCCGCTTCAGGTGATGTGGAGCGACGTGATCGATGGCTCCGTCGCGATGCTGTAGGATCCGTCCCCGAGACGATGCCGGCTTCGCTCCTCGCAGCATGCATCCGGGACTACGGCGCGTCGTCGCCGGAGCTCGCGCGCGGATTGCGAGGCAGCCGAGCGTCGACGTTGGCATCAGGCGCTACGGGCGTAGCGTATTTCTTCTATCGAGTGGGGCGTGCGGACCGCGACCCCGCTCTTCTCGAGCTCGCGGCGGCGTGGGTCGATCGCGCCCGACGCGACGCGCGGCGCGCAAACGCTTTTCCCACGGGCAAGCGGGCGACAGCGGTCGTCGGCGCGTCGGCCCTCTATCATCGGCTACCGGGCGTCCACTGCGTCGAAGCGCTCATTGCGCTCGCCCGCGCGGACAAAGCTTCGGCCCGCGCCGCCGTGGATGCTTTCGTCGGCGCTTCCCGCGTCCGCGACGCGCACAAGGACCTCTTCACCGGACGCGCGAGTCTCCTCCTCGGCGCGGCCGCCATTCTCGACGCGGGGGGAAAGCGCCCGCCGTTCGATCGCGCAGCGCTCGTCGCGATGGGGAACGCGGAGCGCGCGCGACTCTGGCGCGCAATCGATCGACGCCCGCGCATCGCCGTATCAAAGGTGCCGCAGACGCTCGGCATCGCGCACGGCTGGGCAGGGCTCCTCTACGCGACGCTTCGCTGGTCCGAGTCAAGCGGCAGCTCACTACCCCCCGCGACAGGCGATCGACTCATCGAGCTCGCCGAACGCGGGATTGTCGACGATGCGAACCGGATCCGCTGGCCTGCGTGGGCTCCGGCCGTGACCGACGATCGCATGTCCATGGCCGGCTGGTGCAACGGTGTCGCCGGGCACGTCTTTCTGTGGACCCTGGCGCACACGCTCACGGGCGACGCGGACTACCTCATGCTAGCGCACGGCGCGGCGCGCACGGTCGACGCGCTCGTGCGTGCCAACGCGCGCACCATCAGGGACCTGTGCTGCGGCGACGTCGGGATGGCCTACGCCCTCGCTTGCGCCCACCGGCATGACGGGGAGCGCGCGTGGCTCGCGTCGGCGCGGCGACTCGCGGCAAGAGCCGGATCGATTCGCGCCGTGGGAAGCCTTCGCGCGAACCTGTTCAAGGGAGATATCGGCGTGGCGCTGCTGCAGGCGGAGCTGCGTCAGCCAGAGAGTGCACGGATGCCGATGTTCGAGCGTGAGACGGCGGCCCGCTAGATTCGGTTGATCGCTGTCTTCGGCGGCGGCGTGTCGAACGCGAGACACCCCACCCCTGTCTGAAAGCGGCTCTTCACCTTGAGAGACTATGGCCTCCAAGGAGGGGAAGCTCGTGGTCCGCACCAAGTACGACGCCGCGGGCGCCCGCCCGAAGAGCTGTTCGTGGACGGTGCGGGCGCGCCGCGCGTCGCGAACGACGGGTGCGCGGGACATCGCACGAAATAGGTCGTCGGGTGCAAGCTCGAGGAAGCATGCTTCGACGGCAAGGGCATCCCCGTCTTGAATTTTTTCGACGCTGCGGACAGGCCGACCCACGACAAGCGGACGGGCTCGGCGTCGAGATCAACTACGACGAAGACGGCGCCGCCACGGGGGGAGCGCGCACGATGATTCGACTCGCAGCCTGACGCGCGAGGAGTTGGAGGGCCAATGCCAATTGTCGGACGGAGCTCCTGAGCGCCTCCGCCCCGCGGTCACCAGATGTTTCCGCAACTCTTGACCGGACTACCCCCCACCGCACAACCATGTCCCTGGACGCCACCGGCAGCTGCCCCATCTACGGCGCCGGCGTTGAGGCGGCTCTTCACGTTCAGAGACTTGATGGTCTCCTTTTCGAGCGTGATCGTCTTCTTGGCGTTCTTCGACCGCTGGTTCATGGGGCTCTCCAGTAGTTGCCGGTTCAGCCTCAGCCTCACCGTTGGCGCCTGTGTAGCATGGACGGTGCCAGCGAGGCACGTGCGCAATTCGAGCAATTCTGTGCAGCCTTGCGCAAGCTTGCGCAAGGCGCTTGCGCAGCGCCCCCAGGCTCGTTGCGCAATACTGCGCAAATCTGATTCGCCGATTGCGCAACCGCGAAGTGGCGATGCCCAAAGCGAAGACGACCGCCCCTCGCGGTGGGAGCCGCGCGCACACGCTCCGCACCTGGGTTAAGCTCCGCGGCGATGCCGGAGCCCGGCCAACTCATCGACCGCTACGTCGTAGAGGCGGTCCTCGGCGAAGGCGGCATGGGGCGCGTCTACCGCGTGCTGGACCCGCGGCTCGGCCGTCGCGTGGCGCTGAAGGTGCTCCTCGCTCGCGGCGAGGGGGAAGTCGAGCGCGCCATCGCGGCTGCGCGCATGGTCCGGGAGGCACGTTCCGCGGCGGGGTTCAACCATCCGAACGTTGTCGCGATCTACGATGTCGGGGAGGTCGACGGCAGCCCGTTCATCGCCATGGAGCTCGTGGAGGGGGCCCCCCTCCGAGCGTACGTCCACGACGCAGACGTTACGAGCGAGCAGCGGCTGCATTGGCTGCTCGACGTCGCACGGGGGCTCGACGCTGCGCACCGCACAGGACTCGTCCATCGCGACATCAAGCCAGACAACGTGATGATTACGCCGGACGGCGCCGTGAAGATTCTCGATTTCGGCATCGCCAGACGAACGCAGAACGAGGCGGTTGGAAACGGAACTCCAACGACTCTCGTTTCGCTCACGTCTGAGGGGCAGACGCTCGGTACGCCGCAGTACATGTCACCGGAGCAGCTGCAGGGGGACCCTCTTGATGGGGGCACCGACCAGTTCGCATGGGGCGTAATGGCCTGGGAGCTCATCACGGGAGCGCTGCCTTGGGGCCAGACGACGAACGGGGCACACCTCGTCGCCGCCGTGCTCGCGATGCAGGTCCCCCCCCTCGACACGATTGCACCGACCGTCGACCCGCGCCTCAGTGACGTCGTGGCGCGCGCGCTCGCGAAGAACAGGGCCGATAGGTTCGCGACGATGGCGGACGTGGTTGCCGCGTTGGGCGCCGGTCCGATGAGCGGCGTCCCAAGTTCGCGCGGCGCCCCATCACCAAGCTCTCGCAGCGTGGCGTTCAAACCAACGGAGCGCGCCGTCCCAACGCCCCCCCTCCCCTCTCGACCTCCGCTTTCTGCAGCGGCCTCGGGCTCCGGGCGAGAAGAGCCTCTCCTCACGACCTCCGCCCCCTTCGCGACGCAGCCGTTGCACGCGACGACGCCCGACCTCAACGGACAACGGCGATGGTGGCGACGTTTGGGGCCAATCGCGGGAGCATGCGCCCTCGTCACCGGCGGCGTCGCGATCGTCCTCGCGACGAACGCGCCGCGCGTAATTGTTTGTGCGGATCTTGGGGCCACGGAGGCTGGACTCTTCGACTCCTCGCGTGGGCCCCGTTGCACCCGGGCTCTCGTCCGGGACGCGATCGCCACACATTGGCACGCCACTCGAGTCACGACGCGCGGCGGCCGCGTCCAGACCCTCGAGCATCTCACGTTCGCCGGGACGCGCGTGACCGCCGACGATACGAAGACCGAGATCACGTACGGAGGCGACGGTTCGGTCCGCGAGGTCATCTCGCGCGATCCGAAGGGCAACATCACAGAGTGGCAAAAGTGGTCCGATGGCGGCAAGCGAGTCGACTTTGTCGACGACGATGGCACGACGCCTCGCCACGACCTCTCGTCGCGCGCCACGGGGGTGCTTCTGGACTACGACGGCCACGGACTCGTCGTCCGCGAGAGGTATGTCGGGCCCACCGGGCGGCCGCGGCTCGTTCCGCGCGACGGTGCCTACGGCGTCGCGTACTCCGCCTGGGACAGGGACCACTGGAATCGCCTGACGTACCTTGCCGCCGACAGCTTGCCCCACGTCTCTACCCTCTTTGGAGCAGTGGAGGATCGTGCGGCCATTAACGAGCCCGTGATAACGCGCGATGCGCATTACCTCGATGTCGATGGGCGTCCCATGGCCGACTACGCCGGCGTGTTCCACGAGCACCACGAAGGGGACACGCCGGCTGCCGAAGGTAGCGGGACTCTGTTCTTCTTCGGCGCCCGCGAACAGCATGTCGTTCACGGTTCCCAAGGCGCGGCTGGCTACAGGTGGCGCTGGGATCCGCTGAAACGCGTTCGAGAGGTCAACATCGTCGACGGGAATGGCCGCCCGGAGCCGTCTCGGCATGACACGTGGTTCACGGTCGTTCAGACCTACGACCTTCGCGGACGTCGCGTTCTGCTCGAGCACCTGGACGAGAATCGCAACCGTGTCCCCTCGCGCGGCGACAACAGCAGCACCTTCGAGGCGGCTGAGCACGGGGTCTGGAACGACGCCGACGACCTCGTGGAGCTCACCGAGCTCGACGCGACGGGCGCGCTCATCGAGAACGGCGAGGGTTTCGCTCGGCGCGTGCTGGCCTTCAACGAGCGCGGGCAACCGATCGAAGCGCGCTACTACGATGCCTCCGGCAACATCGCACCGCGCCACGATGGCGGCGCCATCTGGCGCACGACCTACGACGAGCGCGGGCTGGTGATCTCCGAGGCCTCCTTCGACGCCGAAAACCGCCCCGTCGCCAGCGTGCACGGCTACGCCGTCACACGGAACAAGTACGACCGACTTCGCAACCTCGTCGAGGTCGCCCGATTCGGAGCCGACGGGCGCCCGTGCGTTGACGACCGCGGAGTCAGCGTCGAGCGGAGTCGGTACGACGAGAACGATGACCTTGTGGAGGTCTCGTACTTCGATGCCGACGGCGCACCAGCGATGCTCGGCGGTGAGTACGCAACGCGGCGGGTCAGGAACGACGCGCGCGGTCTCGTCGTCGAAGAGGAGTACCTCGACGGCCACGGTAGTCGCGCGATTCGCAAAGACGGTTACGCCGCGGTCCGCTACGTGCGCGATCGCAATGACGACGTCGTCGAAGAATCGTACTTCGGGCAGCACGACGAGCCGAAGGTGGTTCCCGGAGGGTACGCGAAGAAGAAGACCACGTACGACGGACACCGTAAGCCGATTGAGATCTCGCTCTTCGGAGCGACCGGAGCGCCCCGGGCAGGTATCGACGGATGGGCCATCGAACGGAGCACGTTTGACGAGACGGGGTTGATCGTTCGCCGCGATCACTTCGACCCCGACGGCCGCCCCGTGCTCACGAAGAGCGGCGCCGCATCGACGACGCTGACCTACGATGAGCGCGGCAATCTGATCGAGGAGATGGCACTCGGTCTCGACGGCAAGCCAATCGTCACGAGCGATGGGTATGCCGCCAAGAAGAGCGCCTACAACGAGCGCGACGAGCTCGTCGGCGAGTCTCTCTTCTCCGCAACCGGTGGTTCCGCGACCGGCGCGGCAGGGTGGTCGTCGCGCCAGCTTCGCTACGACGATCTCGGGCTCCTCGTCGAGGAGGCGTTCTTCGACGAGCAGCATCATCCGGTCTCGCCCAAAGGGCTCACGTACGCTTCGACGCGCAACCGCTACGACGCCCGTCAGCGTCTCATCGAGGACGGTTACTTCGATGCCGACGGCGTCCCAACGAAGGGCCCCGATGGGGCCGAAAAGCTCCACTACACGCGAGACGCCTACGGTCGCGCGACCGAGGTCGCGTACCTCGACGGCGCAAACGCTCCGATGGCCTCCAAGGAGGGGAAGTTCGTGGTCCGCACCAGGTACGACGACGCAGGGCGTCCTCTCGAAGAACAGTTCCTCGACGGCGCGGGCGCGCCGCATGTCGCCAACGACGGATGCGCGGGACATCGCACGAAATACGACCTCGTGGGGCGCAAGCTCGAGGAGGTGTGCCTCGACGGCAAGTCGGCGCCTGTCCTCAATCAGGAGGGATGGGCGATCCGCCGCACGATCTACGACGCCCGCGGCAATGCCGTCGACGTCGCGAACTACGGGCCCGACGGAACGCTACGCGCGGACAAGGAAGGGGTCGCGCGACGCCGCAGTCACTTCGACGAACGGAGCCTGCTGAGAGACACCACGTTCTTCGACGCTGCCGACAGGCCGACGCAAGACAAACGCGGGAGAGGTCGGATCGAAGTCAACTACGACGATAACGGGCACGCGACGCGAGAGGAGTAGGCGCCCTAGGGCTCATCGTTCCTCGAGGGCGTATCTCGGCGCCTGATAGACGGCCCGCCTACTTGGTCATGCTCCAGGTGAGCTCGACACATCCGCGCCCGGCCTGAACCCCCGTCTTCACGTTGAGCGCCTTGACGGTCTCCTTCTCGAGCGAGAGGGGCTTCTTGTTGTTCTTCGAGACCTTGGTGCTGTTCTTGTTCATGGGGTCATCCTCCAAGTGGCGTCGGCGGCGAAGGCCGTCCATCGGGCGCGGCACTCCCTAGAGCACGAGCGATGCCAGAGATTCGCGGCACGAGCTCGCTGTGGAAAGCTGCGGATACACCACCCCTCGAAGGCGAGGTTGCGCAGCGTGCGTTGCGCAACTTTGCGCGAACTGTCGAACCGGTCTAGACGAGTCGTAAAGTAAGAAACTGCGCACATTCTCACCAAATGCCCGCCGCAATGCCGCGCGCGGCGCGACTGGAGGTACTCTCATTGGCGATGCCGGAGATCGGCCAGCTCATCGACCGCTATGTCGTCGAAGCGGTCCTCGGCGAGGGGGGGATGGGGCGTGTCTACCGCGCGATGGACCCGCGACTCGGCCGCCGCGTGGCGCTCAAGGTGCTCCTCGCCCGAGGCGCGAGCGAAGCGGATCGCGCCGTTGCTGCTGCCCGCATGGTGCGCGAGGCTCGCTCGGCGGCCGGCTTCAACCACCCGAACGTCGTCGCCATCTACGACGTCGGCGAGGTAGGTGGCAGCCCCTTCATCGCCATGGAGCTCATCGAGGGCGCCTCGCTGCGCGCCTACGTGAGCGACCCCAGCGTCACGAACGAGCAGAGGCTCCACTGGCTGCTCGACGTCGCTCGCGGGCTCGACGCCGCTCACCGGACCGGGCTCGTCCATCGCGATATCAAGCCCGACAACGTGATGATCACGCCGGACGGCGTGGTGAAGATTCTCGACTTTGGAATCGCCCGCCGCACGCAGAGCGAAGTCGTCGGCACCGAAACGCCGACGGAAGCGAACATGGTTTCGCTGACATCGGAAGGGCAGACCCTCGGTACCCCCCAGTACATGTCGCCCGAGCAACTCCAGGCAGGGCTGCTGGACGGTGGGACTGACCAGTTCGCGTGGGGGGTGATGGCCTGGGAGCTCTTCGCCGGGAAGCTCCCGTGGGGCGCGTCGAAGAATGGCGCGCAGCTGATCGCGGCCGTTCTTTCGATGCCTGTGGCACCTCTTCATTCGATCGTACCGAGCGTCGATCTGCGCTTCAGCAATGTCGTGGAGCGTGCGCTCGCGAAGAAACGGGCGGATCGCTTCGCGACCATGGGAGACCTGGTCGCCGCCATGGGCATGGGTCGCATGAGCGGCGCGCCGACGCCGAGCGTGCGCGGCGCCCCAACGCCGAGCGTACGCAACGTGGCCTTCGAGCCGACCGAGCGCCTTGAGTCCACGCGTGATCCCAGAGCTGGATCTCGAGCAGCCGCACGCACACCCGCTCCAGCTTCGGGTTCGGCGCCCGGCGTCGCGGTCCTGACGACGGCCGCGCCGCTATCGGCTCGAGCAACGGCGGCAGGGGAACCGAAGCTCGCGTCGCCGACGAGACGATGGGGCCGGGTCGGGGCGCTCGCGGGAGTGTGCGTCGTCCTCGCCGGGGGCGCCGCATTCCTCGTCGAGCAGAAGGCAGCGCGCGTAAGCCTGTGTGCCGAGCTGGGCATCACGGAAACGGGGCTCTTCGACTCGTCCAAGGGACCGAGGTGCGCTCGCGTCCTCGCGCCAGACGCCCTTGCCGCGCGCTTCCATTCTAATCGCGTGCTCGAAACAGGCGGCCATGTGCGGTCCGTCGAGCGCGTGACATTCGCCGGAGCCCGCGTGGACGTAGGGGACACGAAGACGGACGTCACCTACGCGTCCGACGGATCGGTCCTCGAGGTCGTCTCGCACGACGCGCAGGGCAATCTCACCGAATGGCAAAAATGGTCTGACGGGGGGCGGCGAATCGATTTCGTGGACGACGATGGCGCGACGCCGCGCCACGCCATGGCGGCACGAATCACGGGGGTGCGTCGCGAGTACGACGGCCGTGGGTTCGTCACGCGGGAAACGTACGTGGGTCCCACGGGGCGCCCGCGCCTGGCTCCGCGGGTCGCCTACGGCCTCGCCTATTCAGCATGGGACCACGATCACTGGGCGCGCATCACGTACCTTGCCGCTGACGGAAAGCCCGGGCTCTCAGCCCTGTTCGGTGCCGCGGAGGACCGTACGGCGAGCGACGAGCCCGTCATCACGCGCGACGCGCGCTACCTCGACCTCGATGGGCGCCCGATGCCCGACTATGCCGGCGTGTTCCGCGAGCACTTTGAGGGCGACACATCGCTTGGGGAGGGGAGCGGCACCGTCGTCTTCTTCGGGAACCACGAGAATCACGTCGTCCACCGCTTCCAAGGGGAAGCCGGCTTTCGATGGCGCTGGGATCCAGCGAAACGTCAGCGCGAGCTCAACTTGATCGACGGGAACGGCCGCCTTCTCCCCAGGCGGGGCGATTCCTGGTTCACGCTCCTCCGAACCTACGACGCGCGCGGCCGGCGGGTGCTCACCGAGCACCTCGACGACAATAGAAACCTCGTTCCGTCGCGCGACCCCCAACTCGGCAGTGCGCTCGAAGCGAGCGAGCGCGAGGTTTGGAACGACCGCAACGATCTCGTGGAAACCATCGAGCTCGACGCGAGGGGTGCGCTCACCCAGAACGGCGACGGCTTCGCGCGGCGCGAGCAAGCGTTCGACGAGCACGGGCGGCCGGTCGAAGCGCGCTATTACGACGAGGCTGGCCATCTCGCGCCCCGACGCGACGGCGGTGTAATCTGGCGTACGACCTACGACGACCGAGGGCTCGTCGTCGCCGAGGCATCCTTTGATGCGGAGAACCACCCCGTAGCCAACGTCCGCGGCTACGCGGTGACGCGAAACAAGTACGACCGTCTTCGCAATCTCGTCGAGGTGGCCCGCTTCGGAACCGACGGGCACCCATGTGTCGACGAGCGCGGGGTCAGCATCGAGCGGAGCAAGTACGACGACAACGACGATCTCGTGGAGGTCACGTACCTCAACGCGGACGGCGCGCCCGTCATGCTCGGGGGCGAGTATGCGACGCGCCGGATGAAGAACGACGAGCGCGGCCTCGTCGTCGAGGAGGAGTACCTCGACGGTCACGGGGGTCGCGCGAGTCGAAGGGACGGATACGCGGCCATCCGGTACGTGCGCGATCGCAACGATGACGTCGTCGAAGAGTCCTACTTCGGGAAGCACGACGAACCGAAGGTTGGCCTGGGTGGATACGCCAAGAAGAAGACGGCGTACGACGCACACCGCGAGCCGGTCGAGGTCTCTCTCTTCGGAACGACGGGCGCCCCGCAAGCCGGTTCGGACGGGTGGGCGATCGAGAGGAGCACCTACGACGAGACTGGACTCCTCGTCCGCCGCGACCACCTCGACGCCGGCAGCCACCCCGTACCGACGAAGAGCGGTGCGGCGTCGACCACGATGACCTACGACGATCGCGGGAATCTCACCGTCGAGACGGCCCTCGGCGTCGATGGAAGCCCGGTCGTCATGACCGACGGCTACGCGACGAAGAAGAGCGGCTACAACGAGCGCGACGAGCTGGTCAGCGAGGCACTGTTCGGTGCCGATGGCGCGCCGGCGACCTGCGCAGCTGGGTGGTCGTCACGCCAACGTCGCTACGACGATCTCGGGCAGCTCGTCGAAGAAGCCTTCTTCGATGGGGAGCATCATCCGGTTGCCCCGAAAGGGCTCGCGTACACATCGATGCTCAACCGCTATGACGCGCGCCAACGCCTCATCGAGGTGGGGTACTTCGACGCTGACGGCGTACCAGCCAAGGGCCCCGATGGAACCGAGAAGGTTCACTACCAGCGCGACGCCTACGGGCGCGCGACCGAGACCGCCTACCTCGACGGCGCGAATGCGCCCATGGCTTCGAAGGACGGGAAGATCGTCATTCGCACAAAATACGACGAAGCGGGCCGGCCGCTCGAAGAGCAGTTCCTCGACGGCACGGGTGCGCCGCACGTCGCCAACGATGGGTGCGCGGCACACCGAACGAAGTACAGTCTCGTCGGGCGGAAGCTCGAGGAGTCGTGCCTCGACGAGAAGGGGGCGCCGACGGTCAACCAGGACGGGTGGGCGATCCGGCGGACGATCTACGACGCCCGCGGCAACGCCGTCGACACGGCGACGTACGGCAGCGACGGTACGCTGCGCACTGATAGCGAGGGGGTCGCGCGCCGGCGGAGTCGCTTCGATGAACGGAGCTTGCTGAGAGATACGACGTTCTTCGACGCGGCCGACAAGCCGACGCACGACAAGCGCGGAAGATCCGGGATCGAGCTGACGTACGACGAGAACGGCACAGCCACGGGAGAGCGCCCCCGATAGGGCTCGCAACCGGACCAGCACACGGCGCGCGCGGCCAGGTGACGCGCTCGGCCACTGTTTTCGGCAAGGAACGCCGTCTGCCACGGCGAAGAAAAACGTAAGCGCGCCGTATGACTCTGGCGCTTGGTCCGTCCTACGGCGATATATGGCAGTCGCCCGAGTCGTCTCGGCGACTCTTCATTTGGGGATTCCAGAGGGAGGAACGTGATGAAGAAGGTTTGGTTCTTGAGCGGTGCCGCCCTGGCGGCGGTCGCTGCGGTCATGGCGTGCTCGAGTAGCAGCTCGAACGGGAGCGGCAGCAACGGGAACGGCGCAAACAGCAACTGCGCGTACAACATCGCGTACGCGCTCCAGGTCACGGCCGGCGCGGGGAGCACGCAGGCAAGCTGCATCAGCAAGAATTGCAGCTCCCAGATCAGCGCCTACCAAGCGACCAACGGATGCGGCGCTTACCTCGATTGCGCATGCCCGAACGGTACCGCCAACTCGGCCGGCGTGCAGGCGTGCGAAAGCAACTTGGAAGAATCTGGCTGCACGAGCGCCGCGAGCGCGCTCGACTCCTGCGCAGCGTCATGCACGAGTGGTGGGGGCGGCTCGGGTTCGGGTTCCGGATCGGGGTCTGGGTCTGGCTCAGGTTCTGGCTCGGGCTCCGGTAGCGGCAGCGGCACGACGCTCACGGGCAGCTGTCTCACGCTCTACAACTGCTGCGTGAACCAGAGCGCAGCGGCCGTCGATGCTGGCGCGGAGTCGCTGTCGCAGGCTCAGTCGGCCTGTAACGACGAGGCGCAGGCCGCCCAGGGCGAGGGTCAAACGATCTGCGCGCAGGCGGTCGCGGCCGACCAGGACGCCGGGCTCAGCTGCAACTGAGTCGACGGGCCACTCATGCGGGATCGCGTGAGCGGCGCTCTGCCTGCGCTATCGATAGCGCAGGCGAGCGTCGCCGCGCGAGCCAGCGCGCTTCGTTCACGCGGTCGACGCCCGCGGCGCCTCGGCGCCAGCCACGCCCGTCAGCTTGGCCCGCGCGAGGACGGTGTGGACCCGCTTGATGCGCCCGTCCTCCGCGACGTCACAACGGAGCACGAGGCGCGGAGCGACACGATGCGGCGCGTCGTCGACCTCGATGAGTAGCGCCGGGAGCCCGTTGAACATGCGGGAGACGACCCGCGTGGGAGCGATCTTTCTCACGAGACCGAGGTAGAACCGACTCACGCGAGACGCCCCCGTTACGTGGCGAAGGGCCGCACGGTAGTCGCCACCGGCGTCGTTGATCGTGAAAGCCGTGGGCGTGAATGCAGCCTCGACGGTGGCCAGATCGCCGGTCGTCAGTGCGAACGCCAGGCGTTCGAGCGCCGCGCGCGTCTTGTCCTGCAGCGTGCGCGTCGGCAGTGCACGGGCAGCGTCGGACGCCTGCATGGCGGCCCGGGCGCGGTGGTGGGTCGTCTTCACGTTGGCGACGTTGAGGCCCAGTGCGGTCGCCGTCTCCTCAACCGTGCAGTCGAGGACATCGCGCAGGAGAAGCACCGCGCGCTGACGTGGCGTCAGGGCTTCGCACGCCATTAGGAACGCGAACGTCACGCTCTCGAGCATTCCGTAGCGACGCTCGGGATCTCCGTCCGAGGCCGCTTCGTCTCCAGTATCGACGGGCGACGGGAGCCACGGTCCCACGTACGGCGCGCGCTTTCTTTTCCGCAGTCGGTCGCGTGCGAGGTTCACGGCGACGCGCACGAGCCACGGACGCCAGGGGGTCGTGGTGTCGGACGGAGGCGAAAGGAGCGCGCGGGCGAAGGTCTCCTGCACGAGATCGTCGGCGTCGGCCGCGCTGCCCGTCATGCGGTAGCAGAGCCCCCAGATGAAGCGGGCGTGCTCGCGATAGGCCGCGTCGATCACGAGGCGTTCATCGTAGCGACAGTCGAGCCCGCGCGTGACCGGACATGCGTGACGTATGCGATCGCACGCTCTGCGGCGCCCTTCGCGCTGGCGAGCGCCGCGTCGGCCAGGAGCCCCTCGTCGCCCACCCAGTCCCCCGCGACGAATGCCCCCTCGATGGAAGTTGCATCCGGCGGCGGCCGCCGCGCTCCGGCGATGACGACGGCATTACTCGCGACGAGGTTCGGGAGAAAGCGCCTGGCAACGACGCGCTCGCGCCAGCCTGGTTGGACGAGATCGAGCACCTCATTCAGCTCCCGTTCGTTGGCGCGCGCGTCGTGTGTGTCGCCCGGACGGAGGTACTTCATGACGTGAATCGTCGCTCCGGCGTCGGCGAGCCGGGCGCTCGACGAGTGGACGGAGAAATATGTCGGGCGGTCGATTCCAAGCGCGAACGTCCGCTCCGGGTGGGGCAACGCGGAGAGGCCGAGGTCGACGCAGGCCGCATGGCACGGGACGAGATCCGCACCGAGCGTCGGGACGCCGAGCAGCTTTCGGGCGGTCGCGGGGCCAGTCGCGACGACGACGGCGTGCGCCGCGAGCGCCTCGCCGCTCGCGAGAACTACGGTGCAAGCTGCGCTTCGCCCCCGACCGCGCGTGATCGACGTGACCGGTGCGGCAGCGACAACGCTCACGCCCGCCTGTCGCGCAGCCCGTGCCAGCCCGTCCACGAGCGTCTGCCAACCTCCGTCGAGGTAGAGCACGCCCGGATCGATCCCCGTCCTTATCTGGGCGACGCTCGCGCCCGCGCTCGCGATCTCGGGCGCGTCGGCATACGTCGTGAGCCGCGCAAGCGCCCCGAGCGCATCGCGCACCTCCGGTCGCGACGCGACCCGTTCGACCCATTCGGTCCACGTCGTGTCGCGCAGCGCGGTCGTATCGGCGCGCGCAATCATGGCGAGAGCGCGCGCCGTCTCGATCTTCGCTCCGAAGCCGAACAGATCCGTCCCGAGCATCGAGACGAGCCCCGAGGGGAGGCGGTGGAGCTCACCACGAGCGAGAGCGAGGAGTCCCTTCCCTGGCGATCTCCCCCCGGAGAAGGAGACCCCGAGCTCTCCGACGATCCGCGCACACGCTCCGGCGACATACAGCGCGTGCCCCCCTTGGTTGAAGGCGTACCCGCTCTCGCGATCGGTCCGCGCGCGGCCGCCGAGCTCGGCGGCCCGCTCCAGCACCTTCACCCGCAAGCCTGGCCGTGCGCAGAAAGCCCCGGCCGCGAGCCCCGCGAGCCCGCCCCCAACGATGATGACGTCGTTCATGCCCCTTTCACGAACGAGGGTGCCAAAAGGTTACAGCTATCGTGCGACGCGCCGGGAGGGGCCACTCCCCTCCCCCAATCACCTCAAGCAAGCGAGTCGCGAAGGAACGCTCCGAGAGCGCGCGTGAATCTGATGGGCGCCTCCGCCGGCACTGCGTGACCGGTCCGCGCGAAGCGGACGACACGCGCGTGCGGGACGTAGCTCTGCATCGCGAGCTGCCCGGCGGGCGGATACATGCGCGACTCCATCCCGACGAAGATGTGCATCGGGATCGTGATGCGAGGGAGTGAAGGGCGGAAGTCGTAGTCGCACGTCTGGTACGCGCGCATCGCGTCGAGATAGAGCGTCCAGTTCGCCGGATCGAGGACCCGCTTCGCGAGCGCCTCCTGGCGCAACAGCACGCTCGACGCACGGAGGATGCGCCCGTGGAAAGCGTAGGAGATGAACTGCGCGAGCTTTCGCGCGAGCGTTCGACGCAGATGCTTCGGCAACCGCTCGTACGGCGTGTCGCGACCGCAGGCTTCCAGCTCGCCCCCGAGCGCGTTCCACGCGCCGAGGATCGCTCCCTGGTCGTCGCCAAAGACGCCGTCGCGATACGTCGAATCGTTGAGCACGCGCGGCGCCTGATCGATGTGTAGGTAGCCACGGATGCGATCGAAGCCGACGTGACGGAGGTACGCGAGCGATGTAGCCGCCCCCATCGAGATGCCGCCGAGCGCTGGTCGGTCGAGCCTGAGCGCACTGAGTGCGTCGCCGAGGTCGTGCGCGTGGGAGAGGAGAACGTCGGCGTCGCGCAGCGGGAGCCGCGTCGAGCCGCCGAAGCCGCGGAGATCTAGCAACAGAAAGCGATGGCGACGCGCGAGCGGGAGCACGAACGGGAGGAAGTGCGCGGCCTGCATGCCGAAGCCGTGAAGCAGCACGCACGCGGGGCCGACCCCGACGTCGAGATAGTGAAGACTGTGGTCGTTGCCTACGCGGAGGAAGGGCATCGTTCGTGGTGGGCGCTCGAGACGCGCTGCATCACGGTAGCAGCGGAGCCGGGGCCGCCGCTCCTTCTCACGATGGTGGGCGAACTTTCCGCTCACACGTGACCCGAGGTCCACGCGTCCTCGGTACTTGCGGACGGAGACGGCATCGAGGCGCGCCCGACGGCGTATCGCGAGGCATAGGTGAGCCTACCGATCGGTCTGCACGAGAACAGGGGGTCCCCATGCACCATGTCGTCGTCTCTTGCCTCATCGCCATCGCACTCACGGGCTGCGCAGCCTCCGAGGGTCCCGCGAACGGTGCGGGCGCCGGCGGCGGCAAGACGAACCCGGGTAACGACGCCGCGGCGAACACCACGGACGGTGAGGACGCCGGGACGGTTGGAAATCCGAGCGGTAATGGCGACGACGCCGGGTCGAGCGTCGGTGAGGACGCCGGGTACGTGACCCCGAGTGGCGGCGACGGTTCGACGTTGGGCGACGGCCCTTACGGGAATCCAGGACCCAACACCGTTACGACAACGTCCTTCTCGATCACGTCCCCCAACGCGACGTACACGACGACCGCGTACATCCCGAGCAGCGCGGGGCCAAACCCGGTCGTCATTCTTTCGTCCGGGTTCTTTCAAGACGGCGTGGCCTATGCGGCCTACGCCAACCGGCTGGCGAGCTGGGGTGTCGTGACCTTCCTACGCGACGATCCGAGCCTCGGCGAGTCGACGGCGAACATCGTCTCGGACGTGAGCTACGAAGTGAACACCTGGCTTCCGTCACAGAACACCGGCTCGTCGGGAGCGCTGGTCGGCAAGCTCGATCTCACGCGCGTCGGCCTGGCGGGGCACTCGCGAGGAGGTCAGATCGCGCTCCTCTCGGGCGAAGCGCTCACGGGTAAAGTCAAAGGAGTCTTCGGGCTCGACCCCGTGGACACGACGACTGCGCCCGAGGCGGCCACGACGATCGCGACCATCGGCGTCCCGCTCGCCTTCATCGGCGAGACGACCGACAACGCTTCCTCAGGGTGCGCCCCGGCCGACGTGGACTTCCTCACGCTCTACGAAGGCGCGGTGACTCCAGCGGTCGCCATCACGGTCGCGAATGCGGACCACACGATGTTCGAGGACCCCGCGAGCTGCTCGTTCTGCACGCTGTGCACGGCCGGGACGGCGAACCAGTCGCAGGTGGAGAGCACCGCCGTTCGCTACCTGACCGCGTTCTTCGCGCGGGAGCTCCTCGGCGACACGAGCGTCGGCGCGGCGTTCGCTGGGGCGGGTGCAGGGCTCGACGTCGCGGCCGGCTCGATCACGATCGCGTCGAAGTAGGCTCGGCACACTCCGCGACAAGGTGGGAGCGGCGCATCCGCCGTGGGCACCTTTCGCACCATTTTCGTGCGGTCCTTTGTATTTCCAGGCGCTCGAATTGAGATGCGACGAAGGCGCGACGCGGGTGATCAACGGAGGTAGTCGGGGACATCACTTCGGAGCGGGGACGACGTGCAGTGCTCCCGCGCAATCGAGAAGGGGTCACGCATGAGTCTGCGATTCTCGTCGAGCTCGCGAAGCCGTGAAGAAGGCGTTCCCCTGGTCGTAGAGGCCCGAGACGCCATCGCGCGGTTGGGTGACGGTTCGGCGCTCACGCTGCTCGAGGCGTTGGTCGACGATCTCTGCGAAGCGCGCGCCTGGTATTGGGCCGCGATCGGCGATGTCCGGAGGCTGGCGCTCGCGATCTCGATCTTCGACGGCGCCGAGCGCCACCGCGATCGTTGGACGCGCGTGACCGAGCGACTGAAGACGATCGAAGAAGCGAACGGCGACGAGCCGACTCAGCTCAACTGGTGGGGAACCGGAGAGACGGCCAGCGGCTTGCCCGCATGAAGCAGGGCTCGGCGCCTAACGGGAGTAGCTCATCGCCATCGACGTGAGCAGCCCGCCGAGAAGCACGACGAAGAGCACGGCGAACAGCGCAAGCACCTTGCGCTTGCGGCGCCTGCCGTCGAACGGCACGTCGATGTCGTACGAGGGACCGAGGTCGGGCACGCGAGGGGGGCCCGGGATGGCTGCGTAGAGATCGAGCGGGCGCGCGATCGGAATCGCGGCTGCCTGTACCGGCATCGGAGCGAATGCGGCTGGGGGCGGCGCGTACGCCATGGGCGCGGGAGGCGGTGCGACGGGGCGCTGCGCGAGTTGTGGTGGTGGCGGGACCGGCGCAGGCGGGGCAGCGGCCGCGCGCTCGAGGGCCTCGATGCGTCGCTCGAGATCACTCATGCGGAAGTGCAGAGGGGCCAGCGCTTCCTCCAGCACTTGCCGCACGAGCCCCTGCGCTTCGTCGCGAATCTCGCCGGCACGGCGCGCGTCGCCCTCGAGGAACGCAGCCTCGCTGATCGCATCGGCCTTGACGAGCGTCGGCTCCGACGGCGGGTTCGTGATGGGCGGTGGCTCGGTCGAGAATGTGCGCGGCGCCATCGGCGGAGGCGCGCTCGACCACGGCACCAGCGGGATGACCGGCGCGACGCGCGGCGGCGGAGGGGGCCCTCGTCGTTCGCTCACGTCGAAAGAATACCGCGGGCCGGGCGCGAGCACACCAAGAGGCGCGTGCCGACGCGCGATTCGCCGTGGGTCAGCGGTACGTCGGTGTGCCGACCACGCGGAGAATCCGGCCACAGTGCGCCGTGCCGACGCCCCCGTGGCACTCATGCTCCACCGTGATCTCGTTTGCACCAGCGCGCAGCTGCCGCATGAGCGACTGCGTAACGTCGTGCCCGCCGTCGTGGCACGACGGGTCGCCGCACGGGATATCGAACAACGCCGGCGCGCGATCGACGATCACATGCCTCACGTACTTGGACTCGGCGGTCACGGCGGTGTTGCGCCGCTCTTCCACCGTGAGCTTCAGGGCGACGAGATTGGGGAGCTCCTCCGACAGTCGCGGAGAATCGTCCTCACGCTTTCGTCGATCTGCGAATCGCGCTGCGGCTTCGCGGGCACGCGAGTTCAAGCTGACTCCTCTTCGGGAATCGGCTGGGGGCCGGGAACGATGCCGGCGATGTCCGGGTCAACTCCCTCCGAGCCGGCGGGACGATCCGGCTTCTCGTCGCGTCGAGCTTTCTTCTTGTCGGCCTTCTCGCGACGGCGCTCCTCGCGGCTGCGTTCTTTTTGTCGTTTTTGCACGCTAGGGTTCACCTGATCGCGTCTCCAGATACAACTTCATCGGGCTCATCAGCTTTTGCAGCGGAGAGCCAAACATCGCGTGCCTGAGCGTACGTGGCGCGCGCCGCGCTCTCGAGCTCCACCACGGTGAGCCCTTCGAGCCGTTCACGCGCTAGGTCGGTGACGAGACGCGGGCGAACGCGCGAACGCGCCTGCGTCATCGTCCCCGGCCATCCACCCGCGGCTGCACGCCCTTCGGAGCGAAGCTCGTCGAGCCAGCCACGGGCCCATGCCTCGCCGGTCGTCGCGGCGGCGCGTTCGAGAACCCCCGAACGGCGCGTCGGAACGTCGGCGAGCTCCCTTACCAACGGTTGCGCCGATCGCTGCCGCCGTCGCGACCACCACGGCCGCCGCCACCACCACCGCCGTAGCCACCACCACCGCCACCGGCGCGGGGCGCGCGGGCCTCGGCCTCGTTCACGCGGAGCGCACGGCCGTCGAGCATCGCGCCGTTCATCCCCTGGATCGCCTTCTGCGCCTCGGCATCGTTACCCATCGTCACGAAGCCGAAGCCGCGGGGCTGGCCGGTCGTGCGGTCGGTGACGAGGTGCACGTCGGTCACTTCGCCGAAGGCCGTGAAAGCCTCACGGACGGATTCGGTGCTCGACTGAAACGAGAGATTCCCCACGTAAAGACGGTTGCCCATGTTGCTCAATCTCGATTTCGGCGGGGGAGAACTGAAGCCTCCCACCCAATACCGCCGAGGATCGGGGGGACGCACAGCGGAGCATCCGCTGCACCCACGAGGCGTATCGCCAGAGGCGCGACCCGCGATCCCGAAAGCGAGAGAGCGTGACGTGGCCGAGGAAAACGTTTCGCGAGAGCCGACAACCTAGCGCATCTCCGGCCACCAGCAACGGCAATTCGGAGTCTCGCCAGCCGCTCTACGAACGCTAGAATGCCCGCGCGATGCCCCCTACCCCGCTGATTCAATTCGTCCAAAACTACCAGGACCTGTCCACCGACCGCGGGTACCAGTTCAAGTTCCACTGCGACAAGTGTGGGAACGGGTACATGACGCGGTTTCAGACCTCGACCTTCGGCATCGCCGAGTCTGCTCTGTCGATCGCGGGGAGCCTCTTCGGTGGGGTTTTCAACACGGCGAAGAACGCCGAGTACGACATCCAGCGGGCCATCGGCGGCAAGGCGCACGACTCTGCGCTCGAGGCGGCCGTGGCCGAGGGGAAGGTCTACTTCAAGCAGTGCACGCGCTGCGGGAAGTGGGTCTGCCCGGAGGTGTGCTGGAACGGCGACGCGGCGATGTGCGACGGGTGTGCCCCCAAGTTCGAGCAGGAAATGGCCGCCGGGCAGGCGCAGGCCAAGGCGAACGCGGCGCGCGTGCAGCTCCAGGCGAAGGCGCAGGAGCAGAACTACGTGGCGAACGTCGACATGAGCGCGGGGGCGCAGCTGAGGGCGCCTCAAGCGATCCCCAGCGGACCGGCCGCCGCCCCTCCCCCCGTCGCCGCCCCGGGTGTCCCCGCCGGAGCCACGTTTCCCTGCAGCGGCTGCCAGGCTCCGCTGGCCGCGGGCTCTCGCTTCTGTGCGCAGTGCGGAACTCCGCAGAAGCCTGCGGGTTGCCCCGCGTGCGGGACGGCGCTGCAAGCCGGTGCGCGGTTCTGCGCGCAGTGCGGCCACAAGATGGGTTAGAGCTGCGTCCCATGAGCGACGTTCTCGTCCTGCGCAACGTTCGCGCGGTCGATCCCGCCCGCACGCTCGACGCCGTGATCGACGTGGTCATCGAGCGCGGCACGATCACGCGCGCCGGGCGCGACGCGGCCAAGGAGCTCGTCGGGAGCGAGCGGGTGCGCGTCGTCGACGCGAGCGGCAAGTGGCTGCTCCCCGGGCTCATCGACCTGCACGCGCACCTGCGCGAGCCGGGGCAGGAGTACAAAGAAGACATCCGGAGCGGCCTCCGGGCGGCGGCGGCCGGCGGGTTCACCGACGTCTGCGTGATGCCCAACACGCGCCCGGTGAACGACACGCGCGCCATCACCGAGATGATGATCGCCAAGGCCCGCGCCTGCGCGAGCTCGCGACTGCACCCGATCGCCGCCATCACGCTCGGGCAGAATGGCGAGCAGCTCACGGAGATGGCCGACCTGAAGGACGCGGGCGCGATCGCCGTGAGCGACGACGGCAAGTGCGTCACGTCGAGCGCGGTCATGCGGCGAGCGCTCGAGTACGCGAGCACGTTCGATCTGCCCGTCATCCAGCACGCCGAGGATCACGCGCTCACCGCCGGCGCGCAGATGCACGAAGGGTCGGTTTCGTCGCGCCTCGGGTTGCGGGGATGGCCGCGGGTCGCCGAGGACATCATCGTCGCGCGTGACGTCGCGCTCGCGGCCTACACGCGAGCGAAGTACCACGTGGCGCACGTCTCGACGTCCGGCAGCGTCGCCATCCTGCGCGAAGCCAAGTCGCGCGGCCTCTCGGTGACGGCCGAGGTGACGCCGCATCACCTCCTGCTCACGCACGAAGCGCTCTTCGGCTACGACACCGCGTGCAAAGTGAACCCGCCCCTCCGTGAGCAGTCGGACGTGGATGCGCTCGTGGCGGCCCTGGCCGACGGCACGATCGACTGCATCGCGACCGACCACGCGCCGCACTCGCCGCTCGAGAAGGAGTGCGAGTTCGCCGAAGCGGCGCCGGGGATGATTGGCCTCGAGCTGTGCGTGCCACTGCTCCTGGGGCTCGTGCGAAACGGGCAGCTCCCTCTGGCGCGGTTTATCGCGGCCCTCACGACGGCACCGGCCCGCGTGGTCGGGCTGCCGGCGCCGCGAATCGCCGACGGCGCGCGCGCGGACCTCGCGCTCGTGGACCCCGACGTCACCTGGACGATCGACCCGGCGCGCCTCCGCACGAAGAGCAAGAACACCCCGTTCCTCCGCCGCGAGGTGCAGGGGCGTGTCGCCATGACCATCGTGGAGGGGCGCATCGTCTTCGAAGAAGGAGCAGCGTCGTGAGCGACAGCGCCTGGCTCGTGCTCGCGGACGGGACGGTGTTCCCCGGTCGCCCCTTCGGCGCGCGTGGTCGCACCACCGGAGAAGCGGTCTTCACGACGACGATGACCGGCTACCAGGAGGTCCTCACCGATCCCTCGTACTTCGGGCAGCTCGTCACGATGACGGCGCCCGAGATCGGCAACGTCGGCGTCAACGCGGCGGACACCGAGGCGGTCGACGGGAGGCCGCGCGTGGCCGGGTTCGTCGTGCGCGACTTGAGCCCCATCGCGTCGAACTGGCGTTCGGAGCAGTCGTTGGAGGCGTACCTCGCGCAGCACGGCATCGTCGGCATCGAGCAGGTCGACACGCGCAAGCTCACGCGCCACCTGCGCGACCACGGCTCGCAGAACGGCGCCATCGGCACCGACTCGCCCGAGGAGCTGCTCCGCGTCGCGCGAAGCGCCCCCGACATGAGCGGCCTCGACCTCGTCGAGCGCGTCACGCCGCGCGAGACGTACTCGTGGACCGAGGGGCGCGGCATCTGGGCACCGCCGGGCGCGACGCGAGCGCCCACGCATCACGTCGTCGCCGTCGACTACGGCATCAAGCGGAACATCCTCCGCTGCCTGGTCGACACCGGCTTCAAGGTCACGGTCGTCTCCGCGCGCGCCTCGGCGAGCGACATCCTCGCGCTGAAGCCCGACGGCGTCTTTCTCTCCAACGGCCCCGGCGACCCCGCTGCCGTGACGTACGCCGTCGAGACCGTCCGCGCGCTGCTCGGCAAGAAGCCGCTCTTCGGCATCTGCCTCGGGCACCAGCTGCTGGGCCTCGCGCTCGGCGGCAAGACGTTCAAGCTCAAGTTCGGTCACCGCGGGGGGAACCAGCCGGTGAAGGACTTCGCCACCGGGCGCATCGAGATCACGACGCAGAACCACGGCTTCTGCGTCGATCTCGCGTCGCTCCCGTCGAGCGTCCGCTCCACGCACGTGCACCTCAACGACGGCACGAGCGAAGGGCTCGCCGCGCCCGATCTGCGCGCGTTCAGCGTCCAGTACCACCCCGAGGCCGCCGCCGGCCCGCACGACTCGCTCTACCTGTTCGACCGCTTCCGCGACGCGATTCTCGCCGGCTGAACCCGCCCTCGGGGCTCCACGCGTTGGCGCGAACGCGCTCCAGCCCGTACATTGCCGCGCGCTCATGCCGAAGAAGACCATCCATTTCGTCAGCCTCGGCTGTCCCAAGAACCGGGTCGACAGCGAGGTCATGCTCGGGGTCGCCTCCGCCAAGTCGTTCAAGATCGTCGAGGACGCAGCCGACGCCGAGGTCATCGTCGTCAACACGTGCGGGTTCATCGGCGAGGCGAAGAAGGAGTCGATCGACACCATCTTCGAGATGGCCGAGCTGAAGAAGCACGGCGTCTGCAAGACGCTCGTGGTCAGCGGCTGCCTGTCGCAGCGCTACCCCGAGGAGCTCGCCACCAAGATGCCCGAGGTGGACCACTTCCTCGGCTCGTCGGACATGCTCAAGCTCGGTGAAGTGCTCGCGGGTAAGGCCGAGCGCATGCTGGTCGGCAACCCGGCCGACTGGGTCATCCGCGCGAGCGATCCGCGCGTCATCACCGATTCGCGAGCGAGCGCGTACCTGAAGATCGCCGAGGGGTGCAACCGGACCTGCTCGTTCTGCACGATCCCCCAGTTCCGCGGCAAACAGCGCTCGCGCACCGCCGACGACGTCGTGCGCGAGGCCGAGCAGCTGGTCGCGAGCGGCGTCGTCGAGCTCAACGTCATCTCGCAGGACACGATCTCGTACGGCCGTGATCTGCCGAAAGACGGACGCGAGTCGCTCGCCGCGCTGGCGACGCGCATCGCCGACGTGAAAGGCGTGCGCTGGGTCCGCCTCTTCTATCTGTACCCGGAGACGATCGACGAGGCGCTCATCGACGTGCTCGCGAACCACCCGCGCGTCGTCCCGTACGTCGACATGCCGCTTCAGCACGCCTCGGACGCGATGCTCAAGCGCATGAAGCGCGGGCACGGCAAGGACCGCCAGAAGCGCGTCGTCGAGCGGCTCCGGAAGTCGATTCCCGATCTCACGTTCCGCACGGCGTTCATCGTGGGGCACCCGGGCGAGACGGACGCGGAGTTCGCCGAGCTGTGCGAGTTCATCGAGTGGGCGCGGTTCGAGCGCGTCGGCGTCTTCAAGTACTCCGACGAGGAGAGCTGCAAGAGCCACGAGCTGGGCGAAAAGGTGAAGGGTGTCGTCGCCTCGAACCGGTACCGCAAGCTGATGTCGATCCAGCGGCGCATCGCGCGCGAGGCGAACGCGGCGCTCGTCGGACGAGAGCTCGAGGTGCTGGTCGAGGGGCCGAGCGACGAGCACGAGTTCGTGATGAAGGGGCGTCACGCAGGACAGGCGCCGGAGATCGACGGGAGCGTGTTCCTGTCGGGAGACGAAGCGCGGGCCGGCGAGATGCGCCGCGTCGTGATCTCGCAGGCCAGCGACTACGACCTCGTCGGCGAGCTACTGGCGCACGGCAAGGTGGCGCCCGCTGCGCCCAAGGGGAGCGGCGGGAAGAAGCGCGTGTCGCTCAAGGTGCTCGGGAGCCTCGAGCACGGGAGCTGAGTCGGCTCCACGGCTCCAGGATGCCGTGAACGGCACTTTTTCTGTCGTCCACGGCTCCAGGATGCCGTGAACGGCACTTTTTCTGTCGTCCACGGCTCCAGGATGCCGTGAACGGCACTTTTTCTGTCGTCCACGGCTCCAGAATGCGGTGAACGACGAAATTCAGTCGTCGAGCTACTCCACCCGCACTCGAGCCTCCTTGCCGTTCGTTGGACGGTTCCCATGGAAGCTGTTACCGCCCAAGCATCGCCAGTCGCATGGCCTTGCACCCGCGCATCGTCGATTTCGTCGCAGACGCCCGCACGGTCCTCGCATCGGAGGGGGCGCGGGAGAGGCGAACGCTCGCGTGGCGGGCGGCGACCGGAGGGCTGTTCCTCGCGCTGCTGGCGACGAGCGCGCGTGGCGTGGGGATTCCGCGCACGCCGGACCGCTCGGCGGCGCTCGCGACCAGCCTGAACGCCCGGGGGCTCGCGTGCAGCGAGGACGACATCGTGTGGCTGGACGGACCGCACGGCGTTCACGGCTCGCTCTTCGGAAAGGCCAAAGCGCTCGTCCGCGCGAGCGCGCACGGTGAGCCGGCGGATCTCTACCTCGTCAACACGCGCCTCGCGCCCAACGGACGCCTGCTCGACGTGGGCGACCAGTGGAACGTGACCCGCACGACCGGCGTGGACGAAAGTCGCCCGATCGCGCGCGGCCGCCTCGTCGCCTACGCCACGAGCGTCGATGGCATTGCCACGGGCGTCCACACGATCGACCTCACCGGGAAGTCTCCGGCGGAGTACGCGGATTTCAGCCGCCTGCAGCGCTGGCAGCTGACCATCACGAACCTCCAGCAGACGGGCCAGATCCGCGGCGTCGACCACGACGCCTACGCGCTCGATCCGGTCGCGAACAAGGTGGATCTCGCCTGGAAGGCCGACGGCCTGCTCGACGTGAGCGCCGACGGTCGCGTCATCGTCATCGACGCGATGAAGGAGGTCGTCGTCGAGGGGGCCGGATGGGTGCGTGTCGCGCCGGACCAGAAGGCGCGCCCCGGCAGCTTGATCACCTGGGCGGTCGACCGCGTCCGCGGCATCGACTGGTTCGGCGAGGAGAACATGCAGTACGTGAAGGCCATCGCCTTCACGGGGCTCGACTGGGTCCTACGGACCAAGGTGCGCCTCTTCGGCGACGACAGCGCCAAGGAGGTCGCCGAGGACATCGGCACCCTCGACAACGGCCAGGCGCACGTCTCGTTCACCGATCCCGAGATCGGCTGGCCCCCCCCGCCGATGACGCCGATGGTGACGCCCCCCTTGCCTCGCGAGGGGGAATGGATCGCGCTCGACAACGATCCGTTCATCACGCCGAACCCGGGCGCCCCCACCGCGTTCGTGACGTCCTTCGTCCGCGCCGACAAGTCTCGCCCCCAGACGCGCGTGTACGTGACGCTCTGGGACCCTCGCCAGATCGCGCTGCACATGCAGGCGGGCACGGTCGAGCCCGTGAGCGCGTCGGGCGAAGCGGGGCCTGGCGTCATTCCGCGGGCGCCGGAGGTCATTCGCCGGGTCGTGGCCGGCTTCAACGGCGGCTTCCAGGCCATCCACGGCGAGTTCGGAATGCAGGCCGACGGCGTTCTCTACCTCCCCCCCAAGCCGTACGCCGCCACGGTCCTCGAGATGCGCGACGGCTCGACCGCCCTCGGCTCCTGGCCCGAGAAGAGCGAAGTGCCCGACGAGGTCCTCTCCTACCGTCAGAACCTCACGGCGCTGGTCGAGCACGGCGAGTTCAACCCGTGGAAGCGCGAGTGGTGGGGCGGCACGCCGAAGGGGTGGAAGGACAACATCCACACCACGCGCTCCGGCATCTGCCTCACGAAGGAGAACTTCCTCGGTTACTTCTACGGCGTCGACCTCAGCGCCGACATCCTCGCCAACGCGATGCTCGTCGCGCGCTGCCAGTACGGCGTCCACCTCGACATGAACCCCGGCCTCGCCGGCTTCGAGTTCTACGACGTGCAGCCTGCCGCGACATGGAAGCCCCTCGGTCGAAAGCTCCAGGAAGACTGGGAATTCGAGGGCCCCATCAAGGAGATTCCCGAGTTCGATTTCCGCGCGCGCCGCATGATCAAGGGGATGCGGCACATGAACTTCCCGCAGTACATCCAGCGCGACGGGAGAGACTTCTTCTATCTCACGCAGCGGCCGGTGCTTCCGGGCGCGGAGCTGCCGGTGGGTCCCACGACGCACGAGGCGGGCGAGGGGGAGTGGCGCGTGAAGGGGCTCCCGCAGCACGGGTTCCCGTACGCGATCGCGGTGACCTCGCTCCGGCCGGACGCGGAGCACGCCGAGGTGAAGGTTCGCGCCCTGCGTGTCGACCCGCGCACCGTCGTCCCGGCCGGTAGCCAGGGGACGACCGAGGAGACGCCGACCATCGTGTCGTTCGTCGCGCCGCGCGCCGCGAAGTCCCCCCTCCGTGCGTGGTTCGCGAGCGGCGTGTTCCTCGTGGGATCACGCGAGCCCTCGACCGACGCGACCGTCATCGCCGACGGCGTGTCGGTCGACTCGCCCGCATCGGCGAGCGCGCGCGCGGCGGTGGGCGTTCAGGACGAAGACGGCATGCTCGACTGGATCGAGCTCGCGCCTGACGCCACCGCGGGCGCCGCGACCGCGAAGCTCCTCGACGCGCTCCTCGCGAAGGCGGGCTGCTCGAGTCGCATGCTCGTGACCGGCGACACCCACGCCCTGCTCGGCGGCACCCTCGACCTGTCCGCCCAGCCGTTCGTCGCGACCCTCGGCGCGACGGCCGCGCGACTGGTCCGCGGCGCGGCCCCCGGCGCCCATCTCGCCTTCGAGTCGACCCCCGTGGTCCCACCGGAGGTCTGGCAGAAGCTCCAGAGCCAGCGCGTCCGCTACTTCCGCCGGGTGCCGAAGAAGACCGCCGCCGCCACCCCCGCGATCCCCGCGTGGGTGAACACCCCGGGCACCCCCGCGACGTCGTCGCCCCCCCCTGGTCCGCCCGCGACGCCCACGGGCGACGCGCCGGCGCCTGCGTCCACGGACCCCGCGCCGCCGGCCCCCCCCTCCCCCGCGCCGTCGCCCAGCGCGCCTCCGGCCGGCACCCCCGCTCCAGCGCCCGCCCCGCCGCCTGCGGCTCCCCACGCTTCGCCCAAGCCCCCCGCGGCTCCCCAGTCCGCGCCCCCCGCCGCGCCACACGCGCCTGCCACCACCCCGCACTGAGCGGATCGCGCGACAAGTGGGCTCCGACTCGCTCCTCGCCGAAAAAATGGGAGACTGGGATGAGGCGGCCGGTGGATGGGGCGGAATTGACCCTCCCACGGGCCAAAAGGTAGAACCCCGCGAACCCCTGGTGCGTCATCCCCCTACTCGCGCTTCTTGCGCTCCCCGCGGTCCACACCCGCGAAGCGCTCTCCGCGCCCGCGCCACGCAACAACGACGTACCAGTAGCCCCTTGATTCGATGGAGAAACTCCCCGTGAGCCGCAGCGCGCAGCCGTTTGGCCGCTACGAGCTACTCGAGCGCATCAGCGCAGGGGGGATGGCCGAGGTCTTCCGTGCGACCGACAAGGCCAAGAACCACATCGTCGCGCTGAAGCGCATTCTCCCTCAGATCGCCGAGGACGAAGAGTTCGTGCAGATGTTCGAGGACGAGGCGCGCATCGCGTCCCAGCTCGAGCACCCGCACATCGCGCGGATGCTCGATTTCGGGCGGATCGACGACTCGTATTACATCGCGTTCGAGTACGTGAACGGGCGGGATCTCCGCGCTCTGTTCGATCGCTGCGTGCGCATGGGCGAGTTCCCGCCGCTTCCGTTCCTGCTCTACACGTTCGCCCGCATCGGAGAGGGGCTCGCCTACGCGCACGCCCGGAGGGACGACAACGGGCAGCCGCAGTCGATCGTGCACCGCGACGTCAGCCCGCAGAACATCATGGTGTCGTTCGATGGCGACGTGAAGCTCATCGATTTCGGCATCGCGAAGGCCGCGGGCAAGCTCTCACGCACGCAGGTCGGCACGCTCAAGGGGAAGTTCGGGTACATGGCGCCCGAGCAGATCCGCGGCACCGAGATCGACCACAGGACCGACCTGTTCTCGCTCGGCATCTGCATGTGGGAGCTGCTGACGCTCGAGCGATTGTTCTACGCAGAGAACGAGCTTCTCGTGCTCGAGAAGGTCCGGAGCGCCACGATTGCGCCCCCGTCGACGAAGAACCGTGACGTCCCGCCAGAGCTCGATCGCATCGTCCTGAAGGCGCTCGCCAAGGACGTTCGTGAGCGCTACGGTGCCGCGAAAGACGTCTATCGCGACCTCGACAAGCTCGCGAAGTCGATCGAAGGAACGGCGACGCGCGAGGACATCGCGCGCTACATGCGCCGCGCTTTCCCGGAATCCTTGGCCCGAAGGCCCACCCCATCGGACGTGGGGCCCGTGAATCGCAATACTGCGCGTGAGCGTGTGAATCAGGAGTCGACCATGGCAGCAGACATCCCCTCCAGCGACAAGAGCAGAGGGTCGGACCTCGATATCTTCGAGGGGCTCGGGAAGAAGGCGTCGGCCGCGCCTTCGCGTGCTTCGTCGGTTCCCCCCCCGCCGCGCAGCAGCGTTCCGAATCCGCCGATGATCATCAAGAACGACATGGCGAAGAAGACGCTGGTCGGGATCGCTCCCGCCGGCGTGTCTGCCGCACAGGCGCAGGTCGTCGCCGCGCAGGCCGCTGCTGGTGGCGCGGTACGCATCGCAACGCCGCCGCCGCGCACCGCTCCACCGCCGCCGCCAGGTCGCGGAAGCCTGCCGCAGGTCGTCCCGCCGCCTCCGCGAGCGTCCGTGCTCCCCCCGCCGGCTCCGTTGCCTTCTCCGTCGAAGGCGCCTCCGGCTCCTGCTGCCGCGGCTCCCCCGCCGGCCGCTGCTCCCGCCGCCGGGGGCTCGGCCTCGCCAACGCGCGCATCGGCGATGCCGCCCGGGGCGGCGACGCCCAAGGCGCATCTCGACATGGATTGGGACGACGAAGACGAAGCGACCCACGTCTTCGACAAGGCTCCCACGATGGACGAGCCGGCGACCGACCGCCCGCCGCGCCCCGCAGCCGGCACTCCCCTCGCGCCGCCGGTGAGCACACAAAAGGGCGGCCTGGGCGCCCCCTCGATCCCGCCCCCGCCCCCATCACGTCAGTCGGCCACGCCCCCTCCGCCTCCGTCGCGTCAGTCGGCGACCCCTCCTCCCCCGCCGTCCTCACTGAACGCCTTTGCGCGCACTTCGGCCGCGCCCCCCCCGCCCCCTCAATTCCCGGCGCCGACGAACGCACCGGCGACGATGCCTTCGCACGCGGCCCCGGCGATGCCAGCGCAAGTGAACACGGCGCCGATGCCGATGCCCGGCCGCTCGGCCCCGCCCCCTCCGAACGCGCAGGGTGGATTCCTCAATTCGGGGCCCGCTCTCCCGCCAGTCACGGGCGCCCCGACGCTCGGCAATCGGATGGAGGCGACGCAGCTCGTCCGCCCGAAGGAAGCGAGCAAGGCCCCGATGATCGGCGCCGCGATCGCGATCGCGTCGATCGCGTTCGGCATCGTCGTATTCGTCATGATGCCCCGCACGGGCCGCATCGCCGTCAACGTCGCCGACACCAAGGGCGTGACGTTGAACCGCGTCGAGATCTTTGTCGACGGCAAGAAGCAGTGCGAGACCGCGCCCTGCATCGTCGATCAGGTGAGCGCGGGATCGCACGAAGTGAAGGTCCTCGCACAGGGCTACGACACGCCCTTCGACCGCACCGTCGCGGTCGAAGGGCGCAAGGACGCGACGCTCGACTACTCGCTCACGAGCACGGGCGCGCAGGCCGGCACCGGCATCAAGGTGAGCGGCAGCCAGCCAGGCGTGAAACTGTACGTCGACGCGGTGGAGATGGGCCCGCTCCCGCAGGAGCTCCACACGCTCAAGCCCGGGATGCACACCATCCGGCTGGCCGGGACCGACAGGTACGCTCCTCTCGAGAAGAACGTCACCGTCTCCTTGAACGAGGTCCAGGACCTCGGCGATCAGACGCTCAAGGTGCTCAAGGGGAAGGCGACCATTACGCTCGGAACGACCGGCGCCAAGGTGTCGATCGTATCGGGCAGCGACCGCCGCGAGTTCCCCACCCTTCCGATCGCCGTCGATCTCGACACCTCGAAGTCGTGGGCGCTCGAAGCGAGCAAGGCGGGCTTCGCCGACTACCATCAGGTCGTGAGCTTCGACGACGGCGTCGCGGAGAAGACCTTCAACATCGTGCTGGATCCGAAGACGGTCGCCTTCGCCGCCGCCGCGGCACCCGCTCCGCCGCCGGCCGCCGCCGCGCCGGCACCGCGCGCCCCCGCCTTCGTCGCCCACGCGGCGCCCAAAGAGAAGGATACGAGCGCCTCGGACGACTCCTCAGGGAGCTCGGCTTCGAGCGTCGGTGAGGGCTATCTCAACATCAACTCCCTCCCCGCCTCGCAAGTCATGCTCGACGGCAAGCTCCTCGGGAACACGCCGAAGGTGCACGTGCCGGTCTCCGCCGGCTCACACACGGTCGTCTTCACGAACAACGATCAGGGGCTGAAGAAGCAGATCAGCGTGAGCGTCGGCGCCGGCGAGACCAAGCCCGCGATCGCCAGGCTGCGCGAGTAGCGCGCCACCGAGAGGTCGGCGCGGGGACTTTCCTGTCTCCGCGTGCGCGCCCTGATACTCTTTCACGCATGGGCTCGAACGCGCGCAAGGGGACCGTGCTCGTCGTCGACGACGAGCCGGGCCTGCGCGACATGCTCACGATCCTCTTCCGGCGCGAGGGGTTCGACGTCACCGCAGCGCCCGGGTTTCAGGCGGGTCGCGAGGCGATCAACGGGGCCCCCGTACCGTACGGGATGGTGCTCACGGATCTGCTCATGCCAGACGGCTCCGGGCTCGACATCCTCACGGTCGCCCGCCAACGTAGCGCGCAGACGGAAGTGATCGTGATGACGGCGCACGGCGCGCTCGAGACCGCGATCGAGGCGATGCGGCGCGGCGCGTACGACTTCATCACCAAGCCGTTCGCGAACTCCGAGCTGCGCGCGCTCGTCGACAAGGCCTTCGAGAAGCGCGCCCTCCTCGCAGAGAACGAGGCTCTGCGTGCGCGCGTGGACCGAGAGCACCCGCGCGATCTGCTCGGGCACTCCGAAGCGATGCGACGCATCGACGACCTGATCCGTCGTATCGCTGCGTCGCGCACGACGGTCCTTGTCACGGGCGACAGCGGCACCGGGAAGGAGCGCATCGCTCGCGCCATCCACGAGGCCTCGGATCGCAAGGACAAGCCGTTCCTCGTGGTGAACTGCGGCGCGATACCGGAGATGCTCATCGAGAGCGAGCTGTTCGGTCATGACAAGGGCGCGTTCACGGGCGCGACGTCGCGGCACCTCGGCATCTTTCGCGAGGCCGATGGCGGCACGGTGCTCCTCGACGAGGTCGGCGAGCTCCCCACGGCGA
>Ga0302320_10002629_pt1 | contig 42097 bp, 38 predicted proteins | sample Bog_T0_3_FD_202130 | JGI IMG/M metagenome (GOLD analysis project Ga0302320, IMG submission 202130) | Peat permafrost microbial communities from Stordalen Mire near Abisko, Sweden - Bog_T0_3 | ecosystem: Environmental > Terrestrial > Soil > Wetlands > Peat | place: Sweden: Abisko, Stordalen Mire... | reverse complement strand
TGGGCACGAGAGTCCTCGTGCGATGGAAAGCTGGCTGCTGCCATTCATCGGGATGTTCACGCGGCCGTCGTGGCTGAACGCGGTCGCGCTGGCGATGGGCGCGCTGCTGTGTCTGAACAGGCGGACCGTATGCTCGGCGCTGCGCGCGATGGGCGGCGCGTCGGACAAAGGGTTCAGTCGGTTCCACAGGTTTCTGTCGTGCGGGAAGTGGTCTGGGCTGGAAGGCTCGAGGATATTGCTCGGGCTGCTGGTCAAAGCGTTCGTTCCGGACGGTGGGGCCGTGGTCATCGGCGTGGACGACACGGTGGAGCGACGGCGCGGAGCGAAGATCCGTGCGAAGGGGCTGTTCCGCGACGCGGTCCGCTCAAGCCGCGGCGTCTGCGTGAAGGTCGAGGGTCTGCGGTGGCTGTCGTTCCAGTTGCTGGTCAAGCCTGGTTTTGCGAAGCGGACGTGGGGTCTGCCCTTTCTGACGATGCTGAGCAGGGCGGAGAAGGCCGACATCGCCAGGAAGAGGCGGCATCAGACGGTTCCGGAGAAGGCTGGATGGGGGATGCGGCTGATCGGTCGTTGGCTGCCGGACCGTCTGCTGGTCATGGTCGGAGACGGCGCGTTCGCGAGCCTCAACATCTTCGGCATGCTGCCGCCAGGAGCCGTGTGCGTGGCACGCTGCCGGATGGATGCGCGGTTCTTCAACCCGCCACCGGACCGGGAGAAGGGGCAGAAGGGTCGTCCGCGCATCATCGGGACGCGGCAGATAACGCCAGAGACCCGTCTGGCGCGGAAGAACACGAAGTGGGTGCGCATGACGGTTCCGGGCTGGAAGGCCGACGACGGGGCGATGGAGCGGGAGGTTGAGGTCACGACGGGAACTGCGTTGTGGAACTCGCACGGAATGACGAGGCTGGTCCGGTGGGTTCTGACCAGAGACCCGTCCGGTCGGACTGAGCCGAGGCTGTTCGTCTGTTCGGAGCCGGCGCGGACGGCGCTGGAAATTCTCACGTGGTACGCGATGCGGTGGGCTGTTGAGGTCACGTTCGAAGAGGTCCGGCGTCATCTCGGGGTTGAAACCCAGCGGCAGTGGTCCGACCTGGCGATCGAGCGGACCACGCCGCTGCTGTTCGGCCTGTTCTCGTTGGTGACGCTGTGGGCTTCGCAACTGGCGACAAAGATGGGAGACCTTCCCGTCCTCGGAGCTTCGTGGTATCGGAAGACGGACCCGACATTCTCGGACTGCCTGGCGGCCGTCCGCCGCGTTCTCTGGGCCGAGGAAGCCGCGCGGCCAATCTTGTGGCGCGATGATTTTCCCACTTGGCGGTCAAAATCGCGAAGTGCGGAAAATCCGTTGCCCCTACAGCAACGCCTTGCTGAAATTATGTCATACGCCGCCTGACGCGGCCTGAAACCGCCAAAGTCCAGCGCAAGCGCAAGCAAAAAATCAGTTTGCCTTGCCATCCCGCGATTGGCTGCAGCGGCCTGGAAAGGAAAGCATGCAATGGCAAGGCATGTCCGACAGGGATGGTTCCGGCTCCCCGACTAAAGGTTGTCGAGCCACTCGAGCGCCTGCACCAGCGTCGAGACCGGAAACAGGTCCAGCCCGGGAACGCCTTCGCGTGGGCAGTTCGCCAGCGGCACCACAGCCCGCTTGAAGCCAAGCTTCGCGGCTTCCCTCAACCGGTCGGATCCATTCTGGCAGGGGCGCACCTCGCCAGACAGGCCGACCTCGCCGAAAACGATGATGTCGGATGGGATGGATTTTTCCTTAAGGCTGGACGCGACGGACAGCAGCACGGGGAGGTCGGCGCTCGTCTCGATCACCTTGATTCCGCCGACGACGTTGGCGTAGACGTCCGCGTCATGGACGTGGACTCCGCCGTGGCGGTGGAGCACAGCCAGGAGCATCGCCAGCCGCTTGTCGTCCAGCCCGACGCCGACCCTCCTGGGGTTTCCCTGCGCGCCGGCGTCCGCCAGCGCCTGGACCTCGACAAGCATGGGGCGCGTGCCCTGCCACAGCGGCGTCACCACGGTGCCGGCGGCGTCCTCCACTGCCCTCGACAGGAAGATTGCCGAGGGGTTCTCCACCACCTTCAGCCCCGTCCCGGTCATGGCGAACACGCCGATCTCGCTGGCCGAGCCGAACCTGTTCTTATCGGCGCGCATGATGCGGTAACGTGCATCGTCGGTACTACTTAAATGAGCCACCGCATCGACAAGATGGATCAGCGTCATTGGGCCGGCGATCGCCTCTGACTTGGTGATGTGGCCAACAAATACGATCGCGGTGCCGAGGCGCTTGGCGAAACGGTTCAGGTAGCCGGCGCACGTTCTGAGCTGCGAAACGCTGCCCGGTTCGCTGTCGAGCTCCGGGTGGAAGACCGACTGGATCGAATCGACGATGACCAGATCAGGGCGCTCGCGCTCCATGAAGGAACCGATGGTCACCACATCGGTCTCGACGATGGCGCGCATCCGGTCCTGCGGAAGCCCGAGACGCGTGGCGTGGTCTTTGATTTGCTCCAGCGATTCCTCGCCAGTGCAGTAGATAACGCCGCGTTCCCTGGCGACGCTGCAGCCCGTCTGCAGCAGCAGCGTGGATTTCCCGGCGCCTGGATTGCCGCTCAGGACGATTGAACTGCCGGCGACGATTCCGCCGCCAAGCACCCGGTCGAACTCGGAGAGTCCGGAGGGAATCCGCACCATGGACCCTGGGGCGAGGGAATCAAGCGTGACCAGCAACCCGGAACCGGCGCCGGCATAGCCCTGGCGGGCGAGGGCAGGGGTCGCCGGCTTGCGCGCAACGGACTCTGCCATGGCGTCCCATTTTCCGCATTTCGGACACTGCCCGACCCACCGCGGGCTGGCGGCCCCGCAGCCGGCGCACGTGTACTGCGTTTTTGGTCTGTCTTTGGCCGCGACTGCCATGGTGCGCCCCTATTCCGGATGCGGTGTGGTAGGGCCACGGGTTGCCAAGGTCAAGGAAATACCGCTACAGCGGCCGTGGGTGGCATGCTGTCCGGTTGTCCCGGCTGCGGAGGCATGCCCCATTCTTCGGCCGTCCAATCACCGGACGAAGCGTGATGCCGAACCGGGACGGGGCAATATCGACGGCAGGCGGCCACCGACGGACCGCCCTCAGCGTCTGCGGGTTGCAGCGACCGGCCGCCTGGTCCCACGGTGGAAGGCCACCCGGGCCACCGTGCTACCCGCCGGAGCTGGCCTTCTGCCTCAGTGGACTGCCGCCGGAGCGGAGAACAGCGCCGCGGCGTGGTCGCGCGCCTCCCGCAGCCCTCCGTGGGTCGAGGCTTCGCCCGTAACCGTCTGCAGCATATAGCGGCCAGCCGCGAGGCTGATGCGCCCCAGCGGGGTCCGGCTTGGATGCATCCTGACGGTCCAGGACGTGATGGGAACGGCGCGAAAATCGTCAGCCAGGACGTCGACGTCGAGCATGGTGGCCTCCTGGTCCGCAACCTAGACCGGGGGCACCTGAACCACAAGGAAAAACACCACTGGTGCCTGTGGCCCATGGCGATGCCCGTTGTTTTTGCCGCCTGAAACACCGGGCTCGGCATCAATGGCCTGACAGCATGCCCAATGCCCAGTGCCGTGGCTGGCCGTCGTGCCAGCGTTGCGGCGCGCGGTTTCTGTCGGTAGTTGTCGTATTGGCAGGGCATCCGATCTATCCTTCAGGGGTCCGGCAGCCCCGCGCGCAATGCGCAAGGCGTCCGGCCCGCCCCGAATGGGCGGGCCGGACGCCCGTGGCGCTTGGTTTTTGGAGTGTGGTTGATGGCATTGGGATCGTTTGACAACAAAATGCGCGTTTTGCAGATCAGGGTGCTGTTCATTCTGATTCCGCCATTGCACAGGCTACGGCTGGCATGGCTGGCACCATTCATCGCGGCAAAGCTTCCCGCCATGATTGCGGTGCCTCTCCTGTTCCTGCTATTCCTCCGGCTGAGCTTTCTGTTGCCGTTGGGCATCCACCATTAGGCATGGACGCGATGCGCAAAGTGGCTTGTGGCCGTTTGCCGCGGCGTTTGCCGGACAGCCAGCCTGATCTGTGCTCCGCGGCCCGGTCCGGAGGCAGCCGCGCCGCATGTTTTGCCATGCGTGCAGCGGCTGCCGCATGGGTCGCCGCTGCGCTGCTGGCGTGGCCAGCCAGTGCAGGGGAAAACAGCGCCCCGGCACCGACGACGTGCTTCGGAAGCCAATTGGATGGCGTGCCACATGGCGACCGCGTGGCAAGCGCCGCGGTCTACCTGCTGGCGGGTGGCAAGGATGGCATCATGGCCGTCGAATCCACGGGTGTCGTGGTAAGGAACAGCTCGCCGGTGCCGCATGGCCACAACCGGATCCTGACTGCGGGCCATGTTTTCGCCGCCCCGTTTCCTCTGAAGGAGCCGGGCAGGCTGCTTGTGTTCGCATCGGATGGGGCCTATCTCGGGAAAGCGGAAATGGCGGCCAGGGCGCGTCCCGAAGGCTCGGTCAGTCTCACGGAGAGGGTCGCCGGGGACGCGGCTGTCCTCGAAATGGCGGAGGGAGCCGATGGGTGGCGTCCCTACGATGCGATCGAAGGTTTGGACCTGTCGCCTGGCGTATCCGGCAGACCGCTCACCGCAATGGTAGGCACACCGGGAGGCCTCGGGAGGGGGGCGTCCGGCAGCGGCGTTCTGGACCTGCAAGGCAGGATCCTAGCGGTGGTCAGCGCAATTCGCGGCAGCGGCACCGGCGGGACGGTAAGCTTCACCACCCGCAGCATCGACGAGATCACGGACCGGCGCCTGATGGCGGCCGGCCATGCCAGCGGCATGCTGCCAACGGTTGGCGATGCCCGGAGCATCAGCCTGCCGCTGCGGAACCGCGGCTATTTTTCGCCGATTGGAGATTCGGCACTGCTGGCGGCATTGGGTCCCGCTGGGGTGCAGGCCGCTGCTACGGGGGACGTTCCTGAGCATGGTTCTGCCGTCAGGATCGCCGGGTTTCCCCATCAGGAATGCACGGTTTACTCCGGTCTGGCGGAACCTTTCGACGAATCCAAACCGGAGCATCTTGACGCCGGCGCCAGAGGACTCGGCGGCTTCATCGGCACGCTGGCCGCAGCGCTGTCCAACTTTGCTACAGGATCTGTTGTTGACATGAACGAGTAGCGATCAGAGTTCGGCCAGACCGCCGCGCCGATCGCCAGCATCAGGGCTTCTGCAAACAGCGAATCTCTTGAAAACAGGCATCGAGGCATGTTGCGACGCCTTCCTAACCTTCGCGGTCAACGGCCGACAGGAAATCCTCCACCGTTTCTTCGGGTGGGACGAATGGGCCGGGCCGGCGTCGGTCAATCAGAGCCTGCAGCGCCTGAATATTCGGCCCGCGCTCCTCGTCATCACGCCGCAGCATGTCCAGTCCGTGCTGGAGCACGGCACTGAGGCTCGGGTAGCGTCCGCGATCAACCAGTGAGCGGGCAAAGGACGCCTGTTCGCCAATCAGCGAAATCGATGTTTTTAACCGTTCATTTGGCATGGTGAATGCCACCCGGTGGCACCAGACGCAGGCGGGCTGAAGACGCCTTGCGTCGGTCGGCACGGCTGGCAGCAGTCACCGGAAACCAGGTTCGTCATGGCATTCACCAACTGGCAGGTCGGCCAGATCAGCATGCGGCGTTCCGAAGCGTGGTGCCGTCCGGAGTCCGCGGCGCTGAAAAACGTATTCGGTGCCATCTTTCGTGACGCAGAGACATGGCATGCCGTCGGACTGCGATGCGCTGTAGGAGACATCGCAGCCCGACGCGATGTCCACGCCGGCGGCCGTGTGCGCGGACAAGACCGCCTGCAGCATGCGGCGCCCGCCGACGGCGCTGCCGCAGCCAAGCTCCCGCATGAAGGCGTCAGCCGACATGTCTGCTGACGCCAGGCTGTGCACTGCGGGCGTGGCGGGATCGCCGGGAACGCGCATGGCAACGCAATCATAGAGCGAGCGGAAGTCATCAAGCATGAAGGTCCACTCGTCCGTGTCGCCGTCCACCGTCCATGCCCGCCACATCTCCCGCTGCTCTACCAGGCCGCTGTCCAACGCCCAGCGGAGGATGGCGTCAAGGGCGGCGCTGTCGAGCGCCAGAATGTCGAGATAGACCGCATCGTGCTTGCAGAGTCCCTTTAGCGGGGCGCCGCCAAGATGGGCAATGGCTTGCCAGGCGAGCGGGCAGAGCGAAACAGAGAGCCCGGCACCCTCAAGCGACTGGGTGTGGTATTCGCCGCGGCGCGCCGGATCGAGCGTTCCGATGTGATAGACGACGGGCAAATTGATCAGGGGAAAGCGCATTGGTGGCTCCGCGTCGCGTGCTTGGAGCCATACTTGTGCGCCGACGGCAAGGGACGGAAGACCTTTTCCGGGCGTTGCCACCCGGCCCTCGGACCTTAGCCAGGCACGCCGACCAGGCGTCAAGCTGCCCGATAGAATGAGCGCCAGGCCCGGCGCTCCCGTTCCGCGTCCCCGGAGTCCTCGGCGTCTGCCATATCCCTGTCGATGGCTGTTTCGATCAGCCCGAGTATGTTGCCGATGCGCTCATCCGCCTCGACGAGCGCGTCCTCGACATGCCTGCCGTTGGGCGCGCGCTGCCCTTCCAGCGTTTGCCGCCGGGCTTCCAGGAGCGCCCTCCGGATATTGGCGATGTGGTCGCCGCGAGGTGTCATGGTGTCCATTGGGCAGACACTCGGATCCGGGCGCCCTGGATGGAAGGACGACATGCGGTGGTAACCACAGAAGCAGAATGAACAACAGGCCGGAAGATCCTGATGCGCCGCACATTCCTGGCGACTCGGCTGTCACTACAATACCGCGTGAGTTACCATTTCTTTATGCTGGCGGATCCCCGTCTTTTGCCGCCCCCTGCGGCCGCTGTTTGGCATCCCGGAGGCGGGGTCCAATCAGTGGATTGGCTCCTGCGCGGCCGGGCTGCCATATTTCTCGACCCAATGCCGGCCGAGTTCGGCCGCCTCCGCAGCGGTGAGCCATGACCAATCAGCCCCGCGCGCCCGGATCGCGACCCACAGGGTTTCGTCCTGAATGACGCGCTCCTCGACAGAATAGCCAGACGATGCGTGAACCATGATTCGACTCCTGCCCATGGGGGCGGGTTTGTTGTGCTGTGGCAGGGTCATCTCCAGGCAGGACGCCAGGGGGGATCCTCTGGTGGCCAGCGGCGGAGTGGTTCCCACTCACGTTTCCGTGAACACCATGTGCGCCTTCGGCACGCCGTTGCAAGGCAAAAATTGCGTTCCGGCAAAAAGTTCCGCGTGCCCGCGCCAGGGGGGTCCGGGCTCGGCGCGATGTGGCCGTGGACATCCGGTGAGCGGTGGCGCGCCGTTCCCGCCAGTGCCCGAGGCGCTCACCAGCCGCCGCGCCAGTCCCGGAGACGGACCGCCGGAAACGCCGGGCTGACCACACGCGGCGACCCATCGACCCATCGACGGAAGCATCGCACGACGGGATGGCGCGTCTGGCCAAGGCCTCGCACGCTGCCGCGAATGCCCTGACATTTCGCCGCATCGGTTGCCCGGAGGAATGCCGTCCGGACCTGCTTCGGTTCGGCCAACGTGGCCCGCGGCGCGGCGCCTTCCCGACCTGTCATGCCACCCGGTCCCCGGAGCAGCCCGGCGTCCGTGGCGCTGCGCCTTCCGGCGGCCAGTTCTGGATTTCCCGAAGCTGCCGTGGTGGGATCATGGGCGCACATCAGCGCGTGCCGGTTAACAAACCGTGCCCAGGCTGGGTCGCGCAGGTTCCTTCCTGAACAGCAACCGCCGGCTCAAACCCGTGATCTTCCCGCATCCTGAGCAGGACATCCCCGACGGAGTCCGATTCCCTGGTCAGAACGCGCAGATAGCCGTCATCGAACGGCCATTCCCGGCCCCATGCCCCCAGATATTTTTTCCGCAGGATTCTGGCATTGGCCGCCGATCCTCTCAGCATCCCCGTTCACCCCGTCGTTTTGAATTGCTGGCCTTGCCAGCGTTTCGCAACCGCTACCACACACTGGCTCTGGCAGGTAGTGCCAATGGAGACCCGCCGCCCGGGAGTCATCGGCGCTGGCTGGCGATGCATCCATGCCACCCGGGACGCCACCGCTGGCCGGGCGGACGCATCCGGTTCCGCGGATGGCGTCCCGCTGGCGGCATGCCACGCCCGGCGGCGGACTGTCAGCCCTGGTTGCGGTCCCCGCGGGCGGCGAACAGATCGCTGAAGAGGGCAGCCCAGAACCTGGCGTCGTCACCGGCGCGGTGGGTGACGGGGTTGGCTGCGATCACCCGCGCTTTTGCCGCCAGGAACATGGTCTTTGGATCGGGCTCCTCCTGGAGAATGATACCCGCCAGCCTGTAAGAGTTGGCCAGCCGGAAAGTTACAGCCATCCGGGCGGCGGTGAACAGCACACCCAGCCAGTGCCCGTCGTAATCCGGATTGTCCGAGCAGACCGTGAAACCGCTGCAGGCGGCGTTGAGCCATTCGGCAACCTCCCGCACGCCGTGGCCGCCCGTCAGGAGCTCCCCGGGGCTGATGCGGTGGATGGCGGAGGACTTCGGATCCCACGGGATTCCGGCCCAGGCTTCGGCGGGCCTCACCAGCCTCGACTCCGTCCGGCCGCCGCACCAGCCCAGGCCGACTTCAACCGGATAGCTTTCACGCGCCAGGCTGGTCGCTTCGCAGTCGATGAACACCAGACCGTCCGGCGTCAAGCCATCCCCACGCGCCTGCATTGCAAGTCCCCATTCCGCACGCTTCCCAGCATACGGAAAACGACTGGATTCTGCCAGCAGCGGCCTCTTTTGCCACGCCGCAGCCCACAACGCGCAAAGGAAAACCCAGGCCGGCGGGACGCGCATGGCGGGACGCCGCGTCAAGCAAAAATAACCTTTGTCTTATTCCGCGGTGCAGCATACGACTGGTTGCTGAAGTGAAAGAGGTGCCGCGATGATTTCTTACAGGCGCGTTCTGCCGGCCGAGGCGGCCGCGGTGGCCGGCCATCTGAAGCGGCTGTCCCCGGCGCAGCGCCAGACACGCTTCTTCCACTACGTCGGCGACGACTCAATCGACCGCTACGTCGACGGGATCACATGGTCCCGGGCCGTCGTGGTCGGCGCGTTCGATGAAGGACACCTGCGCGGGGTGGCGGAAGTCATGCAAGGCGTCGGATGCGCCGAGCTGGCGGTTTCGGTGGAAACGGACTGGCAGGGGCTGCACCGGGCGACCGAACTGACCAGGCGGGCGCTGCTTGCCGCACGCAACCGTTCGTTCGGTGATGTTTCCGTGCGGTTCCTGCGGGAAAACGGACCGATGAAGGGCATCGCGCGAAGGTTCGGGGGTGGCGTCCGCTACGAGGAAGGCGAGCTGGTTTCGGAAATCCACATGGATGCCGCCACGCCGCAGACCATGTCCGAAGAGATGGCGGGCGAGGGCCTGGGCTGGATTGGGGACTTCCCGGATCGGTCGGCAGCCATGACTCCCGGCATGTAGCCGCTGGGCTGGCAGGGTCGCGATAGGGTGGCGGGCGGCCGTGCAGGCAAGGCATTCGGAAGCTGCAACCCCACTGGGAGGGAATGGCAGCGACCGTCCGGGTAATCGCGGATGACGGCGGGACGTGGGCTGGGATGGCCCGATTCCATGCGCCACACCATATCGCCAAGAGAACCAATTGGAGCGTGGTTCTCCGGGCGCCGCATCGGGTGCCGCTGTGGACGCTTTGGCCTGCGGTAACGCTTTCTTAACCGTTGTGCCCACTGACTGCGGAGCATTATTGGGCGCCAACAAAAATGGCTTCGCCTCCGCTTCCTTCCGGCCAGGCCGGACCTCCGCTGATCGGCGGCCTTTACTCAGTCGACCTTGGGCGCCGGATGGACTGGGCCGGCGGTGGGCTCCCCGCCTTCGGCGCCTCCGGTCCCGGTGCCGGAGGCCTGCCGCTCATGGCTGTGCAGGCTGCGGCGCGCCACCCGCCGCGCGCCGCAGTGCTGGGCGCGCTCACCGCTCCGTTGGACGGCGTGCTTGGTCCGCTGGCGCATGGCCCTGGCAGGGGCGCCGCGGGTGAAGCGGCCTACTATGTGATTTGCCCTGCCCCGGCCGGCCCGCCGCTGGGCGCTCCGGTCCGGGCCTGGACTGAAGCCGCGCTGCTCGGGCAGGTTCTGCGTCCGGTGGCGACGGCGCTGGAGCAGCTTGATTCCCTTGGGGTCACGCACCGCGCCATCCGGCTTGACAACGTGTTCCACGTGCCAGGCCAGCCGGTTGAGATCGGCGCTGCCTGGGCGGCGCCTCCTGGCCTGCGCCAGCCGGCGCTGTTCGAGCCTCCCTACTCGGCGATGTGCATTCCGTCCGGCCGGGGCAACGGCACCATCGCCGACGACGTCTATGCGCTCGGTGTCCTGCTTGTTGTGCTGGCGCTCGGGCGGCTGCCGCTTGACGGCCAGTCCGACGCCGCGGTCATCCGGCGCAAGCTTGCGGTGGGGAGCTTTGCCGCGCTGGTCGGCGACGAACGGCTGCCGCCGCTGATCGCCGATCTTGTCCGCGGCATGCTCGCGGAAGACCCCGAGCACCGGCCCCACCCCTCCCTGCTGCTCAGTCCTGTCACCGTCCGGACCCGCCGTCTCGCCGCGCGTCCCGCGCAACGGGCCCAGCGTCCGCTTGTTATCGGCGAGACGGAGGCATGGGATGCGAGAACCCTGGCCTATGCGCTGGCGGCGGAGCCGGATCCTGGGGGACAGGCGCTGCATGGCGGCGCTGTGGTCCACTGGCTGAGGCGCGGGCTGGGCGACAGCACCCTGGCCGCCCGTGTTGAAGATGCTGTCCGGCACAGGCAGGCGGGTGCGGACGACGGACAGCGCAGCTCCGCTGCCGCGGCCGCGGCAATGCGCGCCATTGCCCTTCTTGATCCGTTGGCCCCGCTCGTCTGGCGGAGCACCGCGCTCTGGCCTGACGGACTCGGGACTGCGCTGGCCGACGCGCAGGCGGGCGACCAGGCGGTGATTGGCGCACTGACCGAGATGACCAATCTGGAGGCTGCCGGAAGCTGGGAGTCGGTCCGTCCCGAGCGCAGCGATGCCGGCACGCTGCGGTCAGCGGCGCGTGCGCAGCGGGCGTGGCTGCTGGGCCACAATGCCGGCGGGCTGGCACGGCTGACATACTCGCTGAACCCGCTGCTCCCCTGCGCCAGCCCGCTGCTGGCTGGCTGCTGGGTGGCCGGGCTGGCCGATCTGCCGGCGGCGCTCGAAGCGGCGTCCTGGAAGGTTGACAGGAAGAACGTGGCGCCGCTCGACGGGCCTACCGTCGACTTCATCGCAGCGCGCAGCGAGCGGCGGCTTGACGTGCAGGATGCCGCCGACGCGCGCGAGGCGGGCGCCGGCACACAATTTGGCGCGGCGCATCTCCGGCTCCTCGTGCATCTGCAGGCCAGGCACCATGCGGCGCCTTTGCCCGGGCTCGCAGCCTGGGTGGCGGCCCAGTCGGACCCGATGATCGGCGGATGGGAAAGCCGCAGCCGCCGCGCTGCGATTGCCGGGCATCTGCTGGAGATCGCGCAGACGGGGTACCTGGCGCCCATGCTTTCGGTGATCGAAGACCCGCGGGGACGCATTGACGACTCAGCCGCGGCGCAGCGCGCCGCGGCTGAGATGGCAGGAATTGAAGCTGAGCTGGCGGAAATCGCCTCCGGCGGTCCGGCGCGGGCAGACGCCGCGATCCGTTTTGGCCAGGAGATCGCCGCCGGGATAGGGCTCACCGCTCTTGCCGCCGTGCTCGTGGCCGCGGCATTGGGCTGAAGCGCATGGGCAAGCGCTCACGCGAACCGCGACGGGCAGCCGCGCCAGCAGGGCGCCAGCATTCACTCGCCTGGCTGCAGGGGCTGGTTGTCGGCGCGTTGGTTACGCTGGCGACAGCGGATGCACTGCTTCTCGCAGCGCTGCTCGCGCCGGCCATCGTTGCGTTCGTCATCGACCGGGCGCCTGGACGTCCGGTTGCCCGGTCCGTGGCCCTGTGCGGCATGGCCGCGTGCGTTGGTCCGGAACTGGCCCTGTGGGGGTCCGGCCACGACCTGGCGACAGCCACCGGGCTGCTGGCGGACCTGTGGACCGTCGGTGTCGCCTGGACCGCATGCGCCGCCGGATGGCTCGTCGCCGAACTGGCGCCGGTCGCCATGCGGGCGGTGCTGGATGCGCTCGGCCTCGCCCGCGCTGCCAGGCTCAGGGCGCGGCTGGCCAGGCTCGCGGAGGAATGGGGACCGCCGGGCCAGTAACCGGCCGGTGCCGGGCCGGATTGCCGCCGGACAAGCCGGTAACGGAATCTGCGCGGAAACCCGACAGATCGGCGAGACGGCCTGTGGCGGCGCGGGTGCCTCCGGCTTCAAATCTCCGTGGCCAGCCGCCGGTTGCCGTGGCCGCATCGCGAAGGCAAAACTGCCTGCGGATCGCGAAAGGCCATGCCGGATGGTTCAGGAACCGCCGCCCTTCAGCCGCGTGCCGCCACTGGCATCCGGGCACGCATCCTGGCTGTCGGCTGGCGGCGTTGGCGCGGGTCCTTAACGGGTCGTGCGATATCGTCTAGATTTGAAGCCGACCATGACAAAAACCTCTGGGATCAGAGCCATGAGGCACCAGCCAACAAACACCTGCGATTACGAACTCGATGTCACCGTTGGCGACATCGACGAAATGGGCCACGTCAACAATGCCGTCTACCTGACGTGGGTGCAGGCGGCCGTGCTTTGCCATTGGCGCCGCTTCGCCCCGAAAGATGTGGCTGACGCACGTCTCTGGGTCGCCCTGAAGCACGAAATCAGCTATTTGCACCCCGCGTTTCTCAACGACCATGTCGTTGTCAGGGCGGCGCTGCAAAAGCAGCTTGGCGCACGGGCCTTCTATCGGACGGCAATCAATCGCGGCGGGGATGTCCTGGCGGAGGTTGAGAGCTGCTGGTGCTGCCTGGATTCGGTCACGAGGAAGCCTGTCCGCCTCACCAGGGATATCGTTGCGCGCTTTCTTCCCGCAGAGGCGACGCACCACACCTGATGGGCGGGGCGATACGCGGAAAGCGGCCCTGATCCGGCCGGTTGGGGACCGTTGCGCGCCATTGGCCACCGCATATCGGCAGCATATCGGCCTGCATCCCCATGGCGACGCTGCGCTACCAGGCGGCCCGGCGACCGATGCCAGCCGCCTCCCGTGCCGTGCGGCGGGCGCCGTTGCCGCGCGAGCCATGCGATCCGGCAAGCCTCTTGCGGCACATCCGCCTGCCCATGCCGCCGTACGCCGCCGAAAAACGCCAAGCCACGCTTGATGGGACCCGGTCCTGGGTGTCGGCACCCCGTCGGCATGCTGGCGAAACCGACCGCCGACCACTGCGCGCGTCACTGTTGTACCGCAGCCGCGTCACATGACAACCTGCCCAGCCTGAACGAACCCGTCCGGGACAACCACGGTGCCGGAACAACCGCAGCGGGGCCTGCGTCGTGGCGCCAGCGGCTATTGAACGCTGGTGGACCGCCGGGGCGGGAGCCAGGCATTGCGATTTCGGCAGGTTGCAAAAAACAAACCCATCGAGACCTAGCAGTTAGGACATTGCGGCCGTCACGATGGCGCGTGGAGGCCGAATCGGGTGCCTGGCTGGCGACGCAATGCCGGCGGGCCAGGATGCCTTGTCGGCTGACGGCAATGTGATAATGACGGGGTCACAGCCGGGTCCAGGAGTGGAATGCCGCAGTCCATTGCCAGCGGCAAAGACGGGATCGTGGGCACAGTGGCGATCGCCGGATTTGGGGGCGGGGACGGGCTCCGCCCCCTCGTTCTTGATGCACACAGACCTGTACGCTACAGTTCCGCGATGCGATCATAATCCACGGTGGCCGGGGGGAATCAGTTGCAGTTTGCGTACAGCATTCTTTTGCGGGAGCTTGTGGGCGCCGGGGAGGTCGAGCCCGGAGACTGTGAGACGTTTCAGTTGGTTTGCCCCGCATGCCGCGAGCCGGTGTTCAAAAAAACACGGGCCAGGACGGACGGCGGCATCTCGCATTTCCTGTCCCACTACCGAGCCGAAACCCCCGACGAGAAAGACTGCGAGCTGCGGGTCGATGCGATCAGCCGAGACCAGGCCGAGCGGTTCAGCATGCCGGGCCGGGGCCAGACCCTGGATGGCTTCATGTCCGTTTTGCGGGACGCCATCATCCGCGGCCAGGCGTTCACGCAGCCGCCCGGAGAATATGCGAAATCGGTCAACAGGCTGTTGGCGCATCCGGCTTTCGATCAGTTTGCCGGCTATGCCAGGGAGGCCGTCCGGGTGATCCCGAAGCTGCCGGATCCCCGCAGGACTGTGTCTGACATGCTCGCCGGTTTTCCGCGATTCGCGGACCGGTCGCCGTTCTGGCACAGGAGGCAGGCGAGCTACGTGCTCGATGTCCTGGGACATCTGACGGCGCCCCAGGTGCGGCAGAACCTGCGGGTGCTCGCAGCCGCGGCATACCTGAGCATTGGCCTGTCCGCCTCCAGCTACCGGAGCAGGCTGGCGGCGCTGCCGACGGACAGCGGGAGCGGCGGTGAAGCGGCCGTCAACCTCATCGAGGCACTCGTCAAAGGACGGTCGGAGCCAGCCATGCACCGGCTGAACCTGCGCTGGTCCGGAGCCGGCAAGGCCGCGACCAGGGAGGAGGCGGCGGACCGCATGGCGGCGGTCCAGGTGGCCATCGTCGGCGAACTCGCCGGTCCGATTGTTGGCATACTGGCCGCCGTGCCGTTCCCTGACCTCGCCCGCGACCGCAATGCTGTCATGCCGGATGCCGACGGTCTGGAGGCATTGCAGGCGCTGATGGGGAAGTTGTTCGGGGAGATGCGGCGTGGGGTAGGCATGCCAGGGGGAACGCTGGCAGACGGTGAACAGGGTCCGCGCGGCGGGGACACGCCGTGACCCGCGGGAGCATGTCCAGGGAGCGCATTGGCCGGTTTGTGATCCCGATGGATGGCACGCCCGCATTCGCGCTGGTGGCCACGTGGACGCCCGGGTTCCAAATGCCGGGTTTCGAAGACTGGCGGTCGAGCGCGCCGTCGGTAGACTGCGCCACGGAATGCCCCAAATGCGGGGGTTCGAAGACATGAGGTGCCCGCGCCCACAGCACCGACGAGCCACTGCATGCCTCCAAGTGCGGGGGTTCCGAAAAACGGTGCCAGGCTGGCGTTGGTCTGGCCAAATACTGGCCGCCGCCTGTTGATGCATGCAGCTTTCCCGGCTATTGAAACCGCATGCCGGACATCCTTTACCACGTCACGCAGACCTGGAGGCTGAAGCGTATCCTCGCCGATGGCCTGGTGCCGCAGATTGGACCGCGGTCACGCCGGGCCAGGGAGCGGGAACCAGCGGTCTATTTCTTCGCGTCGGCCGGGGCGATCGGGAACGCCGTGGCCAATTGGGTCCTGGAAGAGTTCTCCGAGGACGCCAGGCTGTCGGTCCTCTGTGTCGAATTGCCCTCCGAATTTCCAGTGCACTCCGCCGTGGGGTGGGAGCGCCACGTTTTCACGGTGGTGCCGCCCGGCTGCCTGCGGGTGATGACCAGGGACATCTGGTCCGCAACCGGCTATGGATTTCTCGGAGAAAAGGAGAATGCGGTCGGCCCGGGGGCGCCATGACGCACATGGGCGCCGCGTCACGCTGTCAACTCCACGGCGCCAGGGCAATCCGATGAAATTGTTCTAGCCGATGGCCTCCATGAGAAAAGAGTCGCTCCTGGAGGCCAAATTCCGTCGCCGGCGCATGGAGACAGGTTCCGTTGACGGGTGCCGCGCCTCGTGTCTCCGGAGGAGATTGTAGGAGGCGTGGCACACGGGCGTGAGGTTTTCCGGGGCGCTCCCGGTGCGGACGCGCGACGCGTCCTCGTGAAACACGGAGTCGAGCACCCAGTGCAGGCTGTTCTCAATGGCCCAATGTCCGAGGACCAACATGGCCATGAGCATCGCCGGAAGTAACATGGATGATACGTAGAACCTGGTGTCCTTCTCGATTGTCACCTCGGTGCCGTCCGGGAGAATTTCGATGTTCTTCCCTGGCGGTTTTGGCTCCATCTTTTTCTTTCGCGCCTTGCTTTTCTATTTCGCTTTTCCAGCCGTGTTTCCCGGTCCCGGCGCGGCCACGCTGACCGCTGCCGCCGACTGCGCGGACGGGTCCGGTGTGCCGGAACTCCGTGCCGCGCCTTCCGGCGCCACCCCGTCCGCAGCTTCTGGCCCGGGCTCCGGATCGGGCGCGCGGGTGGTCTCGCGGATGCTCTCCACGACCACAACGCCCTTCATCCCGGGCCACCCGTGCCTTGCCTGCAGCCAGCCGGTGGCACCGATAACGGTGGTCTTCCGCGTCTCGATGCGCCCGTGCCCCTTCGTCACGGACGTGTGGACCGTCACCTCGGAATCCAGGTAATTCCTGGCTTTCTGCTCGGCGGCGAACAGCGCGACATCGTCGTGGAGACTCGAATGGTTGCCCTTCAGCGACATCACGTAGTCGGCTTTCCTCGCCACGATGCCCCTCGCGACGCTGCGCTGGCAACCCATCCTCCATGTCGACAAACCCGTCACCGTCCGAGACGGTCGATGCGACGGCCAGAAGAAGCAACTCGCCCAGCGGATACCGGACCTTTCCGGCCATCCGCGGGTCCTTCAACTCATTGAAATGTGCGAGAAAATTTGCGGCCACGCCGCCTGCGGCGGCCTCCGTGACAACTCCAACGCTTTCCACTGCTGCCCCTCCCGACGGGATGTGGCAGCAGTCATACTCACCGCCTGGCAACTTGACAAGGAAACGAGCCGACGCCCCGGCGGGGCATCATCGGAAGCGCGCCTGCTGAGCCGCACGACCCCAGGTGTACCTTTTTGGCCACACTTGGGGGACATTCCGAAAAAATTTCGTCGGATTGCCCTGCTTGCTGCCCGGAATGTGCTTGCCGCTGCTGCGTTTGCGGATTACCTTGCGCCCTCCGGGTTCAGCTCGCAGCCATGTTTCCTTGTTGTCCAGAATGTTGTCCGCGAGCCATGCCGTTGCCCTGGTCAGGGCGGTTCTGACGCCTGACCTGCTTCGCCCGGAATGGCGAGCCGGGTGGTCGCCGGAGAACCCTGCTTTCGGCCACTGCGCGGGCGCCTCGGAGGCGGTCTACTTTTTGCTCGGTGGACCGAAGGCTGGCATCAAGGCGTGGGTGGCGCGCGACAGCGACGGACGCACCCACTGGTGGCTACAGGATGCGCGGGGCGTCCGCATTGACCCGACTGCAGACCAGTACACGTCTGTCGGCCGCACGCCGCCCTACGAGCGCGGCTTGCCCGGCAGGCCTTGCGGCTTCCAGGGGCAGCGGCGGGACCCCGCAAACCGCTACGGGTTTGGCCGCAAGCCCAGCGGCCCTGCCGCAAGAATCCTTCAGCTCATCGAGTCCGCGCCATGACCCGGAAGCTCCCCTGCAAGGTTTTGCTGTCAGCCCAGGGAGGTTCCCGGGGCAACCTGGTGGCAATGCCCCGTCCACGGCGCCCAATTGCGTTGCCCAGGAGGCTGGGGTCCGCTATTGTCGCCCGGGAACATGCCCGCTGAGCCGGGGGACGGAACGTTGACATCAGGGCCAGACGTCGGCCGCGTCATGAGGATCGCGGAAGAGGCAAGGACATTCCTGGAGCCGCGCTGGGACGCCTGGCGGGTGCTGCGGGGACGCCCGGTGCCGCGGGGCGAGCGTCCGTCCCATGGGATGTGCCGGATGTCCGCATGCTTCCTGAAGCAGGCACTCGAATCCGAAATGCCCGATGATGGCTGGATGTGGGTCGGCGGCAGGCCGGAGCCGGGCGACGATATCGACCCGGACTACGGGGTACCCGGCGGCTTCCGGCCCACGCCGGGATCCGGCGACCTGGCCGCGGACGAGTGGTTCGCGCACTACTGGGTCGTCGACGACGAATTTTCCCTGGTCGCCGACATCACGGCAGACCAGTTCGGTGCGGACCCGGTCATTGTGGACTCCGACGCGGACTGGGACATGCGGCGGTGGCGGGACAATTTTGCGGAGGGTGTCGCGGACGGCCACATGCGCGATGTCGAGCACCTTGCAAGGCAGAGGCTGATTGAATGGGCCGCCGGCCACCCGCCGGGGTGGAGCGTGGCCCCTGATGCAGTCCCGGAATTGGATGGCACAGGGATGGCGGCGGCCTAGCGGCATCCGGAGCCCGCGCGAAAAATCGGAAAACGCGCAGGAGACGGCATCCCGCCTGGCGCCGGCAGGTGCGCGGTCGGCAAGGAATCCTTGCCACCACAGATGGATGGCACACGCCAGGAAGGAAAATCCCGGTATTATCCGGGGTCACGGCCGCGCGCCTCCCGCAGACCGCCGTCCAATCCTTGCCTGACAACGCGGCACGGACTTGGACGTTTTCCGGATGCAGCGGGCCGGGAGCCTGGGAATGAATCGAAATATTGGCTCAGGATAGCAATATATAGTGGCATGCGGCGGGACCGCCACACCATATGTTGCGTCGCAGCCACAGCGCGACCGATATTTTTCATGCTCCGACCGCAAGGCGGGCTCGACATGCCGCGGGACGCCTGCTAGAGGTTGCCCCACAAAGCCCGCATCCAGCCCGGTCGCCGCCGCGCTGGAACAGCGATTCGGCCGGAGCGGCAACCAGCAGGGCCCGTTGCATGATCGTCCGTTCCGTCCAACCGCGGAAGCCTCCAGCCCGCACCGCTTGCCGCCGCGCCACGCCGGGAGCGGCCATCAGTGTCACAGCCGCGCCGCATGCCAGGAACACACCGCGATGAACATCTTCACGCTGCCGCCCCATGTTCCGTTCCTGGATGCGGTTGCCGCCGAATGGCTCGCGCGGGACGGCGACCCGCTCAGCCTCGCCAGCGGACTGATCCTGCTGCCGACGCGGCGCGCCGCCCGTGCCCTGGCCGAGGCGTTCCTGCGCACCTCCGGGGGCCGTCCGCTGCTGCTGCCGCGCATCACGGCACTGGGGGCGCTGGACGAGGCGCCGCTCACGCTCGGCGGCGATCTTGACCTGCCGCCCGCTGTCGATTCCGCGAAACGCCTGGCGGCGCTTGCCAGGATGATCCTGGCAATGGGCGGTGCCGGGGGCGCGCCGCGCACCGCCGACCGGGCGTGGCTGCTGGCAGGGGATTTGGCGGCGCTGATGGACGAAGCGGAGCGCTCCGGCATCGACCTGGCCACGCGGCTGCCCGATGCCGCCGATCCGGCCTTTGCCGACCACTGGGCGCAGACACTGCGGTTCCTGCACATCGTCACGGAGGCATGGCCCGTCTGGCTGCGCGAACAGGGCCTGATGAATCCGGCCGCCCGCGAGGTCGCCATCCTGGACATGCAGGGGGCCGCCTGGGAGGCGGCGCCGCCGGAAGGACGCATCCTGGTGGCCGGGACAACCGGCGGAATCCCCGCGGTCGCCCGCCTGATGCGCGTGGTGGCGAACCTGCCGGGCGGCAGTGTGCTGCTGCCCGGGCTCGATACCGCGATGGATGCGGCGGTGTGGCAGGATACCGGCGACAGCCACCCGCAATCCGGCCTGCAGCGGCTGCTGAACGGAATGGGCGCGGCGCGCGGGGATGTCCGCCCGTGGCCCGCAGCGGTCGTCGCCGCCGTCCCGGAAAGCAGGCCCGCGCTGCTTGGACGCGCGCTGCTGCCCGGTGCGGCAATCGGGACATGGAGCATGCCGACGCCGATGGATACCGCCGGACTGTTCCGCCTGTCCCCCGCCGACCAGCAGGAGGAGGCCGCCGCGATCGCCATGATCCTGCGGGATGCGCTGGAAACGCGCGGCGCCCGCGCGGCCCTGGTCACGCCGGACCGCGACCTGGCCGGCCGTGTCGCGGCCGAGCTGCTGCGGTGGGGAGTGGTCGCGGACGACAGCGCCGGAGAACCGCTTGGCGACACGCCTCCCGCCGTCTTCCTGCGCCTGCTCGCGCAGGCGCTGTCCGAACAGCTTGCGCCGGTACCGCTGTTGGCCTTGCTGAAGCATCCGCTGGCCGCTGCCGGACTGTCCCCCGTCCGCTGCCGCGCGGCGGCGCGCGCGCTGGAAGTCGCCTGCCTGCGCGGGCCGCGCCCCGGGCCCGGCATCCAGGGTCTCCGCGGCGCACTCGGGACCGCGTCCGGAAAACCTGAGGCCGGCAAACATGAGGCGGCTGGGGATCTTCTCTGCCGTCTGGAGGCGTGTCTGGAGCCGGCGCTGCGGCCTGCCGCCGGGTTCGTGGCGCCGGCGGCGGCAATCGCAGCGCTCGTCGCCGCCGCGGAAGCGCTGGCCGCCACCGACACCGCGTCCGGCCCGGCCCGGCTGTGGTCGGGCGAGGAGGGAGAGGCTCTGGCCGCCCGGCTGGCCGCGGTGCAGGACGCCCTGCCAATGCTGCCGGACCAGCCGGGAACCGCCATCCCGGGCCTGCTCGATGCGGTGCTGCTGGGCGAGACCGTACACACCAGGCGGGCGCTGCGCGGCCGGCCCGGACACCATGCTGAGCATCCGCGCGTGTTCATCTGGGGGCTGCTGGAGGCGCGCCTGCAGACGGTGGAGGTTCTGGTGCTCGGCGGCCTGGCCGAGGGTGTCTGGCCACCCGCCGCCGATCCCGGCCCATGGCTGTCGCGGCCAATGCGCAAAACGGTCGGCCTGCCGTCGCCGGAGGAGGCCGTTGGCCAGGCGGCGCATGATTTCGTCTCGGCGGCCTGCGCCGCGCCTGCGGTCGTGCTCTCCTGTCCGGCGCGGCGCGACGGGGCTCCCGCCGTTCCGGCGCGCTGGCTGACACGGCTTGAGATGATGCTGCAGGGGCAGGGGGCCACCCTTCCGCACCATCCGGCGGCCGCGTGGGCGCGGGAAATCGACCAGCCAGCCGGTGGCCCGGTGCCAGCCGAGCCGCCGCGCCCGTGTCCGCCGCTGGAGATGCGCCCGCGCAAGCTGAGCGTAACCGAGGTCGAGACATGGCTGCGGGACCCATACTCCATCTATGCCAAACACATCCTGAAGCTGACGCCGCTGAAGCCATTGGACGAGGCGACCGACGCCGCGGATTACGGCATGCTGGTGCATGCGGGCCTGCACCTGTTCCTGGAGAAGCATGGCGCCAAGTGGCCGGCCAACGCCCTCCAGGAGCTGGAATCCGCATTGGCCACCGCGCTGCGGGACGGCAATCTCCGGAGCGCGCTCGCTGCCTGGTGGGCACCGCGGCTCGACCGGATCGCCGCCTGGGTCGCGGCGACCGAGATTGTCCGCCGCAGCGTGCATCCCCCCGTTGCGATCGCGGCGGAAGTGAAGGGTGATTGGACAATCCAGCGGCCCGGGCAGCGGCCGTTCCGCCTGACCGGGCGCGCCGACCGCATCGAGCGCCGCGAAGGCGGCAGTCTGGCAATCCTCGACTACAAGACCGGATCGCCGCCCAGCCAGGCCGAGGTCGACGGCGGCTACGCGCCCCAATTGCTGCTGGAAGCGGCGATGGCGGAAGACGGCGCGTTCGGCCAGGAGATGCGGGGCACGGCGGCCGAGCTCGTCTACTGGCACCTGACCGGTGGATTTCACGCCGGCGAGGAGGCGAAACTGTTCAGGGGCGATGCCGGCCGGATCGCGGAGGCGGTCCAGACGGCGCGGGAAAGCCTGATTGCCCTGATCGACGCCTATGATGATCCGGCCCGCTGTTACCTGTCACAGCCGCGCCCTGACCGGGCTCCGCGCTTCCCGGAATACGCCCAGCTCGCACGCGTTGCCGAGTGGTCCGTCGCAGGAGAAGAAGCTTGAACGCCCTGAACGAATCCCCGCGTGACCGCGCCTGCCGCGAGCAGCTCGCCGCGTCTGACCCCGCCGTGTCCGCTTTCGTCGCCGCCTCGGCCGGATCCGGCAAAACCAAGCTGCTGACCGACCGTCTGGTGCGCCTGATGCTCGCCGGCGCCGCGCCCGAGCGCATCCAGTGCCTGACATTCACCAAGGCCGCCGCCGCCGAGATGGCGGTGCGCCTGCAGCGGACCCTCGGCAAATGGGTGACCGCCAGCGATGCCGACCTCGACCGCGAACTCCAGGCCCTCGGCGCCACGGTTGACGATGCCGTGCGCCGCAAGGCGCGCGCGCTGTTCGCGGAGGTGCTCGACCTGCCCGGCGGCATGCGCATCGGCACGATCCATGCCTTCTGCCAGTCGCTGCTGCGGCGCTTCCCGCTGGAGGCGGCCCTTTCCCCGCACTTCCAGATCATCAGCGACCGCGACGCCGAAGACTCGATGACCGCGGCGCGCGAAGCCATGCTGGCGGATGCCGGCACGCCCGCCATGCGGGACGCATTGGAGACACTTGCCGGGCTCGCCTCGGCCGTGCAGTTCGGCAGTCATGTGGCCGCGCTCGGAAACGACCGCCCGAGGCTGGCGCGCGCGCTGGATTTGGGCCAGCGGCTCGGCGCCGTGCAGCGCCGGGTGCTCGGCGTCACCGCGGAGACCGCGGACGGCGTCCGTGCGGCGGCCGTGCGCTGGCCGGACGAGGACGGCCTGCTGTTCGCGGCCGGCCAGGTGGGCGCTGCCGCCAGCCCGAAAGTTGGCGAACGCGCCAGGCGCGTCGTGGACTGGCTGGACCTGTCCTCCGCCGATCGGCTTGAACACTGGGAGCAGTGGCGCGGGGAGTTCCTGACCGCGGAAGGCAAACCGCGCGCGCCGGGGGGGTTCGTCAACCAGAAGCTCGCCGACGCGCACCCGGAATGGCTCGACGCGTTCCTGGCGGAAGCGGCGCGCGTGTGCGCTGTCGATGACGGCATCAGGGCAGTCGGGGTGGCGCGGGTCTCGCAGGCGCTGGTCACCCTGGCCGCCCCGGTGCTCGAAGCCTACGCGGAGCGCAAGGAGGACTCCGGCCTGGTGGACTACGATGATCTGATCGGCCGCAGTTCCGCCCTGCTGGTGGATCCGGGCGCCGCCTGGGTGCTGTATAAGCTGGACGGCGGCCTGGACCATCTGCTGCTCGATGAGGTCCAGGACACCGCGCCGGCGCAGTGGGCCATCGCCCATGCGCTGACCGAAGAGTTCTTCGTGGGCAGTTCGGCCCGTGGCGACGGGCGCACCGTGTTCGCCGTCGGTGACCGCAAGCAGTCGATCTATTCGTTCCAGGGTGCCGACACGGGGGAATTCGACCGGTCGCGCAGCCTGCTCGCGCATCGCGTGCGCGCCGCCGGCAAGGAATGGCGCGACACCGGCCTCGATGTCTCCTTCCGCTCGACGCAGCCTGTGCTCGCGCTGGTCGATTCGGTGTTCGCCGATCCGGCGGCAGCCAGGGGAGTGGTGGAAGCGGGACAGGCGCTTGCCCACTACGCCGACCGGGCAGGCCACGCCGGAGCGGTCGAGCTGTGGCCGCTGACGCCGCGGGCCGATGCTGTTGACCCGTCGCCGGCCTGGCACGTGGCCGACCGCAACCAGGGCTTGCGCTCCGGCCCGCAGCGGCTGGCGGATGGGCTGGCCGACTGGATCCGGGATCAGACATCCGGCGCGGTGATGCTGGAAAGCCGCGGACGTCCGCTGGCGCCGGGCGACATCCTGGTGCTGCTGAGGCGCCGCAACCAGTTCGCACGCCAGCTGGTCAGTGCCCTGAAGGCGCGCGGCGTGCCGGTGGCCGGCCTGGACCGCCTGGTTCTGACCGAGCAGCCGGCGGTGCAGGATTTGATGGCACTGGGCGATGCCCTGCTGCTGCCGCAGGACGATCTGGCCTTCGCCTGCTTCCTGACCAGCCCGCTTGGCGGCGGCCTGGCCGATGAAAGCCTGATGGCGCTGTCGGCAGGCCGTCCCGGATCGCTTTGGGACAGTCTCCGCACGCGGGCCGCCGAACGTCAGGAATGGCAGACTGCCGCCGAATTCTTCGCGGCGCTGCTGCCGCGCGTGGACTTCGCTCCGCCCCACGCGCTGTTCGCAGAGGCCCTGGGGCCGCTCGGCGGCCGCGCGCGCCTGTTCGCCAGGCTTGGCCCCGAGGCGGCCGAACCGGTTGACGAGCTCCTCAACGCCGCCCTGTCCCATTCCGGCACGCATCCGCCGTCGCTCCAGGGGTTCCTGCACTGGCTGCGGCGCTCCGCCGCCGAGGTGAAGCGCGAGGCCGGGCAGGCTGGCGGACTGGTGCGCATCATGACCGTGCACGGCGCCAAGGGACTGCAGGCTCCCGTGGTCATCCTGCCGGACACCACCGCGATGCCGCCGGACGACGGCACGATCTTCTGGGTCGGTGACGACGCCACGCAGCGCCACGTCCCCCTGTGGTCGCCACGCAAGGAGATGCGCTGCGCCACCACGGACCGGCTGCGGGAAGCGGCCTCGGCGCGGCGGCTGGAGGAGCACAACCGCCTCCTTTACGTCGCCCTGACCAGGGCGGAGGACCGCCTGGTTGTCTGCGGCCTGCAACCCGGGAGAATCCTGGACGAAAAGTGCTGGTACAGCATGGTGGCCAGGGGCTTCGCCGGTCTGGCCGGCGCGGAAGCGGCGGAGTTCGGCCTGTGGGAAGGCGACGTGCTGCGCCTCGCGGCACCCCAGCGGACGTCGCCGGCTGCATCCGCCGCAAATCCGGTAGCCGCAGCCGTCAGGCTGCCGGACTGGGCCGGGCGCGCACCCGGCTGGATTCCCGCGCCGCCGTCCGCGGAGCCCGCCCGCCCTGAGCCGCTGGCTCCGAGCCGCCCGACGAATGCCGAACTGGGACCGGTGCCGGAAGCGGCTTCGCCGCTGGCGGAGCGGGCCGCCAGTCCGAACAGGTTCCTCCGCGGCAAGCTCATCCACGCACTCCTGCAGCACCTTCCGGCACTGCCGGAGACGAAACGCCTGGCCGCGGCAAAGGGATTCCTGGACCGCCCCGGCCACGGACTGCCACCCGGGGCGGCCGCGGCCATCGCCGCCGAGGTGATGGCGGTCTTCGGGCATCCGGATCTCGGTCCGCTGTTCGGCCCGGGCAGCCGGGCTGAAGTGCCGCTGACCGGCTATGTCGGCGGCACCGTCGTCGGCGGACTGGTCGACCGGCTGGCGGTGCTGCCGGACCGCGTGCTGGTCGCTGACTTCAAAACCAACCGCCGTCCGCCGATCGACCCTGCGGCAACGCCTGTCCTCTACCTTCGGCAGATGGCGGCCTACCGGGCCGTGCTGCGGGACATTTTCCCGGACCGGCCGATCCAGTGCGCCCTGGTGTGGACCAACGCCGCCCGCGTGACCATGCTGCCTGACGGACTGCTTGCCAGCCACGAGCCGGGCCATGCGCAGCGGATCGGCCCAACAGGCGACTGAGCAACCGGGACATCGGCGGCAATTCAAGCCGTTACCGCCGATGTCTAAAGTATATTGTCAGCTGTCGGCAGCCCGGCGGAATGCAGCCGAACGGCCTTCCCCGGCGAATTCCCGGACGCCGGCGGTTTGCGTCCCGGGCGTACGCCGGCCCCGTGTCAGGCCAGTCCGCCCAGCGCGAGCTGGAGCAGGGGGCCGGGCGGCCCGGCGACCCGCCGCCTGACCGTCCTCTGCCGGGCTTCCTCCGCCTTCTGCATCGCTCCCTCAGACTCGGTCCTGAGTCTCAGGAGTTCGTCCAGCATGCGGTCCACCGTCTGCCAGAGCGGCTCATTGCCATGCCGCTCCTGCATGACCAGGCGGTGGGCGGCGAGCGTCACGTTGAGCGTTCCGCGCGTGGTCTCCGGGCGTGGAGACCTCATCTGCACCAGTGCTTTCTCGACCTCCTCGAAAGGGACCTCCAGGAGTGCGGCGATCCGGTCCGGCTCAAGGCCCTCCCGGCGCATCCTGCGCGCTTTCGCCGCCTGTCCAGGGCTGAGCGCTATTCCAGGGCGCAGGCGCTGCGTTCTGGTTGACATCTCGCCGGCCCCTGAACCTGGTGGCTTGCCCTTGAACGCCACAACGGTCTCCCTTCAAGGTTAGGCTGAATGACTAATGGCAAGGTCCTGCCAAATCAAGATTTTCTGTTCCGTGCGCCGAAAAGCCGACGGACCGAATCTGACCCGCCGGATGGCCATGGCGGGACGCGTGGTGGCAGCGGTCAGACCGCAGCCTGCGGTCCGCCGGACGCCGGGGCGGCAGGCAGGCTGACATCCGCGGATGCTTCCCGCGCGGCGGGCGGCAGCATGACCGAGAGGAACGTTTCCGCGCACGCACGCCAGGAATACCGCTCCGCATGCGCCCGGCAGGCGGCCCGGTCACCCGTCAGCGCCTCCATCGCCGCAAGCCGCAGGTCGGCGTTCATGGCGCCGATTTTGCCTTCCGCGTCCGCCATCACGTCCTTGGGGCCAGTCACCGGGAAGGCGGCGACCGGGGTGCCGCAGGCCAGCGACTCGAGGATCACCAGGCCGAAGGTGTCGGTCAGGCTCGGAAACACGAACACGTCCGATCCGGCGTAGGCGCGCGCCAGCGCCTCGCCATAGAGCGGACCGGTGAAGAGCACGCCTGGATAGTCCCTTCTGAGGCGGGCAAGCTGCGGTCCGCCGCCCACCACCACCTTCGACCCAGGCAGGTCCAGGTCGAGGAAGGAGCGAATGTTCTTCTCCACGGCCATCCGTCCTATGTGGACGAAGACCGGGCGCGGCAGCCCCCAGTCTTCCCGCGGTTCCGGGGAGAACAGGTCGTGGTCAACGCCGGGCGACCAGGGCACGATGTTGCGAAAGCCGCGCGCCGCCAGATCCCCGCGCAGCGACCCGGTCGCCACCATGGTGGCCTCGGCGGTGCCGTGGAACCAGCGCATCCAGGCATAGGCCGGGCCGACCGGGATGCCGGTGCGCGCCCTGATGTATTCGGGGAACCGGGTGTGGAACGCGGTGGTGAACCGGAACCCCGTGCGCGTGGCCCAGCGCCGCGCGGCCAGGCCAAGCGGGCCTTCCGTGGCGATATGCAGCGCGTCCGGCCGGAAGGCTTCGATCATCCGGGTCAGGCACCGCTCCGGCAGCAGCGAGAGCGCGATGTCGGGATAGGTCGGGCAGGGGACCGACCTGAACAGGTCCGGTCCGATCACGTCCACCGCGTGTCCCATCTCCTGGAGTTCATCGGCCACGGCTCCGATGGTGCGGACGACTCCGTTCATCTGCGGGGTCCACGCATCCGTGACGATCAGGATGCGGCGGGATGGCCGGCCATCTGCCGGACACGCTCCGCTGCCGCGTGTCCGCCCGTGGCGGACACCGTCGGCCATCCACGGGTTCCGCCAGCCGTCGCCACCCTCTCCGGCGCGGCGCCGCTTCCCCGTCAGCAGCCTGCCAATCATCGCCATTATTTTGGCCCTCCTGGCGTGGGGAATGCGGCAACGGCGCCGCTCGACGGCGGCCTGGCAAGTGCAGGATCAGAAAGCCGGCCCGCGGCGGAGCATGGCGGCCAGATCGTCCATCGCCCTGACCTGACGTCGTGCCAATTCCCGTCGCCAGAAAAATCTGGTCTGGCGGCAGGCACACGGGGAGTGCCCTGCGCGCCAATGACCTGCCCGCTCCCTACTGGAGCATGGAAAAGGGCTGGCACCACGCCTGAGCGGCAACTCCGCTGGGGACCCGGGATAGTCGGGGAGCGCCGGAAAGTCACGGTGACCTGACCCGGTGACTCAGATGCCTCGTGGGCAAGGGCTAACGTGTTCATCGACCATGTCGCCAAGACCGGCTGCGCGCAGTTGGTCGAATGAGACGATGGTGGCTCCGGGGTCGACGTCAACGCCGACAACCTCCAACAGGTCCATGTCGGTCCACCTGTCAACGACATCGGACGCCTGCTCGCGGGTCTCGAAGACCGTCGCCCAGCGAGCGTTGTCCGGCGGGCTCGAAAGTCCCGTGCCTTTCGAGAACACACACACACCGTTCGGCATCGGGCTAACAAGCACACCGAGATCTGGGTGCGTGATGACGAACTTCATGGCCAGAACTCCAATTGCTGTGAGAAGTTACCAGGGCAACGCGCAAGAGTCACTGGCCATCCGATCGGATGGTGATCGGATGAACAACGACCCATCCCAGGCTGTTCTGCTCTCACCTGCGGCGGGGCGCCGCTGGACGAAATTTGCCGCCACACCGATCGGGGAAACAGCCGCCGCCCGATGCCTGCCGGACCGCATCCCGACGCTCACGTCATCATGTTCGATTTTTCAGGCCGTCCCGGAGGATAGCCCCTACTGGCATCAAGTGCAGCGCCACCGGAATCCGGGCGCCACTCCGCTTGTCCACGGATGGCATCGGTCGGTCCGGGACAGGTTGCCGAACCGGGCCTTCTTGGCGATATGCAGCGCGTCCGGCGGGAAGGCTTCGATCATCCGGGTCAGGCGCCGCTACCCCGTGGTCCAATGGTGCGCGAATCGGAGGATACCCCAAGACATCCTCCGACCGTCTCCCCGTCAGTTCTGCAGGCAGGCCGACTGCGCGACGGGCAGCGCGGGCGGCGGGAGCACGTCGGGCGGCTCCTCCCACTCGATGGCTTCCGGCCGCCGCACCAGCGCCTGCCAGATGACCTCGTCCAGGCCGGACACCGGCACGATTTTCAGGTGCTTCCTGATATTGCCCGGGATTTCCGCGAGATCCTTCTCGTTGTCCCTGGGGATGAACACCGTGGTGATCCCGCCGCGGGCCGCCGCCAGCAGCTTCTCCTTCAGGCCGCCCACCGGCAGGACGCGCCCGCGCAGCGTGATTTCGCCTGTCATCGCGACGTCGCGGCGAACCGGAATGCCCGTCAGCACCGAGACGATGGAGGTGGCCATGGCGACGCCGGCGGACGGCCCGTCCTTCGGGGTGCCGCCATCCGGCACATGCACGTGGATGTCGCGCTTGCCGAACAGTGTCGGCTTGATGCCGAACCTGACCGAGCGGCTGAGCACGCAGCTGAGCGCGGCGGCGACGCTCTCCTGCATCACTTCGCCGAGCTTCCCGGTCTGCCTGATCTTGCCCTTGCCGGGCAGAAGAACGCTTTCGATCGTCAGGATATCGCCGCCCGCCTCCGTCCACGCGAGTCCATTGACCACCCCGACCATGTCCCGCGCCTCGGTTTCGCCGAAGCTGAAGCGGCGGACGCCGGCGTAGGTTCCCAGGTTCGCGGCGCTGAACTCAAGCTTCGCGGCCTTGCCGGTGACGATCTCCTTCACCGCCTTGCGGGCGAGGCCCGCGATCTCCCGTTCAAGGCTCCGGACTCCCGCTTCCCTCGTGTAGTAGCGGATCAGGTCACGCAGCGCGCCATCCTGGACATGCCATTCTCCGGCCCTGAGCCCGTTCGCTTCCGCCTGCTTGCCGAGAAGGTGGCGCCTCGCGATCTCCATCTTCTCATCCTCGGTGTACCCCGCGATGCGGATGATCTCCATGCGGTCGAGCAGCGCCTGCGGCATGTTCAGGCTGTTCGCCGTGGTGACGAACATCACGTCCGACAGGTCGTAATCGACCTCCAGGAAGTGGTCGCTGAAGGTGGCGTTCTGTTCCGGGTCAAGCACCTCGAGCAGCGCCGACGACGGGTCGCCGCGGTGGCCATCCCCCAGCTTGTCAATCTCGTCCAGCAGAAACAGCGGGTTGGAGGTCTTTGCCTTCTTCATGCCCTGGAGAATCTTGCCCGGCATCGAGCCGACATAGGTGCGGCGGTGGCCGCGGATCTCCGCCTCGTCCGTGACGCCGCCCAGGGACATGCGCACGAAGCCGCGTCCGGTTGCCCGGGCGATGGATTTGCCGAGCGAGGTCTTGCCCACGCCGGGCGGCCCGACCAGGCACAGGATCGGGCCGCGCACCTTGGGGCTGCGCGCCTGCACGGCGATGTATTCGGCGATCCGCTCCTTCACCTTGCCGAGACCGTAATGGTCAGCGTCAAGGATCGCTTCCGCCGCCGTCACGTCAGTGCGGATTTTCGTGTGCTTTTTCCACGGCAGGGACAGCATCCAGTCGAGGTAGTTGCGGCTCACCGCCGCCTCGGGGCTCGACGGAGGGGTGGCCCGCAGCTTCTTCAGTTCCGACCGCGCCTTGTCCGCGGCCTCCTTCGTCAGGCGGGTCTTCCCGATACGGTCTTCCAGTTCGGCGTTCGGGTCCTTGCCGCCATCCCCGTCGCCAAGCTCTTTCTGAATCGCCTTCATCTGCTCGTTCAGGAAGTAATGGCGCTGCGTCTTCTCCACCTGTTGCTTGACGCTGGCCTTGATGCGACTCTCCGCCTGCTGCACGCCGGCCGCCGCTTCCATGTGGCCCAGCACGCGCTCCAGCCGCTGGGCGACCCCGGGGGTTTCCAGCAGCTCCTGTTTGGCGGCGGTTGGCACGCCCAGATGGCAGGCCACCGCGTCGGCGAGCTTCGACGGGTCGGTGATCTGGCCGACTGTGGCCGCGGCGCCGGGGACTTCCTTAAAATGCCGCGCGGCCGCAGCCGCCACCGCGCGGACCAGCGCCTCGACTTCCTGCGGCTCGCCGGGAAGGTCGGGCATCTCTTCCGCATATGCCTGCAGGAAGCCGGCATCCTCCGTGAAGCCCGCGATCCTGGCACGCCTGACGCCCTCGACCAGGACTTTCACCGTGCCATCGGGCAGCTTGAGCATCTGCAGGACGGAAGCCATGGTGCCGGTGCGGTACATTTCCGCGGGGGACGGCTCTTCCTCCGCAGCGCTCTTCTGTGCGGCGAGCAGGATCTGGCTGTTGGCGGCCACCGCCGCCTCCAGCGCCAGGACGGATTTCCCGCGGCCGACGAACAGCGGCACGATCATTCCAGGGAACATGACAATGTCGCGCAGCGGCAGCACCGCGGACAGGGTGTCAGGTCCGGCGTGCGGCTTGCCTGCTGCGGACTTTGCTGGTTTGGTCAATGGCTCGTTCCTTCAGGACGCGCCTGGGCCGTGCGCATGCCGGATGCGGCATGGCGCGGCGGGCGCGTGTTGGTGGGTCGGCATGGCAGCAGCCGCAGCCGGGCATGGGGCCCGTGTCAGGCAGGCTGGCATGCCCCCCGCGGTTGCGCGGCGGACGCAGGGCACTGATCAGGCGGAGGCGGCCTGCGCTTTGCCATACAGGTAGAGGGGCGCCGCACGGGACTCGGCCACCTCGCCGTTGATCACGACCTCTTCGACCCCGGCCAGGCCGGGCAGTTCGAACATGGTCTCAAGCAGGATGGACTCCATGATTGACCGCAGGCCCCGCGCGCCGGTCCGGCGCTTGATCGCCCGCGTCGAGACGGAGCGTAGCGCCTCATCGGTAAACGAAAGCTTTACTCCCTCCATCCCGAACAGATGCCCGTACTGCTTCACCAGGGCGTTTTTCGGCTTGGTCAGGATCTCCAGCAGCGCGGCTTCGTCCAGGTCCTCCAGCGTGGCAACCACCGGCAGGCGGCCAATCATCTCTGGGATAAGGCCGAACTTCAGCAGATCCTCGGGTTCCAGATCGCGCAGGACCTCGCCGGTCCGCCGCTCGTCACTGTCACGGACCTCGGCTCCGAAGCCGATGCCGGAGCCCTTGCCCCGGGCGGAGATGACCTTTTCCAGGCCGGAGAACGCGCCGCCGCAGATGAACAGGATGTTGGACGTGTCGACCTGGAGGAACTCCTGCTGCGGGTGCTTGCGTCCGCCCTGCGGCGGCACCGAGGCCACGGTGCCCTCGATGAGCTTGAGCAGCGCCTGCTGCACGCCCTCGCCGGAGACGTCACGGGTGAGCGAAGGGTTGTCGGATTTCCGCGCGATCTTGTCGATTTCGTCGATGTAGACGATGCCGGTCTGCGCCCGCTCGACATTGTAATCGGACGCCTGGAGCAGCTTCAGGATGATGTTCTCGACATCCTCGCCGACATAGCCGGCCTCGGTCAGGGTTGTGGCGTCAGCCATGGTGAACGGCACGTTCAGGATGCGCGCCAGCGTCTGCGCCAGCAGCGTCTTGCCGGATCCGGTCGGGCCGACCAGCAGGATGTTGGACTTGGCGATCTCGACGTCGCCGTCCTTCTTCACGTGCGCCAGCCGCTTGTAGTGGTTGTGGACGGCGACCGAGAGCACCTTTTTCGCGTGGCCCTGGCCGATCACGTAGTCATCCAGGACCGTGCAGATCTCGCGGGGTGTCGGCACGCCTGCGCCCTTCTTCAGCGGATTCCCGGCTTTCTCCTCGCGGATGATGTCGGTGCACAGGTCGACGCACTCGTCGCAGATGAATACGGTCGGCCCGGCGATGAGCTTGCGCACGTCGTTCTGTGACTTGCCGCAGAACGAGCAGTGCAGAAGCGGCTTCTGGTCGCCGGATTTTGTCATAGTACACCCGCATTCCCGTAGGTTGAGCGGCCAATGTAGGCGCTGCCGGCACCGGAAAACAAGCACTAACCACGGATGGCAGCCAGACCGCCAGCGGCGGCGCTGACCCGGCCGCTGGTGCCCCGGGTCATGGCGGCCGCAACGATGCCATAAGGCAGCGGAAAAGCCGGCCCGAAAGATTTTCCGCGCGGCCGCAGCCCGCAGTCTCCGGCAAACCCGCGGGCTGCCGGAACAGGGAAGGCGATTGCTTGCTGGCGTGGTGCCAGTCACAGGCGGTGTCACGGCATGCCGGCTCCGGCCGTGGCGCCGCTGGATCCCAGGCGGGGCGCGGCGTCTTCCTTGCGGCGGACGTCCGGGGCCATCCCATGTGGCAAGGAAACGTGGTCGCTTTTCCTGTGATCCGCCGCCTGCCCACGCTGCCGTGGCCAGGAAGGCGCCGCCTGGAGCCCGTGCCACCCGGCGGAAACCGCCCCGGACAGACCGCTGGCAGTCGCCCTGCGTTTCGGCGGAACGGCGCATGGACGGAAAGCCATTGTCCCGGGGAGGCGCCGGATGGCATAGTGCCGGGCATGCACCACAGGAGCGACTCCATGCCTTCCGCGCCGCCAGCCGCACGCCCGCCGAAGCTCATCGTGTTCAGCGGAGCGGGGATCTCCGCGGAAAGCGGACTCCAGACCTTCCGGGGCTCCGGCGGCCTTTGGGAGAACCATGACCTGAACGAGGTTTGCAACTACCAGACCTGGAAGGCCAATGCCGCACTGGTCCACCGGTTCTACAACGAAAGGCGGACCCAACTGCGGAGCGTCGAGCCGAATTCCGCGCACACCAGGATCGCGCAGTGGCAACTGGCGGGGCACGCCGATGTCATCACCGCGAATGTCGATGATCTCCTCGAGCGCGCCGGGTGCGGGGATGTCCTGCACGTCCACGGGCGCCTGACGGGCATGCTGTGCACTGCCTGCGGCAACCGCTGGGATGTCGGATATGCGCCATGGGACCCCGCAACCGACAGGTGCACCCGCGAGCGGTGCGCGTCCAGGAAGGGGGTAAAGCCCGATGTCGTGTTCTTCGGTGAGATTGCGCCGGCCTACGCGGACATGTACCGCGCATTCGGCTCGCTGCGGCCCGGCGACGCGGTCCTGGCCATCGGGACGAGTCTCGCGGTGGTCCGCGTGCACGAGATGCTGCGTGAGGCCGCTCCGGGCGTGACAGCCATCCTGAATGTGCTGAACCTCGAAGACATCCAGGCGGATGCCGTCTCCGTCGGGAGGGCGTTCAGGCACATCCTCGTAAGCCCGGCGAGCGAGGCCGTAAAGCGGGTGGAGGAAATCCTGCCCTGGCTGCAGACCGGCGCTGCCGTGGATTTCCAGCGGACCGGCACCTGACAGGCCGGGAGCCGTCCGCCCCGGTGAAGGTTCCCGGTAAGGTTGGCACCGCTTCCGACCCGGCTTGCGGTCAGGGAGCCGTTTGCGGCCATCGCCCGCGGACGGCTCCCTGCGCGGTTGCCGCAGCTTGACGGACCGACAGGCCGCAGCTACGTTCCAGCAGCTTCGCAGCGGCGGTCCCCCGGCCCGAAAGGGCATGGTTGCCGGGATAATGCGGAGCGACCGAAACCGCCCTTTCCGGGGACTCTGGGTTTCGGGGAAGCCGGGGAACCCCGATGGCGGCCTTGGCCGTTTCCCACGAGTCCTGATGTGGAAGGACCCGCGGATGACCGCGCAATTCACCGGAGACCGCCTGGAGAAGGCGCGCGTCAGATTCGCAGGCCGCATGGCCCGCAATGGCGTCACGCTGGCCGGGCCGCTGGCCAGGCAGGTGACAGACATCGCGAACGCCGCAGCCGATCGGCCGGCCGTAGTGGCGGCGGCGGGCGGGATCACGGCGCTCCTCGCCGATGCTGGATCTCCGGCCTCCAAGGACCTCGTTCTGGAAGCCATGGCCTGCTTCCACGGGCACCCGAACTGGGACAGCCTGTCGGCGCAATTGCCGCGGCCGGGAGCAGGCGAAACCGCGCCAGCTCCCGGCCGGGGCTCTGGGCCGACAGGCCATGGGAGCGTGGCGAATTGCCGTTCGGCCTGCGCTGGGACCAGGTGCACAGCATCCTTGATGAGGACCGCAAGCTCACCCATCAACAGTGCATGGCTGAACCGCGAAGGCGATTATCTCGGTTTCGGCGACCTCAGCCGGAACGACATGGTCCGAATCGCCCTCGGCATCGAGCCCGGCGAGCTGTTCGTCGTGCTGCCCGATGCGCCGGGGCAACGCGGGATGGCCGCCCGCGTCAGAGGTTCGATGCCGGCGTGCCGGCCCATCGCCTGCAAACCCGGCACGGGCGGCAGGACGCAAGGAAAGCCTGCCGTACGCCTGTCCAGTGTCAACCTGCCGGAGGCGTTCGCGCATCGGGTGTGGCAGTCCCTCCCGAACCGAAGGTCAACGGCTGAATTCCGGTGATGCCGTCCGATCCGTTGGGCCCCGGCACGGCGCCGTCCCGCCGTTTTCCAGTGCCGGAATGTCACCGGTCCGGCGCGGTTCTCCTTGATCGGATGGCAAGGCAGCATCGGGTCAGGCGCCGGAAGTTTCCAGCCCCTTGGCGGCGGTCCTGCGGCGGCGGACCCTTAGCACGCGGTTAACGAAATGCCGATAGGGTTGCCTGCATGGGCACAGATGACAAGAAGCAGAGGCTGGCTGGCAAGAGCGGCCGCAAGGTCATCATCATCACGGATGAGGTCGTCGCGGAAGGCCATCATGGCGGCGCCTGGAAGGTTGCCTATGCCGATTTCGTCACCGCGATGATGGCATTCTTCCTGCTGATGTGGCTGATCAACGCCACGACAGAAGCGCAGCGCCAGGGCATGGCCGACTTTTTCAGCCCGAACAATCCGCTGAGCCACCAGTCATCCGGCACGGGCAAGCCGCTCGGCGGGAAAGCAGCCATGGACAAGGGCGAGATGGTGTCGGACCGCGGCTCGGTCGAGGTGACACCCGGCAACAGTCCGCCGACAGACCCGGCGGACGGGAATGATGTTGATTCCGCGCTGGAGTCCCCGTCCCGGGATCAGGGAACGGTGGAGGCCCAGCTGGCCAGTGCGGCGCCCGTTGCCGGCGTCAATGCCTCCGGGGCGGCGACCGCCCAGGCGCTGGCCCGCGCCGAACGCCAGGCGTTCGGCCAGGCGGCGCGGCAAATCCGCAATGTGGTCGGCGGCGATCCGGCTCTGGCCACCCTGGCGCGGCAGCTGCGGATCGACATGACCCCCGAGGGGCTGCGCATCCAGATCCTGGACGATGACCGCCAGCCGATGTTTCCGACCGGATCGGCCACCCCCAATGACCAGGCCCGCCTCCTGCTGCAGAAGATTTCCGCGGTGCTGGGCCGGCTGCCGGAAGGCATCTCGATTGCGGGCCACACCGATGCGGCACCCTTCCAGGGGCCGGGGCGGACCAACTGGGATCTGTCCGCGGATCGGGCGAATGCCACCCGCCGCCTGCTGGTTGACGCAGGCCTGCCTGATGCACGCATCCGCACGGTCATCGGGCATGCGGCCCGCGATCCCCTGATCCCGGGCGATCCGATGGCCGCCGCCAACCGGAGGATTGCCATTGTGGTGCTGAGGGCACACCCGGCGATGTCAGACGGCGCGCGTCCGTCATGATGACCGCTCCGCCGGGAGGCGAGCCGCCATTTGGCTGGGGCGGGCATGGTGGCCGGCGTCCACAACATGGCCGGGACCGATCCGGCTGTGGACGGTGGATTGGCAAGGACCGGCGGCTGCCTGGCCACCAGCCTCGCCGAACCAGGCGCGGCAATGGAGACGAAGCGAGATGAACCAGGGTGATCCGTTGGAGCCGCTCGGCCGGATGCGGCGGATGGCGCTCGACCAGGCCAGGACAGACTTGGCTGACAGCCTGCGTGCCGAAGAGCATGCGGCGGCGGCCCTTGCCCGCATTGTGGAAGCCATCCGCCGCGAGACCGGGATCGCCTGCAGCGTGGACGGCAGCGACGCCCTGGTCGAGCGTTTCGGCCGCTGGCTGCGCGGAGCCAGGGTCAGCGAGGGGGACGCCACGGCAGCGCGGGACGCGGCTGAACAGGCCACAGCCCACGCGCGGCGGGTGCTGGGCGCGGCGCGTGCCGCGGCGCGTGCCGCCGAGCGGCGTGGCGAGCCGGACTCCCGGCCTTCGTAGCTGAACGGGGGCGGCCCGGTCACGGGGATTGACCGGGCCGCATTCGATGCCACCCCGAAATCGTAGCCGAACGCGTGGCTCAGCCTCGCCCGGGCAGAGCCGTCAGGTCAGGGGAAGCGGCGACGCCGCGGGATTGCCCCGGCGAGGTCATCCCAGCCTTCCGGCCGGCGTTCCGGGCCGCGCTTACCCCTGGCCTTCGGACCGCCAGGGGATCAAGGTGATCTCTGCCTGCGGCAGATGCTCCGCGGTTCCCTTGATGAATGCCGAGCTCATGTCGATGCACACCTCGGCGACCGCCGCCGGATCGCCGCCATGCGCCGTCAGGTCTTCGGCAAAGGCACCGACTGTGGCTGAGTCCTTGCCATCAGCCACGAACAGCACCTTCTTAAGGTCCAGGTCGACGAACAGCGACACGAAGGCCTCCTCCCCGTTGGCGGAGGTCTCGTCGAACGCGGCCCGGCAGAGGCCGCTGTGGTCATCGGCGGATCCGTCCGGATGTGGTGGTGCCATGGCCGTTTGCCTTTGAGAAGCTCCTGTGGGAAGTTTCTTCACTATGCACCGAATCCGAGTCCTCTACGATCCCCGCCAGCAGGCGGATGGGAACACATCATTTTCCCCGAGTGCGTCCAAGCCCGCACGGGCAGTCGCCTCCTGGCTGGGTGCCGGCCTGCCGATCGATATCCTGTCATTCGACCCGGCGCCCATCTCCCTGCTGCGCAGGGTACATGATCCCGCCTATGTGGACGGCGTATTGTCGTGCGGGCGCGTCAATGGTTTCCAAAACCGGAATCCGGCCGTCGCATCCTCGCTGCCATGGACGGTCGGCAGCATGATCGCGGCCGCCCGTGAGGCGCTTTCCAACATGCGCGTCGCCTGCTCGCCGACCAGCGGGTTCCATCACGCCGAACGCCTTGGCGGCGGCGATTTTTGCACCTTCAACGGACTGATTGCCGCCGTCGTGGCGGTCCTGGACGACGGCTTCGATCGCAAAGTCGGCATCATCGACCTCGATGCGCACTGGGCCAACGGCACGGTCGACATCCTCGCCGCCATGCCGGATGTCGCCGCGCGCGTCGAACACTTTAATTTCGGCGGAGACGTCCGGGATCGGACCCCGCAGGGCATCCGCGCCTGGATGCAAGAGTTGCCCTGGATCGTGGACGGCATCGCGTCGCGCTGCGGCCTTGTCATCTTCCAGGCGGGGGCGGACCCGCACGTGAGCGACCCGCTCGGCGGCTTCATGACTTCCGCCGAGATGCGGGAGCGGGACCGCATCGTGTTCCGGACCTGCGCACGGCGGCGGGTGCCGATAGCGTGGAATTTGGCAGGCGGCTACCAGGAGCCTTTTCACCGCGTCCTCGCACTTCACGACGCGACGATGGAGGAGTGTGTCGCCGCCTTCGCCGGGCAACCGGGCTAGACGAAGAATGGGCAACGCGGGATTTGGGGCCGTGCCGCCTGCCGATCCTGGTGCACGACAGATGAGCTTGCCGATGGCCAAGCCCGCGCCAGTTTCAGGCGTCGGCACCACTGAACCGGTTCGCCCGGGCCGCCATGACATCCGAAAGGCGAAGGCGGCGGTGCGGTCATGGCCTATCGGTATCCGGGACTTGCACCAACCGAACTGGCCAGCAAATAGGCCATGTAGGTTTCGTATTGGCCGTCCGGCATGAGTCCCGCCGACATCGTGACCCGTGCCAAGCCGGACTCTTATTGTTTTGGCGTTGTGATGGGCTACCGGGCAGCCGTCGCGTCAACCTTCCGCATCAACTCAGCCAAGGAGTAGCTGAACGTGCCAGCTTCTTCGGTCCGCAGACAGTCGCCAGGCCGGACGAAGGCGGGCGGCTTTTCGGCATGGTCCGCCGCGACCGGAAACAGCCGGCCCAGCACTTTGGCTTGGGCGCGGGCGATGCGCCGGTGCCGCTTTTTGTCGAACGACCCGCTGGCATTCCAGATGTCGTGCTCATCCTTCTGATATTCGCCGAAAACGGTCCTGCCGCCTTGGCGGAAAGTGGCGCGCTTGCTGGCGTCAAGGTAACGCGCCAGCGCTTCGTGGCTTTCAAAACAATACACGTCGCCGGTCATCTTGTGGGTCACGTAACCTTTGCCGTTAACGCAAAACCCCACGTGGTAGCCGCTGCTCGTCCCCCCGTTAATCCACGGCCCGGTCCACAGGTCGCTTTCCATCACCTCCATGGGAATGTCGAGCAGGTTGGCCTTGGCGGGCACCGCTTCGCGGGCGGCAGCGAGACCGGCCAGGAAATCGGAACCCTGCCCATCCGACGTGACCCGGTGCGTTCCCGTCACGCTGGCGACGTAGCAAAGACAGGCGGTGACAGCCAGATCATAGGGTTTGCGGTTGGTCTTGCAGGAATCGAAGCCCCCTTTTAGACGCTTCAGCGCAAACGTCTCGTGAGCATTGTCGCCGATCCCGTTGTACAGGATCCCACCCCTGTCAAAGAAAGGATGGGAGCCTGGGCTGCCTTCGCCGTCGCCGAGCACAATGCCGACACTATGCTCGACATAAGTGAGAATGGCGCCGATGTCAGCCGTCACGTCGACCCATTCGTCGCCGGAGAACGATCTCTTTTGCGTGAAATAATGTGTATAGCCCAAGTTCAGCCTCCAATATCATTAACAGCGCAGAGAGTGCGGCTCATGGCTTCAGCGCCTCCATGGCACGCCAGGCTTCAGGCTGGATTCCGGATGTGCGGCTCCCCAGTGCCAGACCAGGCCCTTTGCCGCACCCGTCCAGCCCGTCGTCAAATTCCGGGCAAATGCCGTCCACCCTGGCACCGTTTGCATTCCGGATCCCGCCGGAAGCCAGGGAGGTGCCCCGTGACCGTCCATGCCGATGCCACAATCCACAGATGGCGAGGCCAGTTCCAGTGCCACGTTTTCAGCAATGACATCGGAGAGCTCCATGGCGCGCATCGTGCTGGGCCGCGAGTGGTTCCATCGGGTGTAACCCTATCTGCCATCTGCCAGTATTTCGCCATGTCAGACGCATCACATTTCAGTTAGCCGGTGCCACATGGCGGTGATTGCGGTTAACGTTGCGCAAATTGGCATCCCGCCGATGGATCGATTGATTGCCACGGAGGGCCATGTCGTGGGGGCGATGGGCGGCCAGCGGGCGGTGGTGGATGGCTTCGCCTTTGCCGGGGCGGACGAGTCGGCTGCGCGGCGGTCTTCCTGGCGCCGCCTGGGGCATGCCATCGGTGAAGCGTGCCTTCCGATGGAGGGTGACGTCCTGGAGGTGCCCGATGCGGCGGTGGCATCCGGCTTGCGCCGGAGCCGTCCATGGGGCGCCAGGGAAGCCCGTTCATCACGGCGCTTCCCTCCGTGAAGACATCCCCATGCACCGCAGGGCTGCCGAAGCAGGGTCTTCGCCCCCCAAGCCATCCCTCCGGTGTCGTCGGCTATTGCCTGGACGTTACCCGTCCAATCGGCATGGCGTGGCCAACCGATGGTGGCGCTCGTGGCGAAGTTTTCCTTTGACACGTGTGGCCGCTGGCCTCAAGCTTTCTGGGAAGCTGCCACAGGAGTGCCTTCCAAGGTTTCTGAGGCATGCCGCGGGTGATTGATGGAAACGTCCAGATGAATACCAGTTGGGGTGGACGGACCCAGGCTTCGTGAGCCAGTATCCGGGTCGTTGAAACCAACGGATAAGGGACCGCCCGGATGAGCTGGCGAAAACCCAAGGTAAGGTTGATCGGCTGGCGTTCCCCAACTAGATATGGTGCCGCCGCATTTGCTCCGGCATGCTGATAATATCCGCTTGACTCACCCGGCTCCGGGTGGCGCGGGGCAGGTCGCACCAATGTTGCCATGGAGGACGAATATGTCTCGCGTGGAAATCGTCAGCGACCCGAATGTCATGAGTGGTGATCCGTGCATTTGGGGCACTCGCATCCCTGCGGAGACGGTGATCGTCAACTTGCGGGCCGGGCACACCCTGGAAGCGATCCTGGATGCCTATCCGACCATTCCGCCCGGTGGCATTGAGGCCGCGATCATGTGGGCCGAGGCAAACGGCATCGAATGGCGGCACTGAACTGTGGATCAGAACACGAAGTTTCAGGTTGACGAGTGCGTGCTGGTCCCGTTGATCCGGGAACAATTCGGGATGTTCGCGACGCGCGTCCCCTGGCTCGGCACGCCGCCCCCCGGCCACGATTCGTGGCAGGACGAAGACATCACGGACAAGATCCGCGAAGGCGACTATGTCTTCGTGACGAACAACCGAAGGGATTTTGTCAACAAGCATTATCCGGAACGGCTGGATATCCACAATGGGCTCATCGTCCTGTTGGAGCGCTCGGATCTCGCTGGCGACATTTTCATGATGCGGGAGGTGATGGATTTCTTGAAATACCACGATGACATTATCAACAATCTCCTCGAAGTAACCGCAGACGGCAGCATCAAGGTATATGATTGGCCTGATTGCACATTGCAGAATCCTTGGGGCGATCCTGCGAGGCGAAAGTGACCGGACTGGCGTTTCCGCAGTCGCTGCCTGAGTTCCAGCACCTATTCCCTGATGACGCCGCTTGCGCAAGCTGGCTTGAGAAGGCGCGTTGGCCGGACGGGTTCGCGTGCCCGAAATGTGGGGAAGGCGCCGAGCCAATCCGCCTGTCGACCCGTCCTGGGACCATCCGCTGCCGGAGGTGCCGCCACGAGACGGGGATGATGGCCGGGACGGTGATGCAGCGGTCGCACACGCCGCTCAGCGTCTGGTTCTGGTCCGCCTACCTCGTCGCCGGCCACACGCCGGGGATGTCCGCCGTCCAATTCCAGCGGCAGCTCGGTCTTTCGCGCTACGAGCGCCGCCAGGCGGTCGTTACCGGCCCGGCCAGATGGAACCTCCGAAGCAGACGGAAGGCTTCCTGGTGCTCCTGAAGCATGCGGACTGACGGTGGCCGCCTCCCGGCGCGCGAGGCGACTTCGGGCGCTGAGTGGGATGGCAGACAGCAGGCGTGGCCGCCTCCCGGCGCGCGAGGCGACTTCTGCGAGCTTCCCCGCCGGAGGTGACTTCGCTGGACCGACGAGCGCAGCGGCCAGCGGGCGGCGGCCATGATTGGCGCGATAGCATCCGCCTTTGGCGGGGCGTGTCGGCTGCGCGCCGGTCTTCCGTGGTGTAGGCGTTCGGCCGCGGCGATGATTTCCCGAAGTTGGCTGACTTCCCTGCCTGGGGCATGCCATCGGTGAAGCGTGCCTTCCGACGGAGGATGACGTCCTGGAGCCGCCTGATGACTGCTGATCCGTCAGGATGCCGGAGGAGGCCGTGTGGACGGATGCGCGTTTCCGGGGGCGACCGTGGGATCGGCGGAAATCGGACGGGATGGCCGCCGGCGTTTGTGGAGGTGGCCATCAGGGCTGGAGGTCCGCGGCGGACCATTGCGGGTTCCCCGTACCCATGAGGAACTCATCGGCCCGGAAGGAAGCTGTATCGGTGTGGCCATCATTGGGCCTGATGCTTCCCGTCCAATCGGTATGCGGTGGCTGACACGGGGGTGGCACATGCCGCGAAAGTTTTCCTTTGACACGTGCGGCGGCTTGCCTTATCCTTCGAAGGAAGCTGCCATAGGAATGCCTTCCACTGGGCTTCGGGGCATGCTTCGGTTGATTGAGGGGAAACATCGCGATGAACACCAGATGGGGTGGACGGCCCCAGGCTTCTTGAGCCATTATCCGGGTCGTCGAAACCAACGGATAGGGACCGCCCGGATGAACATTAGCATGATCGGCCTGGACAC